>JAAUYI010009868.1_pt1 | contig 10420 bp, 2 predicted proteins | sample 7278041 | NCBI WGS metagenome assembly JAAUYI01 (sample SAMN14350216, study PRJNA611818) | marine sediment metagenome | isolation source: surface marine sediment (0.6m) | place: French Polynesia: Moorea | collected 2018-08
CGACGGAGTACGATTCGACTATGTCGATTCATCAACGGCCGCTTCGGGCGACGACCGAATCGCCAATGCAGCCGAGGTGACCAGCGACGCCGTCGCCAACACCGGCGCCGCCACCCTCGCGTCGCTGACCGGCACCGCGAATTCCACCGTCGACTCATCGGCGTCCGCCGTTGCGCGCGGCGTCGACGCAGGCGGCGGTGCGGATGACGTGCAAAACACGGGCAACCTGACCGTGACGGCCGGCAGCGTTGCCGTGACGGCCAACGCAGCAATATCCAGCCAGTCAGGCGCGACTGCCAACTCCGGACTGCTCAGCGCCGGAACGGCGGCCGATGCGGATGCGGTGGGTCTGTCGACCGCCGGCCGCGAGCACATCACCTCGACCAGCGTGGATCTCGATGTCGATTTCGATACCGGCGTATTCGGGCGCTACGAGACGATCGAGGACAGCGTCTCCGGCGACGGTGACGACACCGTGAGCAACGACGCCACGCTTACGTCGACCAGCACCGCGACCACCGTTCAGGCCAACATCGGCGTATCCGGCGATGGTGTGGCGCTGACCATAGGGCGCACGGAGAGCGATGCACACGCCGGCGGCATCGAGACCGGCAATGGCAATGACACGATTTCCAACGATGGCGACCTGACCAGCGACGCGACGTCGACGGCAGCAATGGCCAACGTCGCCGTCTCAACGTCGAGCGGCGCAGGTATCGCCGCGAACAATGCCTGGGACGGCGGCACCACTGCGCGCTCGAGCGCCAACGGTATCGACGCGGACAGCGGCACGATCGAATCGACGGTGATCGACGTAGAGGCAAGCGTCGACCGCGCACAGGTCGTCTATACGAAGACGACAGAAGCGGCGGCCGGTGACGACGTGATCGACAACAGCGGCACGATCGAGTCGCGCGCAACGTCGGTTGCACCCACGGCTTCGGTTACAGTCACATCGAAAGGGCTGGCCGTTTCGGTATCGACGTCGACGGCCGAAGCCGAATCGAACGGTATCCGCGGCGGACAGGGCGACGACGACATCACCAATAGCGGCAGCGTCACGGCATCGGCCGATTCGGTCGCCGTGACGGCGAACGTGGACGTTACTCCCTCGGGTGTCGCCGTTGCGGCGGACGCCGTCTGGGACGGCGGTACAACCGCAGAGTCCAGTGCGATCGGCATTGCGGGCGACGGCGGCGACCAGACGTCGACGCTGCGGATCGCCGTCGGCACCGACGAGCTGAGTTTCGACAAAGACAGCGTCGCCGCCAGCGGCGCCGATACGATCAACAATACCGGCAACGTCAGCGCGGCGGCCACCTCGACGACGGTGTCCGCCAGCGGTGCCGCGGCGATCAAAGGTGTTGCGGCGGCGACAGCAACATCCACCGCGGATGCCAGGGCCGCCGCCATCGATTCGGGTGAAGGCGACGACGTCGACAACGTGACCAACAGCGGCACACTGACCGCTGAATCGACGGCCACCGCGGTGTCGGCATCAATCAGCATAGTTCCCGGATTCGGCCTTGCCGTCGCCTCCGACTCGACCTGGGACGGCGGCACAACCGCCACCGCCCGATCCCGCGGCATTGACGTGGGCGCAGGCGGTGAAACGGTCATCAACGACGGCGGCGTCACGGCAAACTCGACGGCCTCCGCAGGCTCGGCGGCAGTCAGCGTCGCCGTCAACGGCTTCGCCGCGGCCTCGGCCACTTCCACCGCCAGCGCGGACGCCATCGCCATTGACGCCAGTGCCGGCGACGACGAAGACACTGTCGTCAACACCGGCGACCTGGTCACCAATGCAACGTCGACCGGCGTCAGTACTTCGGTCGCTTTCTCCAACGCCGGCGTGGCCGTTGCCGCCGGCGCGGTCTGGGATGGCGGTACCGGGGGCGATGCGTCCAGTCGCGGTATTGCGACCGGCGCAGGCGCCGATACGATCACGAACAGCGGTGACGTCGACACCCATGCCACTGCAGACGCCGTCGAAGCCAGCTTCAGCATCACCGTAACCGGTGTGACCGGCGCGCTCGCGACGTCCACGGCAGAGGCCGACTCGGTAGCGCTGGATGCCGGCGACGATGACGCGGCGGACGCGGTGGAGAATGACGGTCAGCTCACAGTCAGTGCCAATACAACGGCGGTCGCGGCATCAGTTTCCCTTGCGGGCGTCGGCGTCGCGGTCAGCGCGGACAGTGTCTGGGACGGCGGCACGTCCGCGTCGTCTACGGGGCGCGGCATCGCCGTCGGTGGTGGCGACGACACCATCACCAACCGCGGCGACGTCATACTCACGGCAGACGCCAACTCGGTGGCGGCGACGGCAGCCGTCGCCGTAAAGGGCGTCGCCGGGGCAGTGTCCACGGCCGAAGTGGATGCCGACGCGCAGGCAATAACCGGGGGCGATGGCAACGACACTATCGACAACCTGGCCAACCTGACCACGACCGCAGACGCCGATGCAACGACTGTCAACGTTGCTTTGACCGGCGTTGGCATTGCTGCCGGCAGCGACGCCGTCTGGGACGGCGGCACCCGCGCCTCGGCTGTTGCAACCGGTATCGACGGCGGTGACGGCGACGACGTCATTACGAGCGGTGCCGACGTATCGAACGACGTCACGGCGGACTCGACGTCCACTTCGGTTGGCGTCTCGGCAAGCGGACTTGGCATCGCGGTGGCGCTGACCTCATCAACCGCCGAGGCCCGCTCCGATGGCATTGACGCGGGCGCCGGTAACGACACGGTCGTCAACGACAGCGACATTTCGAGCGTGGCGAAAACCGATGCTCGCGACGTTACGGTGTCGGCCACTCTCACTGGTGCGGCCGTTGCGGGCAGCCCCGACTGGGACGGCGGCGTCGGCTCGCTGGCAACAGCCCGCGGCATTGTCCTCGGAGCCGGTAACGACACCGCCGAAAACTCGGCCCGCATCGACGCCAACGCCGACGCAGACGCCGACAGCAACAACGTCGCCGTTACCCTCAAGGGCATCAGCGCCGGCTTTGCGGACATCACCGTTGAAGCGAACGCGTCCGGCGTTGACGCCGGCGACGGTGACGACCAGGTTCGAAACAGTGGCACCATCGTTGCGACATCCACGTCGGATGCGACTGGTCGCTCTTTTTCCGGCGCCGTCGCCGGAATTACACTGTCGTCGGCCAATGCGACTGCGCTCGCAAACGTGACGGGTATTGCGGGTGGCGCGGGCAACGACACGCTCGTCAACTCGCGCGCGATCACTGCCAGGGCAAACGCGACCGCGAAAGCCCGATCGATCGACGCAAGTTTCCTCGGTTTTTCGCTCAGCAAGGCGAGCTCCAATTCGCACTCAGTCGCAACCGGCATCAGCGGCGGTGACGGCGACGATCGGGTCGTCAACGAGGAAGACGCATCTATCACTGTCGATAGCAATGCCGTTACCGATTCGGGCGACTTCACCGTCACTCTCGTCGGCGCCGCTGACGGTGACGCACGCACTGTACCGGTCGCCGAGGGCACGGGCCTTGCCGGCAACGCCGGCAACGACGAAATCCTCAACGCCGGCTCGCTGTCGGTAGACCCGCAAGCGACCGCTACCGCGTCGGGCACTGCCGTCGGCGCGATCGGCTTCGCATCGGCGAAGGCGGGCGCCGAGGCGCAGGCCATCGGCACCGGTATCGACGGCGGCGCCGGCGCGGACACGCTGACCAATACCGGCAGCCTCACCGTTGGTCCCGCCGAAGACACGCGCGAGGCCAAAGGTGACGACTACTGGATGGCACAGGTCACGAGCAACAGCGTGGGCGCCGCAGGCGGCGGCAGCAACGTCGCACAATCCGAGTCCTCGGCCGTAACCGGCGCAACCGGCATCGCGGGCGGCCTCGACGACGACGTGATCTCGAACTCGGGCAGCGTCGACGTCCTCGCGACGGCGCGCAACAGGGCCAGCAATTCCAGCCTGACGCTGCTCGGCAGGGCCGGTTCCGGTGCGGCGGCGGGCGCCACCGCGACAGCCGACGGCCTGAACGGCGGCGACGGCAATGACCTTGTGACCAATACCGGCAGCATCGACGTGCTGGCGGATTCCTCGCTCAACCTGTCGGCTTCGTCGTACGGCTTCGTGGGCCAGGCCGATGCCGGTGGCAACATGAGCGCCAATTCGGTTGCCAATGGCATCCTCGGCGACGGCGGCGACGACCAGATCGACAACCAGGCCGGCGCGACGCTTGCCGTCACTGCGAACGCAAACGCCCGATCCAGCGCCGTCTCCGGCACATTTGCCGGCGGTGCCAGCAACGCCGTTGTCGTAAGCGGCGGCACCGTCGCGACCGGTGTCAGCGCCGGCGCGGGCGACGATACCGTGTCGACGGACGGCGCGGTTACCGTCGATTCGAGAGCGCTGCTGGTTGCTACCGGCGGCGCCAAGTCCACGATCCAGGCCGGCGGCCAGACAACCAGCGGCAGCGTACGTACCGATTCGACGGCGCGCGGTTTCGACGGTGGCGAAGGCAATGATGCGCTCACTGTCGGTACAACCGGCAGCCTGTTCGTCAACTCGGTTGCGGAGGCCGAAGCCCGCAACACATCGAGTTCCAAAGCGTCGATCGTCAGCAACACGGTCGCCGGCGCAAGAGCCAGCACCGTGGCCACGGCCAGCGGGCTCGATGGCGGTGATGGCGACAACGTCATCGAGATTGACGGCCTGGTCACATCCTCCTCGCGCAGCAATGCGTATGGCTTTGCCCGCGCCGACGGCGCCCGCATTTCGGCATCCGGCGACGCGACCGGCCGGGCCAGAGCCAACGCGCAGGCAATATCGACCGGGGTCACCGCGCAGGATGGCAGCAACGTCGTCAACAATCGCGGCAACCTGACCGTTGAGGCCAAGGCTTCAACGTCCCGCACGCTGGTGGCGACCTTCGAGATCCAGACCCTGGACGGCACCAACCCCGTCACCTCTCGAGGCACGCTCGACAGTGCCCTGTTGCCCGACCCGAACGACCCGGGTATCCAGATCGAAGTCGGCGAGTACCTGTTCTGGACGGAAGCCGGCACAGCCGACTGCGCCGCGGAGAACTACGACTGCATGGACGATCCTGGTGTGGAGACACCGGGCGCCTACTACGAACTGGCCTCGGTCTCCGTGCAGCAATTCGACGACAACGGCGACCCGATTCTCGACGATGATGGCAACGAAGTATTCGCCGATGAACTGCGCTGGGTGTATTCGCAGGTTGCGACGGCCACGGTCGAACAGGAACTGGAGGATTTCCCCACCGCCGGTGTCGGCAATGGCCGCGGCGCTGACGGCGACGGCGTCGGCGACGCCCGCGGCACGGCAACGGCGCGCGCGACCGGTATCCGGCTCGGCGATGGCGACAACGCGCTGCAAAACGACGGGACGCTGACGGTGACCGCCGAAGCCAACGGCGCCATGCGGGCAACCTCGTCCGGAACGCTCGTCGGGGACGCGACGAGCCGCGCACATGCGACCGCCAACGCGTTCGCGGACGGCGTGGTGCTCGGCGACGGCAACAACCTGTTCGTCAACAACGGCACGATAACGGTATCGGCGATCGCAAGGACTTCCGCGATCGCCGAGGCTGCCCCTGGCGGCGGTGTCTGTATACCCTTCCTGTTCTGGACGTGGTGTGGTGGCGAAGGCGACAAAACCGTCGATCCGCAGCGGCATGCGTCTGGCGCAGCAACCGCCATACGAACGGGCAGCGGTAACGACACGATTACGAACAACGGCCAGATCACGGCCCTTGCCGACGTCAGTGCCAGCAACACTGTAAGCGGCGGCGCTAACGGCGTGCTTACCGGACTCGGTGACGACACGATTACGAACAATGGTCTCATTTCGGCTGAGACAACCGTCAACGGAGAGACCGCGGTCGGTACCGCGATCGACGCCGGCGCCGGCAACGACGAGATTGCGCTCGGCGATGCTTCCGAGACCATTGGCGCCATCATTCTCGGCGAGGGCGACGACACACTGACGCTGTCGGGCATGCCCATCGTCGATCTCGGCCGACCGGATATCTCCGGCGGGGCCGGCATCGATACCGTGCACCTCGCCGGTGGCGGGCAGTTCACGACCAGCCTGGTCGACTTCGAAGGCGCGATGAAAACCGGCGATGGCACCTACACATTGTCCGGGCTCGCGCCACTCGAATCGCTGGTCATCGACGGCGGCACGCTGCGCCTGCAGAGTGACTACAACTTCCTGGAAACGGGCGTGTTTTCCACCTACATCGACAGCAGCGGCGACAGCGGCCGGTTCAGCGTCGACGGCACGATCACGGCAAACGGCGCGTTGGCCGTCGAGCGTCGCGGTGGCGACTACATCGGCGACGGTGCACGCTTCAACATTCTGGATTCCGGCGGCGGACTGAATAATTCGTTCACGACTATTACGCTGCCGGAATCGCGACCGCTGCTGTCATTCTCCATGGAACAGTCGGACGACAGCATCGACATCGTTGCAGCAGCGCCTTCGTTCACCACGGTTGCGAATCCGGGCGTCCACACGACGATTGCGGACTACCTTTACAGCCTGACCGGCGATGCCAGCGGCGAGTTCGCGACCGACCTCGGCACACTTCAGATGATGGAAACGGATTTCGACCGTACGTTTGCAAGCCTGAGCCCGGATTCATTCCAGGCGACCAGCACCAGCACGATTGCCATGGACTACCAGACGACACAGATGCTGCGCTCACACCTCGGCAGCGCGCGTGCGGTAGCGCGCCAGCAAGCCGCCCCCGCGGCCGCCTATCAGCCGGTCACGCTCGCCTATGCCGGCGGAGAATTGCGCACCGGCGGAGCCATGCCCGGACTGATGCACGCAGACGTCGCAACTCCCTTGCGTAGCGACGTGAACGTATTGGAGGACGATGCCGAGCTCAGACGGGCGCTCAACCGCCAGCAGGTGCGCACGTGGATGTCCATCTATGGCGGCGACGGCAAGTACGAACAGGACAGCGGCTATACGCGAACCGACTTTGACGCCGGCGGTGTTTCGATCGGCGTCGATCACACCATCGGTGACAGCGTGATCGCCGGCTACTCGTTCAGCCTCGCCAACACGGACATGGATCACCGCGATGCGTTCGCGGAGACAGACATGGACACCTGGGGCTTGGGCGTATACGCAACCTGGTTCGGTGAACACGGTTTCGTCGAAGGCGGATTCCTGGCTTCACGGCAGGAGATCGACAGCATACGCAGCGTTGCAATCGGCGATGAGATCCGCACGGCTCTCGGCCAGCACGACGGGCGATCCCGCATGGCATTCGTCGGTGCCGGCCGGCAATTTGGTCGTAACGCCTGGCGTATTGAGCCCTATGGCACTCTCTACTACGTCAACCTGCGTGAGGACGGCTTCGAGGAGACCGGTGCCGGCAGCCTGAACCAGGTATTCGAAGCACGCAGCAGCCGCGCGATGTTCGGCGAGATCGGCGCACGCATGAGTCGACAGCAACAGCTCAGAAACGGCGCTATCAACTGGCACCTGTCCGTTGCCTACGATCACGATTTCGATATAGACGATGGCGAAATCGACTTTGCGTGGTCCGGTGCCGAGAACTCGCGATTCGTGCTGGATGGCCGCAACCTCGGCGCCAACAGCACGATGTTCGGAGCCGGTTTTGCCCTGATTCGCAAGCGCAGCGCAATTTCGCTCGACTATCGTGGCCAGTTCAACAGCGATTTTCGCAACCAGATCCTGAGCGCGCGGCTGTCGTACTCGTTCTGACCCGTATGGCAAGGCCACATGCCGCGACCTCGGGTTGCGGCCGGCCGGAACTACAGTCGTTCAACACGGTCTTCCCCTGTAAGGTCAACGCAACGATCATGGGGAGGATCGTGATGATCAAGAACAAGACCGTATGGCTCTTTGCTGTCATTGCCTGGTTCGGCGTCAATCCTGCAACCGCCGAAGATGACGGTTCCGCTTTCGCCGACCAGGTCGGCACACTCGAACTCAGCCAGAAACTCGACGCGCGCGGCAACCTCGGCGGGGTGACAATCGACCAGCTCGGCTTCCTTTACGTCGCCAACTTCCGTGACGCGGTATGGCGCATCAGCCCTGACGGCGAGGTCAAGGAGCTGAGCCGCAGCCTGTATGGGTCATCGGGCAATGCCATCGATAGCCGTGGCGACCTGTGGCAGTCGAACTTCAACGGCCACACGATCACCCGGATTACCCGGGCTGGCGATGAGTCCATCGCCGTCGACGAGGGCCTGGCCGGGCCCGTCGGGCTCGCGTTCGCGGCCGACGGCTCGCTCTACGTGTGTAACTGCAACAGCAACACGTTGTCGCGCGTCGCACAGGACGGCTCGGTGTCCACGTTCGCCCAGAGTGAGTTGTTCTCGTGTCCAAACGGCGTCACCTTTGGAGACGACGGCAATCTTTACGTCACCAACTTCAACAGCCTCGATTTGCTGCGCGTCACGCCAGACGGTGAGGTTTCAAAGTTCGTGACCGTGCCGGGCGGTGCCGGCAACGCGCACATCGCGTTCGCCAAGGGGTTTTTCTACGTCACTAAGATCATCACGAACCGCGTCGTCAAGATTTCAGCCGACGGAGAAGTCGTGCCGCTGGCCGGCACCGGTCAACCCGGGCACGCCGATGGTGATGCCCCGCAGGCAAGCTTTGCACACCCCAACGGGATTGCGATATCGCCACAGGGGGACCGCCTGTACGTCAACACGATGATCGGTGACTACACGCAGCCGAAGCCGTCGCAACTGACGGTACGCACGATCGATCTCGTGACTTTGACACGCGTCCTCGACGAGGCGATGGCCGACGGCGGCCTCGAGGCAGCCGGCAACGCCTACGCGGAGTACAAGGCGGATCCGCTGCGCGGCAAGGAGAATACGGTCGGCGAGATGATCACCTACTCCTACCGCTATCTGTCCTCGATGCAGATCCCCGAAGCGCTGCAGTTCTTTGCGATGAATGCGGACTCCAATCCGGAGTCCGTGGCTGCCCAGTACCAGCTCGGCGAGGCCTACCGCTACACGGGCCAGGCGGACAAGGCTGTCGAGCAGTATCGCAAGGCGCTGGCGCTCGACGCGGACCACCAGCTGTCGCAGTCGCGCCTGGCGCAGCTTGGAGCCGATTGAAGCGCGGGCGAATGCCTCAGGCGTCGAACTGGAATGAGCGCTCCGCGAACGTCACCCCGTTGATGACCAGTTCGGCCCGGTGCGAGCCCGGATACAGTACCCGTGTGGTGATCGGCTTGAACGGAACGCGTTTCTCGACGGCCACCGATTGGCCACGGTCGACACTCAAGTCCCTGATCGCAAAAGTCTTGGCGGAGTGACTGCCGTTCGCTTTCAGGTAATGCACCGTCAGTGCCAGCTTCAGCTTCTGGCGAGCGCCTGAATCCAGCTTGCAGCGCCACGAAAACGCTTCACCAAGGCGCACGACGTCGGTCGTCTCGATATCCGCCACGGTCACAGCCGGCTCTGCCGAATAGCCCAACAGCTCCATCGCACCAGGGTGACCGGCCTTGAGCAGTGTCCGCAAAGCGTGACCCGTCATCCATTCCATCTCCGCTGGCGACTGCCGATCACTGGCCCGCCAGCGCGTCAGCGTCTCGAGGACGATATCCGGGGCGGACTTGGAGATATCGTTCAACGTGTTGGCCACCGATCGCGTGACGTAACGAGTCGGGTCGGCGTACAAGCTGTCGAGAACGTCGATGATGTCGGCGGTCGGTAGCGTGACGCGTTCCGCCCATGGCAATAGCGGTCGTATTCCTTCCGACGCCAGGCGCCGCACGTGGTAATGGTCGTCAGCAGTGCATCGCATGACGAACGCCAGTGTCTCTTCCGGGAAGTCCCGCAGGAACGGGCGTATCGCGTTTTCCGCGGAGAAACGCTGCGTACTTGCCTGCAGGAACTCCAGCGACCGCTCGAGGAATTCCGCCGTGCATCCGTGACGGGCGACGTACTCGCCCGGCACCACCCAGATGAATTTGCCGAAGTCGTCATCGGTCTTGCCGGGGTCGAGCGGCGGCGGCAGCGCCACCCGGAGTACGTCCAGGGCGGCCTCGAAGTTTTCCGGCAGGTGCGACCCGAGCTGCTCGACCATCCAGTCGATGCGTTGCTTGAGCTCGCGCTCCGGAAATCCCGCCAGTACGTCGTCCACGAACGATTGCCGTCGGAACGGCTCGTGCGAGCGCTCGAGCCCGTCAGCCAGTTCGGACACCGACTCGGCGTTGAACAACTGGTCCTTGAGAGAAAACGATGTCTCGGCCCTGATGGCCATGCGTTCGCCTGCTTTCCGTAACCGACTTACGGTCTGACGTCGTCCGACAGCAGCCGTTCCATCAGGAGCGCGACAAGTGCCTCATCGCATCGACGAGTTGCCCGATCTCGTCCGCGCTGTTGAACACCTGCGGCGTGATGCGCACGCAGC
>JAAUYI010047855.1_pt1 | contig 10417 bp, 10 predicted proteins | sample 7278041 | NCBI WGS metagenome assembly JAAUYI01 (sample SAMN14350216, study PRJNA611818) | marine sediment metagenome | isolation source: surface marine sediment (0.6m) | place: French Polynesia: Moorea | collected 2018-08
ACTGCAAAGTGGCTTCAGTGAAACTGATGCCAGTGGATCAGAATTTGACTAATTTGACGTAGGGTGTACTTTTTGGTGCGGACATATCCAACATATATCCATGCATTGGCCCAGTGCTGGCCCCGGCCTGGCAATATTTGTGTAGGTGTACCGCGTCTTGGCGGCGGGGTGACCAGGGAGGCGTGCGACTTGGCCTTCTGGCTACTGACCCTGTACATACATCCCATGATGGCCTTATTGTCTGAGGCACTGTTGATGTTCTGGAAGAAATCCTCACGCAGACTCTCGAGGTCGTAGAGGGCTAGGTCAATACGTTCTGCCACACCGCCCGTGAAGTCAACCAGGGCGTCCACCGTAAAACCCGTCGACAAACTCTCGTAGTCCCCGTACAACCTGGAGAAGGGCACAGCACAGTAGTTGACTGGTTGGTTGGTTGGTTGGTTGGTTGATTGATTGATTGATTGATTGATTGATTGATTGATTGATTGATTGATTCTCCTTGGGAAGAGGGGGCATCTCAATTCTGCATACTCTGGTATAGTTTGTCAAACATTATCGTGATGTGTCAACATATCGGCTCATGCCATCGATACCTACGATACTGACACAAATATGGCATCATTATTTTCAAACAAAACATCAAGCGCCATCATATCAGTCTGATTTCATTTTATTAGAATGATGTTGGCCAAAGGTCACTTCTTTGAGCATGTCATTTATTCTTGAGCTGGCCTGCACTGCCTGCAGTGCAGGCCAGCTCAACAATAAATAACATGTAGATATAAGCCAACTTTGATTGCTCAAACTGGTGGTAACAAGCAGAAACTAAGCTTATTTGGCCTAAACATTGAACACAATGGTACCAGTTTTGCGGCAATATCTCAGACATTGATGGAGTGAGCTACCTATTTCGTCCATCACGATAACATCCAACAGAGTCATCATAGTCTCAAGACATCATCTCAGACTCAAAGTTGGGATTTCTATCAAATATTCGTTGGCCATTTTTGTATGGGTTTTTGTCTCTGTATTCCAGTTTGTTATTGTTTATCTCAGACTCAATGTTGTTAATACCTATCCCAAATTCGTTGAACACATTTGTATGGATTCTTGTCTCTGTATCACAGTTTTCAGTGCTTATCCCAGATTCATGGAACATACTTATATGGACTCTTTTCTGTGTAAGTCACAGGATACTGCTTATCCCAAATTCGCGGCACACTTTTGTGTTTGCTGTTTTCTCTGTATAATGCCGTTTTTTCCTGGATCCCACAGTTATTATGGTTTATCAAAGAAGGAATACGCATCAGATGAAGCCTCTGTATGCCACAGATGTTGCATTTTTGAGTGGAATACTATCTCTCTCTCTCTCTCTCTCTCTCTCTCTCTCTCTCTCTCTCTCTCTCTCTCTCTCTCTCTCTCTCTCTCTCTCTCTCGCGGGAGTGCTGGGGGGGGTGCTGAAATATAGATTCACATTTCGTGTCGAGCATGTAATAGACCAACAAACACCTGGTTACAAATCATAGTATCTGTTTTATTTGCCTTTCTCAAATTCAGGTTGTCTACAAATTCAGGTGTCCTATCTACTGCCAAAGTACCCATGTACAGTGGCACTGGACAATGTGGTGGCAATGAAACCCAGGCTGAGGTGTACACTGAAAATGCTGGCCTCCCTCCATTTTCTTGGGCACTCTCCTTATTTAAAGGAACACGGTAAAAATAACGCAGAACTATGCATAACTTTAACCATTTCTCTACCACGTCTATAGCACCTAGATCGTGTTCACTATTTCTGGAAGTCGTCTGGAAACCCTGTAGCAGCTGACATGCGGAGACCCGCTTAGCAGCTGCATAAGCGGCCACTAGAAATAGGGAAATTAAACCTATCAATTTACAACTCGAAAGAGGAGCAACCCAAGAAAGTGAGAGGAGGCTAGTGGTAATCTCCTATTTGCTGTGTTCGTGGTGTCGCTTCTGCATGAAGTTGACGACAGATCAGCTACATTACATGCAGCTGCCATCTCACCACTGCGCATGCGTACGAAAACTAACTTAATTTCGATTTTCCCAGCAATGTGAAACTCAGATTAGGCCGGCCTTTGACCGCAGACACAAGGATCGGGCGGCGGAAGCAACCGATACGGAACGTCCTGTGCATAGTACAACTGCCAGCCAACACATGGCAACCCCCGCCGACTTGGGAGCCAACAAACTGACTTCTTTACCCATTCTCGATTCATTAACAGTGGACAGCGTACTAACTAGCATCATCCCCTCTGTTTTTCTAATACACAAATGTGCTGTAATTCATATCAATGTCAAATAAGGTGGAAATAATCCAGCAGTCATTTTGGTGTAGGTTTGAAATCAGGCCAGTGCTGGCCAGCAGCGGCCCGATGTTGAGCCAGTGTCAAATGGTTGTTGTGACACAATAGAGGCCAATTATTGCAGTGACATGGCTGCTCCTATTTTAAACAAGTCATACATATTGTTACATCGAAAGGATGGCCCGCAAATATCCATATAAATCCACATTTGCCAGGCCACTTGTGGACTGAATTTGACATTTGAAATCATAACTGATGATAATTGTTTTACAAACCGTCTCTCGAGAATTTCATCCAACTACAGGGGACACGACAAACGATGTGACTTCATGTTTACGCCACGCGGACTGGAGACCAGTCAAATCCATGACAGTTCGCCAACTGAGACGCAAACATTATACAAAACGAGGAATTTCCTGTGTTGAATCCATATAGTGCACTTTGCAGTGCCAAAATATGCACCAAACACAGGAAATACCTGGCTCTGACCTGTAAACCGGAAACTAGGCTCAAGAGAAGACCACTTCATCAAAGCTTCTCTGATTGGTCAATTTCTCAGGTTGGCACAGAAACGTCATGAATGACCTCTGACCCCAAACATGGAACCGGAAGTCAGAGGTCACTGGGAAGGGATTCAAGGTGAATATTAGTAAATTGCTTTAATAACTCCCCCAAGTTTGATGGTAACTGTTGCTAGTGCCCCTGACCTTGTGACTGAGGTCAAACGCCTTTGTTTGGTGTCTTGAAGCTGTAGATTATCATAGGTTGTCACGTATTATACACGTATACAATGTGGGTACATATATAATATAGTATATTCTCATATAGTCAGTGTTTACAGCATTACCCTCACCTCCCTGTTCCCTTCACCATATATAATAGCAGTCAACGCAACAACACTAACATTATCATCATCATTATCATTATTATTATCTTCATCATCTGACTCAAATCTACACGGGCCCACATATTGATGACGTCACTGACTATAGTCCTAGGTATTATGACGTCACAATGGTTACTATGCTTATAAGGTCACATAAGTTAACACGCATGCACACACACACATAGTTATATGACATCAGACCAACATCAGATACGTAACACTCAGTTGATACAAATATCATCAAAATTGAGCCTTTTTTCTCTTATTGCAATGTATACTCCCGTCTCCCTCAAATACTAGAACAAAAACTCATGTCTATGGAATAAAGACAGAAGATCCCACGAGGTGATGTTGCCTTGGTCATAGGCTGAGTGACATTCTCCTGTCCAACTTCACCAAGCAGGATGTATATCCTACTGCCATGGTTTCTTGCTTTTATACCACAGAAGAGCCAGGCTGTCAATAGACAGTAGATGATAGATTGCCAAATGTTATCCTGGTGAACAAAGTCTATCCTATTGACCTTTAGCATGCTGACTAATTACATGTTGAAATATCCAGTGAAGTGTGTTCCAGCAGGTGCACACTTCACTGGATATCTCAACAACCAATGATGATAGAACCATGCTTTAACTTCTTAAACATACTGCCTGTGTCTAATACATCACTCTAAACCACCAGAATACACCTACATTGAAAAAAGTTGTTTTATAAGTTTGGGCGACTGAAGTCGCCCGTAGAGTAATGATTAAGGTTAATTTATGCAATAGCATCACAAAACAGATATAGCTGTGTTTAGATATACGACACTGGGCATATTTGTATCCACCAGAATTACATCTGGCAGGTTATAAAACCTGTCTAAAGCGACCACCTTTTAGAGTGGTTTGAATCATTTCAGTCAAGTGGCCTGTAATTCAAATGGTCCTGTACGAACTTTCAGTGGTCAAGAGGAAGCAGAGCAGCAAGGAGCACCAGTATCAACATGTCACCATTCTTGTGAGACCATTGTTTCTCCTAAATATGGTCGCTAAAGACAGGAATGACTGCCCTGGTTTATATGACCACTATCCCACGGCTCTACACTTCACTACCATACTCAGTCTGTGGCATAAACACTTCGAAAAACCATGAACAATTCCAAAACATATCAGAATAATAAACTTTCATAGTTGTACCTCGAAATAAATATGACCATAGCAAACAGACAAAAAGCAATATAATTTCCCACCATTGCTTCTGCACTGACGTAAGTGAATGAAATGTTCTCTTGACAACAAATCAAACATAGGCCTCAATTAAAAATGCTATTAATTTATTGCTTTTATAGTCACTTCTCTGTCTTGAATCTACGTCAGTTAGTATAACACTAATGCTTATAAGTCCAATAGTATGTCAAATGTTAGTCAGGAGGACAAAAAATCGCCTCGTGCCATCGATATATCAGATATTGCCATCAAATGAACCTCAAATAAGCCTCAAATAAGCCTCAATTCACTTTTTTAGCATGATTTGTGACAAGTTTGGCTTTATAAGGCCATGTTATTTGTTCTTGACCCGGTCTGCACAGCGAAAGATGCAAACCAGCTCAAGAATAAATAACATACTGAAATAAGTCAATCGTGTTGAAAACGATACTTGGAAAGTGAAATTAGGCTCATTTGAAGGCGCTTTATTACACTGAACATACTGATAGTGCTTAGTGGCAGAAACTGAGTTACTGATGGAATGGATCAATTTATTCGTCCACCATGTCAACATTTGACAAACTTCGCGTGAAATATCGTACAAAGAATCTAACGGATTCTGCTGCACATGAATGGGATACTAACTAAACCTCTGTAAAAAGACCACGCATGACTTACAGGTGGTCTCTGTGGTGAGGTTATCACTGTATAATGATCTGTTACAGTGCTCAATGCTTGCTAATAATGCCTACATACTCGTGAACCACTCTTGAAAAATCTGAGAGACATATAGCATCCTCCTCAAACAGCTGCCCAGTACAGAGGAAACTCCCAATAAAGACCAGTATCCCTCTCAAACACCTGCTGTCTAAGACCACCTTTTATACTCCTAAGACTGGAAAGTTTAAAGTGCATGGATCGAAAGTATTTTCCGCTCACAATGCATGAAAGATAATGTCTACGAGAGGTCCATTTCACAAAACACAGTCAAGGCGAATTAATGTGACTGAGACACTTATTGGGTGCATTTTGGATGGGAGGTATTCTGTATTCACATTATAAAGTACATCCAAAGCATCATTCAGTGAAATGGGGGGGCACTGTGACACTGATAAATTTACTGTTGTGAAGGATGGGAGTGTTTTGACTTCATAAGTATTGCACTGTGGACCTATATGTTGCAACTATCCACGCCAACTGCTTCGTTATATTGTAATATCCTTAGTACCCAATGATCTTTACATTGTACTAGACACATTCCAATGGGATAGTGCTAGAGTATCTCGATAGATGGCAGATATCGGATTCTATATCAGGCCATATAACAATTAGAATTTCCACATGAAAATACTCAAGAACATGTGCATTCACTACAACTACTGTAGCTGCTGTATATAGCTCGGAATTTGTGATAGGTCTGACTGAGCTGAATACCATGCATGATCTTCCCTACAGTCATATGCAACACTAAATCCATGACAATAAACAGCAGCAGCACTTTGTATTTCTGAAAAACACATTCACCCATCTGTATTTTCATCCAGACACAAATACACATGGCCAATCTTGAAACTTGATGACAGTGATTGATGGTTTCATGAAGATAAATATCAATTAAATTCCCTATATTATAAATCATTCATATGGCTTACTTATAAATGGTACACTATAGTAAGAAACGATACCTGTGGAAAATACAAGGCTATTTCTACCTAGTATAGTTTTGAGTGAAATGTCAGCAGTTTAACCCTTTTGTACTACTATCCTCTGCTCACCAATAGTCACTTTCCAAATCAAACAATTACAATAACTGCTGTATTGTGAAACTTGCAGATATGTGGTCACTTAACTCAGGATACAATATACCCAAGGGCGTGCTTCTACACCTTGTATTAGAAACAGTTGTAGAAAAGATTAAGTGTGCTATACTTATTGTGCACTTATGTCCAGCTTCTTACATATGTCTGATATTAAAAAAATTGCAAGATGAACAGACTCATGATAGCTCGAATATTCATACTGTATTTTTGCTCATTCATCAAATCTGACTGAGGTGGATATATATATATGAATAATTTCGTCAATATTTCAGATTCTGCCATTAAAAGACACCACTGTGTCACGTCTACAAAGCCACATAAAATGAGTCTGCTTTCATATTACTGGCATAGGTTGGCCAAAGTCGGATAATTTAAGGATGCCACTCATTAGAATGCGTTCAAATTCATGATGCTTCATGGACAGTGGTGCTGGAGTCTGTTAAACATTGGTGGTTGAAGCATTCCCATCATTCAATCAATATTTGAGATATTGTTATCAAAGTGGTGGCATTGCGATAAGTAGACCAGACACCATCAAACAAATCTACTTTTAGTGTAAGAGGCAGTGACATTGAGATAGAGAAGCTAAACCAACTATCTACATGTTATCATTATGATGTTATTACTGCATGCATTTTAGTTCATCACTCAAATGGCCTGATTCCACTGCATATATGTACATATATGTACAAATAAACGTTTAGCTTTGTTTTCTTTTTCATGACATTTGATAAGCCACCAAATGCCATGCCCATTCATGTGATCTTACTTCATTCTACTGTACAGTGCTACCCCAGATCCTACCCTACTGACATGGGGTGAAATCTGGGATTGACCTGGAAGATTCTAGTCCCTACAGTATTGCACTCATTCACTGCAACTGCATATATGGCATTTGACAAATGACCACAGGTTTTGCACAGGACTCCAAGAGGAGTGAGAACCAGTACGAACGCACATAGCAAATACTTGGAGATACATGATCATCTGGTGATAGCTAGTCTGTTCCTGTTGTGGTTCATATTAGGCTCACTGAACTAACTAAGACTAATTATGTAATCAGCACTAAACATTACCCCTAAATAATATATCCCGTGCATCCATTGGATGCAGCTCACATTGCATTTACATTTCCACCAAAGCCTCTCAATATAGAAAATGGAATTCTGGATGGTTAAAGCTGCTGGACATCAGGTTGTAACATAAGAGAAACTAGTCATAAAGCTGATATTTGCCAATACAGTGTCTGCTAATCAAGGGTGATACAGTGCAGATAGTCTTTCTTATAATACCCCTGGAGATAAAAACATTGTCTTGCCCTATTAAAGCACCTGAAATAACTGACACCAGTAAGTTGCACCATGTGGAGCTTCATTATATATATATATATATATATGTATATATATATATATAAAAAATGTTGGAATGCTAGTATGGATTCCAGCACAGATATCTCCCCTATCAATGTCTTTTGCTCTTTATTTTAGTGTTATTTTGTGTCATGGGTCAGATAAAGAACACAATGAATAATATTAGTTTTGATAGAATTCTTTGCAACATAGCATACTTGTGTCGAGAAGTTTAGCTTATCTGGTCCAGCCTCTGATGGTGAACACAATGAGAATTTTTGAGCCACTGTCAGACAGAGTAGTGGCATAAGACCTTTTCACCAGCTAGGATGTGGTTTAATAGTCTATAATCAAAACCTAAACGTTTAGGGCAGAAAAAAGTCAGGAGCACCTGTATAGTACTCCTTAGGTAGTTTAATGTCATGACACTTGGCCATGAACATTGACCAGCAAATGTAGACATATCTGGCAAACAGGTTGTAACACAGTATTCCAGCCATCTCTTCACGATCTACCAATATGTGCTGTGACTAAAACTGAATGTGACCATAGCCAACAGGAAATCTGGAGTAAGCACTCACATTAGGAAAGATAATGGACAGTAAGGAAAGACTTGAGTAGACAGATATCAAGTTAAAGCAATATGAAGATTCTTCAAGTAGGCTTGGTGACTATGTAAATAACATATTGTTTATATACAGACGTGGTATAAACCATCTCAACAAACATTTGATACAGTGACATGTGCCCGGGTAGATTTGAGTGTTGTATTTGGTATGAGTTCAACCAGCTAACAATGTGGAAGCAATCAGCGTCTACATCAACTATAGCTCATTAATTTATCCTTTGATTCAACCATATTACTAATTACATTTCCAAGCAGCCAATTCCTATACTTCAATTTCAGGCTTGTTTCCTAACAATAATTACATGTGTAGTATGACCTTAATGCCACTGAAATGTCTCTGGGAAAGCCCTATATCTTAACAGGTGAGTGGAATGCATATCAGTGAGTTTGTGGCATAGCATGGAGTAGTTAATTCTTTTTAACTGTGGTATGAATATCAAGCTGGGTGCAGTGACCAGCTGCTAGCATCTATTTCAAGTCTACATTTCACATTACTATATCATCTGATAATACCTTGGTAGATGCAGAGAATTGTTCCATGGCCCAAACATATCAAAGTGCTACAGTGCTGAGGACATGTTTACAAGGCAAAGGCCACACAAATCCAAACTAATATTGGATAACAAGACATAATTTTCTATTTATATTGTTCATACTGTGAACAATACTGGTTGGAAGCACAGGAAGTAATATCAACACATGTGCTGTATTTGGATAGACTAACGCTACTAGTCTTTAGCATGCTGATTTATTATACATTGAAATATCCAATTAAGTGGATATCTCAACAGCCATTCATGATAGAACAATGATTTAACTTCCTAAATACATTAACATAGGCTGATGAATTTGTTTGTAACTGCAGAGTATACCTATACTGAAGAAAGTTGTTTTATAAGTTTTGGCAAATAAAGTCTCATATAGCTTGGTGGAGGTTAACATGTCAATAGGCTCATATGATGTGGCTTTGCATGACATACACGATGACATCAGCACTGTAGCTCTGGAGGGCATTTGATATGATAACATGGTTTTCGAAATAGGATATATCGAATGCCAAGTAACAATGAAAGGCCATCCTGCATTCCAATAATTATAAACATTCTGTAATTTGTTCTTTTCTCAGAGAAGCATAAGCAGTCACTATCAATACTTGATCAAATAGTTTGGTATCACAAAAATAACACCTTAGAAATAATGACCTACTACATGGCAAATTATTGTATATGAACCTGTTGTGGTACCTGACAATAAATATCAGTAATATACCCCCAAGGGGTCTGGAGATTTGCATAGTAATTTTATCAGAAGCATAACCATATAGTACAGAGTTCTTCTATAGGTATTTATCTACCTAATGAGTAACAAAAGACAAAGGAATAGTATCTGCACCACATGGAATAATGGATAGGTACATATACATTTATCTGTGGTGACCAAAAAAGATTAAAGTTAGTAATATTGTGTGCAATATGCATTTCATGCATCTGATTCATTATGATTTTCAATCTTTTTCAAAACACTACTGTAATATATATACTATAGTAATAACCATGTAAATGGACTACCTGTCATCTCTGACCATATAGTAACATTTCTTGAAGCAGGATATGATTCCATGTCATTTCAGAGCGCGGAAATAGAGCGATCTTTAGCAAAACTTGTAGTGCAGATTCCACTCATTTGGTCAATCCATGATTGAGTGCTAGAACTATTACATCTATCTACAGTAAATGTGGAGTTGTACATATGATTATAACATCATATTAGGAATACAACAGAGATCCATTGCCATAGAATATGAGGCTGTAAAGAGCCATATTCTCTGCATATTCCATGGTCTTGGGTTCTGACTTATTCTTCCTCCATGCCACAAATGCCCCAGGTGTTTAAAGAAACACCATCAAGATGCACTAATAACAGCCTTGGTTTATCTATGGTATTACGACATGAAATGAACTGTGATAATTTCATTCAGGGATTTACATCATTTCTGGGACACATGGTCCACTAACTTGCATCACAATTACTAACGGAGTGTTAGAATACTGTGTTTTAAAAGTGTGGACAAAATATTTCAGCCATGAACTTTTAGCAGTCATACTTATCATTCATTGATAAGCATCCTGGTTCATATATCCTAATGAGAGATATATCATACATATAAAGGAATGGTTCCATATATGGGAAGGTGTTGCTTGCTTCCATCTATTCCTGATG
>JAAUYI010051934.1_pt1 | contig 10413 bp, 9 predicted proteins | sample 7278041 | NCBI WGS metagenome assembly JAAUYI01 (sample SAMN14350216, study PRJNA611818) | marine sediment metagenome | isolation source: surface marine sediment (0.6m) | place: French Polynesia: Moorea | collected 2018-08
GCAGGCCGGATCGCTATCCGGCTATCGCAACTTCCCACGCACTTATGGGGGATTGGTGCGCTTCACATTTTGATCCGATACCTCAATCCCGGATCAAAACTGGGCGGGTGGAGCAATCCATCCGCCCTTTCTTTGCGCATCGAGGACAGGATCAACTGCGACGCAGCCGGGTCTTGTTGATGGTGTAATCCGATTTGATCGCGGTGAACGTGCCGAGGATCATCGTAACCGTCAGGTCTTCGATTTCCTTCAGCGAAAGCCGCCGCTTGAGCAGATAGGCGCCAGCAGCCGATGGAATCCCGAAACTGATATCGGTGGCGGCCCGGGCAATGTCGGGAGGCAGATCGAACAGGTCCTGGGTGAGCTGGGCGAGATATTCGACCGCCGTATCGCGGCTGAAATCGGTCGGATCGTGGCTTTCGCTGACCGAGGGTTCGGACTGCAGGCGCTCGATGATGAGCCCGCGTTCGTCGATATATTTGAGATATGCGTGCGTTACGCCGCGTACGAGATCCTCGAATGTTTCAGCAGCCTCGGCGGCTTGCTGCTGGGAGCGCCGCAAGTGTCGCAGTTCGCGCTCGAGCAAAACTTTGAGCAACTGGTTGAGGTTCGGGAAGTAGTTGTAGACAAGCGACTTGCTGATCCCGGCTTCCCGACCGACCTGGTCCATCGAGAGGTTGGCCACGCCTTCGCGCGCGACGATCTCCGCCGCATGGTCCAGGATCAGGCTGCGACGCTGTTCCGGCAGCAGGCGGGTGCGCTTTTTCTGTGCGGCTTGAGTCATGCCATGGCCCCTATCATGGTTCCGGCGACCGTGTCAGCGCGAACCACCTCATGTCCTCGATCGAATGCGAGGCGCGTCGCTGTTGGAAGGCTAGGAGGTTGCCCTCGGGGTCCCGCGCGAAGGCAATTTGCCAGCCGCGAAGGTCGAATGTCTCCGTCGCGAATTCCATTCCCTCAGCTTCCAATCGCACAATCGTGCCCGGAAGGTCTGTCACTTCGAAAGCGAAGCCGTTGTAGCCGATTTCATCCAGCATTCGCGGAGTGCGGCGCAGCGGCGTCGAGGGCTCAGAATAGTGCCAGAGTTCGAGCTGGATGTTATCAATGTCGAACCAACTCGCGGAAATCTCGATATTGTCGATATCGACCACGTCATCGAAGGTTGAGCGCCGCGTAGGCGGGATTTCGCGCTTTGGCCCATAGTCCAAGATCGTTCGATAAAATGCTACCATCGCAGTCTTGTCGGCGGTGACGTTGGCGACATGGGTGATCCATGCGGGATGCTTGAGACGCTGCTCGCCCATGTAGCCAGCGGTCTCGATAAGCTGGCGATCCACCTGTTCCATCTCGATCATGATACCGTCTGGATCAAAGCCATAGGCATATGTGACCCCGTAGCCACCGAGATCGACCGGACCGTCTCCGCGTGACAGCATATCCAGCCCTATTTCCCTGAAGCGATGGTACTTGGAAGCATCCGCCGGCGACTGGAAGCAGATATGGGTGTAGCCCGGCCCAGTCGCCGGGCGACGCTGGGGCGTCGCCTTGGAATCGGGATCAATATCGATCAAGCGCAGGTAGACCGTCGGCGTCTTGACCAACGCGATTTCGATCTCTCCCTCTCGCTTTGCGAGTATCTGTGCCGGGATCGCGCTCGCACGCATCCGCTTGCGTTCAACCACTTCGTAGGGAACTGCGGCGCTGTAGAATGCCAGAGTTTCGTCAATGTCCGATACCGTTATGCCGACATTGTGAATGCCGCGTATGGCATCCGGCGCAGCCTCGGCGACAGGTTGCAGTGGCACCGTTGTTTGCGAAGCCGGCAGTGCGCACCCGACCAGCATCCCCGCCACCAGGCTGACGAAGGCGAAGCGCATCATGCTCCCCCTTTGACCTTGTAGACGAGCAGGACATTGCCGGGGATTTCGCCAAACTTGTCGTAGCCCGAATTCACGATCACCAATCCGCCTGCGATCACGACCCCAGCGCTGTCGATTGTCCCGCCTTTGGCCTCCACCCCGTTAACCGCCTCGAATTCACGATTGGTTTCAGTCTGCCACAACACCCGGCCATCCGCGCTCGAGTAGGCGAGCAAGCGACCATTGTGCCCTCCTGCAAAGACTGCTCCGGGTATGGCGGAGAGCGGAGCCGACAATGCCGTCATGCATTTGTAAGCGACTTCATCGCAGGTCGGTGGCTCGATGCGCGACCACAGGGCTGCGCCGGTCCTCGGATTGAGCGCGTGGATGCCGGGCCGAGGCTCGCCGACTGCAAACCTGTTGCCCGGCGTATCGGCGATGCCGACCCAGAGCGCGTTGCCATCGCTGGCCATGCCCCAGTGGATGCCGCCATTGAAGCCGCCCATCCCGACGCGGCGGCGCCATAAGATTCTGCCTTCCTGGTCCAGATCGAGGCCAAAGACTTCGCCAGATTTCTGGCCCGCCAAGAGAATCTGGCCACCGTCCGCAAGATCCACCAGCATTGGTGGCGCTCCGAAATCGAAATCAGGGCCATCTTCACTGGGGCAGTTGGGGCGCGGTTCGCGGCCGCAAGCCGCATTCCAGGCGTCGCCTGGAGTCGCCTGCATCACCCAGCGCTGTCGTCCGCTGGCAATGTCGAGCGCGACAATCGCGTCGCTGTTCTCGTTGGCCGGCGAGGAGTAGTTCTCTCCGGTGCCGACATAGAGCAGGCCACGCTTGGCATCGATCGTCGGCGTCGACCAGACAGGAGCTCCACTCGGTGCAAGGATGTCTGTTCCCACGCTTGTTTTGCCGACTACCTTCGGTTCACCGACAGAATACCAGCGCCATGTCGTTTCGCCGTCAGATGCGTCGAGCGCGGTCACGCCACCTCGGAACGTGCAGCAGGAATAATCGTCGACGTAGGCACTGACGATCTCGGTCGAAGACATAGGAACAAAGAGCGTGCCGTCATGGAGCGCGAGGCTGCCGGTGATGGTCCCGTCGGGATGATCCTTGATCGACTTGGACCAGCGTTTTTTGCCTGTCCGCGCATCGACAGCATGTACAACCGCGTCAAAGTCGCCGAAGAACAGCGTTTCCGGCTTGCCGTTCGATCCGATCGAAATGACCGGCGCATTGCGGACCTCCGCACCCGCGTCGTAGGTCCACCACACACAGCCGGTGTCGGTGTCGAGAGCGTAAACGCGGCCAGACTGGCTGCCGCTAAAAATGGCTTCATCCGTTACCGCAGGCTGTGAACGAGCGCGTTGCGCACCGGGGAATCCGAAAGCCCAGGCAAGCTCTAACTCCGGGATGTCATCTACCGAAAGCCCAGCGCTGCCTTCACTTTGAAACCGTGTGTTCTGTGCATTCGCGCCCCACCGATTCCATCTCGGCCCACCCGAGAACTGCAGCTTGTCTTCGCAGTATTCGATTGGAACATCGGCACCTGCCGCTTCATTACCCAGATGTTGAGACAACAAAATGCGATCAATCCGATCAAGCACTGCGCCTTGTTCCTTCATCACTCCGGAATTTAGCGCTTCGAGAATTGCAGAAGGGCTTAGAGCCGACATCGCTACGCGGTCAGGGGCTCCTGCGACATTGCTCTCATGACAGCTGGCGCAGTTGGCATCGTAGAGCGCCTCGGCATGAGCGGCCTGGCCGCTTTCTCCGACTGCAAGAGCTTCCACCTCCTGCTCGGCATTGCAGCCAGCAAGTGCGACGACGGCCAGAAGAGCCAGGTTGCGCAAACTCCACTCCCTTTATTGACGGAATTTTCAATAAGCGAGTTTTTGCGCGATGCCAAGCGGTGCTGAATGGGTGGCGGTGATATCAGTCGGAGACGTACAAGTCTCCTTCTTCGGTCCACACCTGTTTCAGCTATTGCCACGTTTCGATTAGCCGATCGTATTCGATCGTAATCGGTTCCGGGTCCTCATCGGCAAGCTTGGGCTTGGGCGCCCCGGACAGTTTGAGCCAGTAATCCGCGCCGCGCTCTTCGTTGAGCTTCGGCCCGAGTTCGCCTTGCATCCCCGCCCGCTCAAGCCGTGCGAGAACGCGTTCCTGTTGCTCGCACAAGGCATCAAGGGCTGCTTGCGAAGACTTAGTGCCCGATGATGCGTCGCCGATATTCTGCCACCACAGCTGCGCAAGGCGCGGGTAATCGGGCACGTTTGTGCCCGTGGGTGACCAGCGGGTGCGCGCAGGGCTACGGTAGAATTCGATCAATCCGCCAAGCTTAGGCGCGCGCTCGGTGAAGCTGTCATGCTGGATCGAGGACTCACGGATGAACGTCAGGCCGACATGCGACTTCTTCACGTCCACTGTTTTGGAAGTCACAAACTGCGCATAGAGCCACGCGGCCTGCGCGCGGTCGGTCGGGGTCGACTTCATCAGCGTCCACGAGCCTGCGTCCTGATAGCCGACCTTCATACCTTCTTCCCAGTATGCGCCATGCGGACTGGGCGCCATGCGCCAGCGCGGCGTGCCGTCATCGTTGAGCACCGCCGAAGCCTCTTCGCCGACCATGTTGGCGGTGAAGGTTGTGTACCAGAATATCTGCTGCGCGATCCGACCCTGCGCAGGAACAGGTCCGGCTTCGGAGAAGGTCATCCCAGCGGCTGAAGGCGGGGAATACTCGTTGAGCCACTTGGAGTATTTTTCGAGCGCATAAACCGCTGCGGGCGAGTTTGTCGCCCCGCCGCGAGCGACGCATGAGCCGACCGGCTGCGACTTGTCGTTGACGCGGATGCCCCATTCATCGACCGGCAGGCCATTGGGTTCGCCAACAGAGCCCATGCCCGCCATCGACATCCACGCATCGGTGAAGCGCCAGCCGAGCGAGGGGTCCTTTTTGCCATAGTCCATGCTGCCGTAAACTCTTTGACCGTCGATCTCGCGACCGGTGAAGAATTCGGCGATATCCTCATATGCTGACCAGTTGACCGGAACGCCGAGGTCATAACCGTATTGCTCGCGGAAATCGGCCTTGATCTCAGGGTCGGTGAACCAATCGTATCGGAACCAATAGAGGTTGGCGAATTGTTGGTCAGGTAGCTGGTAGAGCTTGCCATCAGGTCCGGTGGTGAAGTCGGTGCCGATGAAGTCTTCAAGGTCGAGAGTCGGGCTGGTCACGCTCTTACCGTCACCCGACATCCAATCGGTGAGATTGCGGACCTGCTGATACCGCCAGTGCGTGCCGATCAGATCGGAATCGTTGACGTAGGCATCGTAGATATTCTCATCCGACTGCATCTGTGTCTGCAGTTTTTCGACCACATCGCCTTCACCGATCAGGTCGTGGTTGACCTTGATGCCGGTGATCGTAGTGAAGGCGGGCGCGAGGACGTTCGCTTCGTACTCATGCGTCGCAATGGTTTCGGAAACGACAGAGATTTCCATGCCGCGATAGGGCTCAGCCGCATCCATGAACCACTGAATTTCGGCTTCCTGTTCCTCGCGGGTGAGCGTGGATTGGTCCCCAATCTCATCATCGAGAAATGCGGTGGCCGATGCCTCACGCTCGGCATCGGTCGGGACAACAAAGTCGCTTTCCGCATCACCCGAACACGCCAGCAAGACCAAACAGGCGCCCGAAACCAATGCCGCTCTCATCACCTTCATCTCACCCATCCATATTGTTTGGCCCCTCATACCCAGCGGAAAACGACAAATGCAAACAGCGCGCAGACGATCAGCGCAAAATATTGGGGTGCGTCGGTCAGGCCAATCCATGCAAGGTTGACAAAGCCCGAGCCGAGCAGCGTGATGAACAGCCTGTCTCCGCGTGCTGTCTCGATCCCGAGCACGCCGACGCGCGGCGTGCTAGGACGGACAATCGCCAGCAATGTCATCACCGCAAGCATGCACGCAATAGCGGCGAAAAAAAGCGCTGTGGGCCAGGTCCATGCCATCCAATCCATCGTCAAACCCTCCGCATCCTAGACCCGGCCAAGGGCAAAACCCTTGGCGATATAGCCGCGCACGAAATAGATCACGATCGCACCGGGAATGATGGTCAGCACGCCAGCCGCCGCGAGTAAGCCCCAGTCGAGGCCTGAGGCAGAAACCGTGCGCGTCATAATCGCGGTGATCGGCTTTGCATCGACGCTGGTGAGCGTGCGGCTCAGCAGCAGTTCGACCCAGCTGAACATGAAGCAGAAGAACGCCGCCACTCCGATCCCCGGCGCGATCATCGGAACGAAAATGCGGGTGAAGAAGCGGGTGAAGCCGTAGCCGTCGATAAAGGCTGTCTCGTCAATCTCGCGCGGGACGCCGCGCATGAACCCTTCGAGAATCCACACGGCCAGCGGCACGTTGAACAAGCAATGCGCCAGCGCGACCGCGATATGCGTGTCGAACAGATTGACGCTTGAATAGAGCTGGAAGAACGGCAACGCGAACACCGCTGGCGGCGCCATGCGGTTCGTCAGCAACCAGAAGAACAGGTGGTTGTCGCCAATGAACCGGTAGCGGCTGAACGCGTAGGCTGCGGGCAACGCTACCAACAGCGAGATTACCGTGTTGAGCGACACGTAAATGAAGCTGTTCACGTACCCCATGTACCACGTCGGATCGGTCAGGATCGCGGTGTAAGTGGCGAATGTCAGATCTTGGGGGAACAGCGTGAACGAGCCGAGGATCTCACCGTTCGACTTGAGGCTCATGATCAGCAGCCAGTAGATCGGCACCAAAACAAACAGCAGGTAGGCCGCCATGAATACGCCGGTGTAGCGCAACCTGCTCATGCCGCGCCCTCCGCCTTCTCCGACTTCATCATGACGGTGTAAAACACCCAGGATACGAGCAGGATCACGAGGAAATACATCAGCGAAAACGCCGCCGCCGGACCAAGGTCAAATTGGCCTAATGCCATCTTCACGAGGTCGATCGACAGGAATGTGGTCGCATTGCCCGGCCCGCCGCCGGTTAGCACGAACGGCTCGGTGTAGATCATGAAGCTGTCCATAAACCGCAGCAGCACCGCAATGATCAGCACGCCGCGCATCTTGGGCAGCTCGATATACCGGAAGATGCTGAACCGGCTCGCCTGATCGATTCGCGCCGCCTGATAATACGCATCGGGGATTGAACGCAGACCAGCATAAGCAAGCAGAGCGACGAGCGAGGTCCAGTGCCAGACATCCATCAGGATGACGATGATCCACGCATCAACCGCGTTCTGCGCGTAGTTGAACTCGATGCCCAGACTGGCCAGCAAATGCCCCATCAGGCCGATATCGGCCCGCCCGAACACCTGCCAGATTGTGCCAACCACATTGTACGGGATCAGCAGCGGCAGCGCCATCAGCACAAGACAGAGCGAAGCCAGCCAGCCCTTCTTCGGCATGCACAGAGCGACCGCGATACCCAGCGGGATCTCGATAAGAAGGATGATGGTCGAGAACAGCAACTGCCGCCCCAGCGCATCCCATAACCGCTCCGAAGCGAGCAGTTCGCGGTACCACTCAAGCCCGACCCAGAAAAACTCGTTGCCGCCAAAACTGTCCTGAAACGAGTAGTTCACGACCGTCATCATCGGGATGATAGAAGAGAAGGCAACCAGCACCAGAACCGGCAGAACCAGAAACCATGCGCGTTGATTGGTGGTCTTTTGCGTCATGGCGCGCGCCCTTCGATGCGATGGTCGTCGCTGAAAATGCTGACCCGCGCCGGATCAAAGGCTATGCGTGCAATGTCCGCTTCGATTGCGGTGCCGGGTTCAAGCACCATGTTGATCTCGGTCTCGCCGCATGTCGCGTTCACAAACTTGCGCCTGCCTGCATCTTGCACACGGTTGATCTGGACCGGCAGGCCTTCATCCTTCGAAAGGCGCACAAATTCGGGCCTGATTCCCAGCACGGTGTCGCCCGCTGGCGTGCCGTAATCGCGCGCGAGGTGAATGGCCTCACCGCCCGCCATAGCCCGGTGGCCTGCAACAGAAACCGGAAGGAAGTTCATGCCCGGCGAGCCGACAAAATGGCCGACAAAGGTGTGCGCTGGCCTTTCAAACAGGTCCTGCGGTGTGCCGATTTGCAATATCCGCCCTTCATGCATCACCACCACCTTTTCCGCGAACGTCAGCGCCTCGGTCTGGTCGTGGGTGACGTAGATCATCGAGTGCCCGAACTCGCGGTGCAGCGATTTAAGCTGAGTTCGCAGCTCCCATTTCAGGTTGGGATCGATCACCGTAAGCGGCTCGTCGAACAGGATCGCGTTCACATCATCACGCACGACGCCGCGACCAAGTGAAACTTTCTGCTTGAGCTGTGCGCTAAGGCCCTGAGCTTTCTGTTTTAGATGCGCCTCAAGCCCGATCATCCGAGCAACGGCATCAACTCTCTCAGCGATATAGGCCGCATTATTGCCGCGATTGCGCAGCGGGAAAGCGAGGTTATCACCCACGCTCATCGTGTCATAGACCACCGGAAACTGGAACACCTGCGCGATGTTGCGCTCGGCGGTCGACGCGGCGGTTACATCGCGATCATCGAACAAGATGCGCCCGCGCGTCGGTTGCAGCAGACCGGAAATGATGTTGAGCAAAGTGGTCTTGCCGCACCCGCTTGGCCCGAGCAACGCGTAGGCGTGGCCATCCTCCCATGTGTGGTCGACCTGCTTGAGCGCGTAATCATCCTCGGAACGCGGATCGGGCGCGTAGGAATGGGCGAGATTTTCAAGAGTGATCGCCGCCATCGTTACGCCCCCGCCATCACGGCTCGCGGCTGCGACGCGCTGATAGTCTTTCCCTCGCTGTCGAAGTAGAAGAGGTCATTGGGTCGAACGCCAACACGGTGAACCTCACCAACGGCAAATTCCTGAACGCCCGACACCAGCGCGATCCAGCGTTCACCCACCGCCTCGAAATGGACGAAGGTCTCTGAGCCGGTGATTTCGGTCACGACCACCTTGGCGTTAAATACGATATCGCCCTCACCGATTGCATCGACCTTCAGCTGGTACGCGCGGAAGCCTGCACGGTAGTCTCCGTCGGGTGCCGCAGCATCAAACCCGATCGCTTGCCCGCCAGGAAAGACCATCTGCGAACCCGCCTTGGTAATCGGCAAAAAATTCATCGGTGGGTCCGAATAAACCCGCGCGGTGATTTTGTCGGCTGGCTGGCGATAGACCTCGGTCGACGGACCAAACTGGGTGACGCGCCCTTCCCATAGGCAGGCTGTGTTGCCGCCCAGAAGCAGTGCTTCTTCAGGTTCAGTCGTCGCATATACGAAGATGCTGCCGGATGATGCGAACAGGCGCGGGATCTCGACCCGCAATTCCTCGCGCAGCTTGTAATCCAGATTGGCGAGCGGCTCGTCCATCAGCACCAGGCCAACATCTTTCACCAACGCGCGAGCCATCGCGCATCTTTGCTGCTGGCCGCCCGAAATCTCCGAAGGCTTACGATCCAGCAGCGGCGTCAGCTTAAGCAGGTCGGCCATTTCGCGGACTTTCGCATCAATCTCGCTCGCCGATCGCTTTTGCAGCCTCAGCGGCGAGGCGATGTTTTCGTAAACGCTCATCGAAGGGTAGTTGACGAACTGCTGGTAGATCATCGCGACTTCGCGGTCCTGCACGCGGCGCCCGGTCACATCCTGGCCGTTCCAGAGAACCCGGCCCGCATCGGGTTTTTCGAGCCCCGCCATAAGTCGCATGAGTGTTGTCTTGCCCGCAGACGTCGGACCGAGCAGCACGTTCATCGTGCCATTCTCAAGCGCTAGGTCGACCGGATGGATATGCACTTCGCCGTCGACCGACTTCGATAGTCCCTCGAGAACAAGGCTCATAACTTGCAAATCAAGAGGAGTGGTCCCCGCGCTCTTGCCACAGTTTAGTCTGCCGCATGGCCGCCGAAAGTAGCCATCGCAGAGCGCACACTAAAAGCAGGACCATTCCGTCAAGGCAATCGCTGCGTCCCGTCAAAAAAGCCGCCGGTCGGCTGTTGGAATGGCTCTTGAAGGCGCTGAAGGACCGCTTTGGGGGTGTATGCGGGAGTTGGTCCCTTGCCCGCTTCCCTATGGATCAGAACCCGAAGGTCGCCGATACAGTGCCGCCCCACCGGTCATCGCCGGTGTTTCCGCTGATCCCAGCCGATACGTAGACCTTCTCGGCCACGCGCCCGCTCATGCTTGCGGCAAAACCTTGCTCTCCTCCATAGCCAGCCGCAGCCACGGTCATCGATACATTCGCATCGGGCACGATCTTGGCTTGTCCCAGGGCCATGGCGGCGGCGATGCCTCCTGTAAGTCCCTTATCGATCTGATCTAGGCGGAAGTTGGTCGCCATGAGCTGCCCCTCGAGTCCGCCTACACGGTTTGACAGCGTGTCAAATTGTACATCTGTCACTTGTGAAAGCGCGTTCATCGAGACGCGCACATTCTCGACCGAAGCGGCGGTGGCGACCGACGTGGTGCCCAGCACCCCGTTGCCATCCACCGTCACCGCTTCA
>JAAUYI010169307.1_pt1 | contig 10413 bp, 6 predicted proteins | sample 7278041 | NCBI WGS metagenome assembly JAAUYI01 (sample SAMN14350216, study PRJNA611818) | marine sediment metagenome | isolation source: surface marine sediment (0.6m) | place: French Polynesia: Moorea | collected 2018-08
CGGCCAAACTGCTTGCGGGTGATGTCGTCGCGCTATCGGGTGGATTGGGCGCGGGAAAGACCACGCTCGCCCGTGCGATAATCGCAGCGTTGGGTTATCAGGGTGAAGTGCCGTCGCCTACTTTCACCATCATAGAAACCTACGGTTCTCCTCCGCTTTCGCTGCCAGTCGTACACGCAGATTTCTTCCGGTTGGAGCATCCGTCCGAGGTCGAAGAGATTGGACTGGACGATTATCGCGAGGGTGCGGCCCTGATTGCCGAGTGGCCCGGACATGCGGGCGGATTCGATCATGAGCCGGGATGCCTTTCGATTGCGCTGGAAATTGCGGATCGAGGCCGCGTGGCGATTGCGGAACCGGGCGAGGATTGGGTAGGGCGCGAGCCATGAGCGAACTTCCCGAGGGCCTGCACGAATTCCTCGTCAAAGCGAGCTGGAGCGGTGCCGACATCGACCCGATCCGAGGCGATGCCTCGTTCCGGCGATACTTCCGCCTGCGCAGGCCAAGTGGTGACAGAGCCATGCTGATGCATGCTCCGCCACCGCACGAGGACCCCGAGCCGTTCCTCAACGTCGCGGCGTGGCTGACCGAGCACGGCCTGCGCGCTCCGGACATCCTCGCGGCCGATCCGCCGCACGGCTGGGTGCTGCTTGAAGATTTCGGCAATGACAGGATGCGCGATTGGATCGAGGAGCATCCCGATGGCGAGTTGGCTGCCTATGAGGGTGCGATCGAAGCTTTGGTAGAGCTACACAAAAAGCCGGCCGGCCCGTTCCCGCAATACGACATGCCGACCTATCAGCGCGAAGCGGGCCTATTGACCGAATGGTACTGCCCCGCACTCAGCCTCGAGGTCGATACACAAGGCTATGCTGCCGCCTGGGATGCTGCACTCAAGCCGCTGGTAGCCCGGCAAAATCCAGGTGTCACGGTGCTACGCGATTATCACGCCGAGAACATCATGCTTCTCGGTGATCCTGCTAAGCGAGCACCTCAGGGTTTGATCGATTTCCAAGACGCGCTTGTCGGGCATCCGGCATACGATCTGGTGTCACTGTTGCAGGACGCGCGGCGCGATGTGTCGGAAGCACTCGAAGCAGCCATGCTCGCGCTCTATCTCGACCGCGCCGATGCCGATGGCGAATTCATGGCGGACTATGCGCGGCTCGGTGCGCAGCGCAATGCGAAGATCGTTGGTATCTTCACACGGCTGTACAAGCGCGACGGCAAGCCACGGTATCTCGATATGATCCCGCGTGTCTGGGCGGCCATGGAACGCGATCTCGCTCACCCCGCGCTCGAGCCGGTTGCGGAATGGTTCGCAGCCAATATCCCGGACGAATTGCGCAAGGCGGGTGGAGGCACGATCACGTGAGCGAGCTGGCGAGCGATACCGCGATGGTGATGGCCGCCGGTCTTGGCAAGCGGATGCGCCCACTAACGGCTTCGCAGCCGAAACCGCTGGTCAGGGTCGCTGGCAAGCCGCTCGTCGATCATGCGCTGGATCGGCTTGCGGAAGCGGGCGTTGAGCGGGCGGTCGTCAATGTCCACTACCTCGCGGATGCACTCGAAGCTCACGTTCTGGAGCGTCAACGGCCGCAGATCATCGTCTCGGACGAGCGCGAGGAACTGCTTGAAACCGGCGGCGGGCTGGTCAAGGCGCGGGAGCACCTTCCCGACCCGTTCTTTTGCCTTAACGCCGACAATATCTGGCTCGACGGTCCGCGAGATGCCTTTGCCGACCTTTCGGCGCGGTGGAATGCGGACGAGATGGATGCACTGTTGCTGGTCGTACCGCATGCGCGCGCGTTCAATTTCGCCGGGCAGGGCGACTTCTACATGGACGGACGCGGGGTTCTGAGCCGCCGCAAGCCCGGCCGCATAGCGCCGTTCATCTACACCGGTATCCAGCTGGTCTCGCACAGGCTGATGCGCGATGCACCGAAGGGCAAGTTCTCGACCAACATCCTGTGGAACCGCGCAATCGAGGAAGGGCGCCTGTTCGGGCTCTGCTTCACCGGCCAGTGGTTCGAAGTTGGCAGTCCGCAGGCGATCGCACCGACCGAAGACGCGCTGAAGCGTGGCTGATCGAGCCGGACCGAGCATTTACTCCATCGCCGCCCATCGCGGCTTTGCCGATGCGCTCGTTGCCGGCCTGATTCCGCGCTATTCCGAGGGCGATCTCGGCCTGGCACGGCTGACGCTGTTGGTCCCGAGCACCCGCGCGGCGCGGACGATATCCGAAGCCTTTATCCGCCATTCGGGCCAGCGCGGGTTGCTGATGCCGCGGATGGTCACAGTTGGCGACCTCGACCTCGACGAAGCGCTGGGAAGCCTGCTCGATCCTCTGGGAGCGAGCGACATACCACCCTCCGTCGAGCCGACGCGGCGCTGGCTGGAGCTTGCCAAGCTCCTCGCAGAAGAACTGGCGCGCGAGGGCAAGCCGCCATTGCCCGCGGCCGCACGGATAAGGTTGGCACGAGATATTGCGCGGGCGATGGACCGTCTGCTGGTGGAGGAGAAGACGCCGGGCGATCTGCTTGGGGACCAAGTGATTGACATGCTCGGCGATCTGGCGGGGCATTGGCGGGATTCGCTCAGGCTGTTTGCGAGCGTCCAGAAACGGTGGGAGGCATGGCTGGACGAGCGAGGGCTGATCGACGCCTCGACGCGTCGCAATCTCCTGTTCGACCGTGCAGCAAAGCGATGGCGCGACGCTCCGCCTGCCGATCCGATCGTCGCTGCCGGTGTGACCAGCGCCGCGCCCGCGCTTGCGCGGATGCTAAAGGTCATTGCCAATCTGCCCAACGGCGCGGTGATCCTCCCCGATCTCGATCTGGCGATGGACGAAGCCGCTTGGGAGGAACTGGGCCGCGCGGGCGTTGCATCTGCGCCGGACGAAAATCCCTTCACCAAGCGCGATGTGCAAACGCACCCGCAATATCACCTCAAGCTGTTGCTGAACCGGATGAGCATAGCCCGCGAAGAGGTGCGACCGTGGCATCGAAAGGGGCTTTCGGCGTCCGACCCGGATCGCAGTCACGCGATCAGTTCGCTATTCCTTCCCCCGGAAGCGAGCAGGAAATGGATCGCGCTGCCTGCCGAAAAGCGTCGCATGAGCGGAGTCAGACTGCTCACTAGCGCGACCAGCGAGGAGGAAGCGCAGGCGATAGCGCTGCTTGTGCGCGAGGCCTTGGAAGAGCCGGAAAAACGGGTTGCCGTCGTCACCGCAGACCGCTCGCTCGCAAGGCGCGTGGTCCAACACCTCGAGCGGTGGAACATCGTGGCGGACGATTCCGCGGGTCGCCCCGCATCGATTACGCCCGCAGGACGGTTGTTTTCCCTGTTGGCTGAGCTTGTCTCGCACGGACTCGAGCCGGCTACTCTGGTCGGCACGTTGGCGCATCCGCTGATCCGCCGCTCGGACAGCAATGCGCGGCGCGAATGGCTTTCGAACCTGCGTGTTTTCGAACGCGAATTGCGGGGGCCATCGCCGGCTCCGGGCTTCGGGCCGCTGCGTGAGGTCGCCGGCAAGGCCGAAGCTTCCGAATGGTGGGGGGAGGTCGAGGCGATCCTCGAACGGCTCACGGATCAAGATGCCGACATTCCGCTCGCGGAGGCGATCGATCTCTTGTCCGAAGCCGCAGAAGCGCTGGCTGGCGAAGCGGTGTGGGCGCGCGAGGATGGACGTGCTCTGGCCGCTATGGTCGAAGACCTGCGGTTCCATGCGCGAGAAGTCGGCACCGTGATCGCGCCGCGCGATCTGGCCGGCTTGCTGCGCGACGTGATGGACGAGGTCTCGGTGCGCCCGCCCTACGGCGGACACCCTCGCGTGGCGATCTACGGACTGCTCGAAAGCCGCATGGCGCGCGCCGATCTGGTTATCTGCGGCGGCCTCAACGAAGGCAGCTGGCCGCAGGCTCCGGGGCCTGACTCGATGCTGGCCCCCGGCGTCCTGCGCGCGCTGGGCGTGCCTGGCGCGGAGTTCCGGGTCGGCCTTGCAGCGCACGACCTTGCCGGGGCAATGGGAGCGCCCGAGGTCGTGCTGAGCCGCGCCCAGCGCGATGCCGATGGACCGACAATTCCGTCGCGCTTCCTGCTGCGCGTGGAGGCCTTGTCGGGGGAACAGGCTGACGAGTATCGCGAGGAAACAATCCCCGCGATCCTGCCACTCATCGACCGTGCGCGTCCGGCCGCGAAGCCCTATAAACGGCCGGAGCCGAAGCCGTCCGCGGAACAGCGAAGCGCAGTCAAGATCAACGCGACCGCGCTCGACCGGCTGCTGGGCGATCCGTACCAGTTCTATGCGCGAGAGATCCTGAAGCTGAAGCCGCTCGAGCCGCTCGCGGCCGACCCGTTCAACGATCCGGCGCTGCGCGGGACGCTGGTGCACGAAATCCTCGAAAGCTGGCACAAGGCGCGGCGTGACGATCCGAGGGTCCCTATCCGGCCCTTCGCCGAAGCGCATCTGCGCGAGAAGCAGGTGCACCCTCTGTTCTGGGGCCTGTGGCGCCCGCGCATTCTCGCAGCGCTCGACCGGTTCGAGCAATGGATAGACGAGGCAGCGACGGAAGGTCGGCAAGTCGTCCTCACCGAAAAGTGGGGCGAGATGCAGTTCGAGAGCGTCACGGTCGGCGGCAAGCCCGACCGGATCGATCGCCTGGCCGACGGGACGTTGGCGATTGTCGACTACAAGACCGGAGGGCCGCCTTCAGCCAAACAGGTCAAGTCAGGCTTCGCACTGCAACTTGGCGTGCTGGGCCTGATTGCGCGATACGGTGATTTCGACGGCCTATCGGGCGAGGCGAGCGCATTCGAATACTGGTCGCTGGCGCGCTCGAAGAAGGACGGCGAATTCGGGTTTCAGGATGTGCCGATGAAGGTCGGAAGGAAAACATCGGGTCTGGCCCCCGAAGAATTCCTGCCTAGGCATGAGGAAAAGCTGGGCGAGGCGATCAGGACCTACATCAAGGGTAATGCCCCTTTCCGCGCCAAGGAAAACCCCGACTACCCCGACTTCACCGATTACGACCAGCTGATGCGGCTGGACGAATGGTTCACGCAGGCGACCGTCGAGGATGCGAAGAGGGTGAAAGAATGAGCGGCGGGGGCGGCACAGTGTTTCCGCTCGCGGGCAATCAGCTGGGCGCGGCGGACCCGGTCGACAATGTCTGGCTGTCGGCTTCTGCAGGAACCGGCAAGACGCAGGTCCTGTCCGCGCGTGTGCTGCGACTGTTGCTGCGCAAGGATGTCGATCCTTCGGAGATATTGTGCCTGACCTTCACCAAGGCGGGCGCAGCGGAGATGGCCAACCGCATCAACGCGGTCCTCGCCCGCTGGGTGCGGCTGGAAGACACCAAGCTTTTCAAGGAGCTCGGCGATCTCGGCGCGGAGCAAACCGACGAAGTACGCGAACGGGCGCGAACCTTGTTCGCGAGCGTGCTCGATTGTCCCGGTGGCGGCCTGAGGATCGATACGATCCATGCCTTTTCGCAATGGTTGCTCGCCAATTTCCCGACCGAGGCCGACTTGCCTCCCGGCGCGCGCCCGATGGAGGATCGCGAACGCGAATTGCTGGCACGCGAGGTGCTCGCCGACTTGCTCACCGACGCGGAGGCGCGGGGCGAAGGCGCGATCCTCGACGCCGTAGGTCTGCTGACGATCCGCAAGGACCCCGGCGCACTTCGCCACTGGCTGATGCGCTGCGCGAGCCATGCGGAGCTGTGGCTAGGCCTGGACGGATGGCAGCCGCCGATGCGGGCGCGGGTGCATTCTCTGCTGGAAATTCCGGCTGATGCGGATGTGGAATGGGCCGAGAGCGTACTCCATCCAGAAACCTTTCCTGACCAGCACCTCGCCGCGATGCTTCCCGTCATGCGTGAGTGGGACACGAAAGCAGGCAAGGCCACTGCAGATTTCATACCGCGCTGGCTCGCGCTCGATCCGGCGCGTCGCGCGCATGCGGCCGAGGAATTCTACGACACGGTTCTTACCAAAAAAGGTGAGCCGCGATCGATGACCGTGCCCACCCGTACCGAACCGATGATCCCCGAATGGCAGGCCGAAATTGCGCAGGTAGTGGGATACTACAAGGAACGGCTCGCGCTCCTCGATCTCGCCGATTTCCTAACCCCCGCGCTCGAGCTCGGCCGTGCCTTTTTCCTGCGCTGGGACGAGGCCAAAAAACGAGAGGGACTGCTCGATTTCGACGACCTGATCCGGCAGGCGGCAGCGCTGCTCAAGAGCAGCCTTCCAGCCGACTGGATCCGCTACAAGCTCGATCGGCGCTTCGACCATATCCTGATCGACGAGGCACAGGATACCAACCAGGCGCAGTGGGACATCGTCGATGCGCTGATCGACGATTTCTTCACTGGCGAAGGGGCGAGCGGTGACAAGCTGCGCACGATCTTCACCGTGGGCGACTACAAGCAGGCGATTTTCGGGTTTCAGGGGACCAGCCCGGAGAATTACGAGCGGGCAAAGGTCAAGATCCGCCAGCGGATCATGGATGCGCGCGCAAACGCGGCAAACATGCGCGATCGCCGGCATATCCCGACGTGGGAAGAGCTCGACCTCGGCCAGTCGTTTCGCACCTCGGCCCCGGTGCTTGAATTCGTCAATTCGGCGATCGATACGCTGGGGGCCGAAACCTTCGGGCTTCCCGATACGCCACGGGATCACGAAGGCGCGGAGCGCCCGGGTCTGGTAACGCTCTGGAACACTGTTTCCGCGCCCATGGTTGAGGACGAGGACGACAACGAGGCACGCGATTGGCTGCCGCCTCATGAAACTGTACTGGCCGAGAAGATTGCCGATCAGGTACGCCGCTGGGTCGATCTTGAAGAGCCTTTGGTCCTCGCCAAAGGCGACAAGCCGCGCCACGCCGATGCGGGCGATGTCATGGTGCTGGTGCGCAAGCGCGGCAAGCTGGCGGCGCAGATCGTCGCGCAACTTCATGCCAAGGGAGTTCCGGTGGCGGGTGTCGACCGCCTGCGATTGGGCGCGCCGCTGGCAGTGAAAGATCTTATGGCCGCGCTCCGGTTCGCCGTACAGCCGCTCGACGACTTGTCGCTAGCCAATTTGCTCGCCTCGCCACTGATCGGGTGGAGCCAGGATGACTTGCTTGAATATGTACCGCGCGCCGAAAAGGTGCGGCTCTGGGATCATTTGCGCCAGCACGATGCATCGCATGTCCGAGACACCGTCGAGCGACTGAAGCCGCTGCTCGCACGCGCGGATTACGAGACCCCGCAGGCGTTGCTGTCGTGGTTGCTGACCGGTCCGTGGGGAGGTCGGGCACGCCTTGTCGAACGCCTGGGACGCGAAGCCAACGATCCGATCGACGAATTGGTCAACGCCGCTTTCGGCTATGAAAGCGCCCATACGCCCAGCCTTGCTGGGTTCATCGAGTGGTTCGATGCTGGGGAGGGCGAACTCAAGCGCGAGGCCGACGACACAAGCGGCCAGGTTAGGGTCATGACCGTTCATGGCTCGAAGGGATTGCAGGCTCCCATTGTAATCCTTGCCGATGCGACCGGGAATCCGGGCGAGATCGGCGATCTGGAGGTCGAAGATACACCCGCAGGTGAGGAGACTGGCCGGATGGTCCCTCTCCCTCCGCTTTCCAAGGATGAGCGCGCCGGGCAGGTCGAAGAGGCTCAGGAAACGGCTCAGATCGCGGCGATGCAGGAGCATTGGCGATTGCTCTATGTGGCGATGACCCGTGCCGAAGAAGCGCTGTTCATCGGTGGGTCGCTCGACAAGAACGCGGCCAAGAAGGGTCAGCCTCACGAAGACAGTTGGTACGCCCGGTTGGCACCTCTGTTCGAGGGCGATCCTGTAGGCCACGAGCTCTGGGAGGCGCAGCGCGAAAGGGGCTATCGCGCCGAGCCGATGAGGGGCGAGGAAGTGCCTCCCTCTGCCAGCCGAGCTACGGTGCTGCCGAGTTGGGCAACCACGCCCATCGGACCCGAGCCGCGCCCGCCGCGCCCTCTCGCTCCCAGCTCTGCCGGGGAAGAGCAGGGTGCGAACCCACCACTACCGCCCGATCTTGCAAAAGCGGCGGCTAGGCGCGGCGTGCTGATCCACCGGTTGCTGGAACGCTTGCCCGATCTCGATGTGGAAGAGCGCGCGTCCAAGGGGGCGGGGTGGCTAGAGAGGTATGCCGCAGATCTGAGCGCAGCCGAGCGCGCGGAAATGCTTGAGAGCGCAATGAATGTGCTGGATCATCCGGGGTTTTCCGAGCTCTTTTCGCCGGCAGCCCTCGCCGAAGTCCCTTTGGCGGCGACCGTCGACGGTGTTGTGGTTTCCGGTACGGTCGACCGCTTGCTGGTGACCGAAGACCGCGTGATCGTCGTCGATTTCAAGACTTCGCGTCGTCCACCCGCAAGCGCGGAAAGCATCCCGGCGGCTACAGTCAGGCAGATGTCAGCCTATGTTGCGGCGCTCGAATCGATTTACCCGGAGCATCCGATCATGGCTGCACTGCTCTACACCCAATCGGCGCAACTGTTCGAAATTCCCGCGGCACTCTTAACGTCTCACAAGCAGCGTTTGGGCGAGGCGCAGGAAAGCTATGCGCTGCTCGATATTGAGTGATTGGTGCCGGGTCCCTAAGTTCACATCAACACGAGAAACAGGAGAAGCCGCATGGCCACCGTCAATGTTACCGATGAAAGTTTCAAGGCCGATGTGCTGGAGAGCGACAAGCCCGTCCTAGTCGATTTCTGGGCCGATTGGTGCGGCCCCTGCAAGATGATCGCCCCGGCGCTGGAAGAAATCAGCGAGGAACTGGGCGAACAGGTCACCATCGCCAAGATGGACATCATGGAAAACACTGGCGTTCCGGCCGATATGGGCGTCCAGTCGATCCCGCTGATGGTGCTGTTCAAGAACGGCGAAGCGGTGGCCCGCAAGGTCGGTGCTGCACCCAAGAGCCAGCTCAAGGAATGGCTTGAAAGCGAGATTTGATCGCTTCCATTCTTTTTGGGCGGGTGCACTCCTAGGCGAGTACCCGCCCAACGAATTCATCCCAGATCGCCGGGCTACTCGCTCCGACTAGGCCCGGCTTGCCATGTTCGTCAACGCGGTATTGGCTTCCGTCGAGCCGCGCGGCCTTGCCGCCTGCTTCGTTCAGCCAGAGCACTCCGGCTGCGTGATCCCAAGCGAAGGTACGTTTGAAACTCGACACGTCATTTTCACCTAATGCGAGCCGCGGATATTGCTCGGCGGCGCAACGGGGAATGTCGACAAGTGTGTAGTGCGGAGCGAGCTTGGCATCCACCATGGCGGCTTGCTCGTCGGTCAGGAACATCCGGCTTACGGCGGTCACTGGCTGCGATTGGCCAGTGGTCTTTGCTGCGATCCGTTCACTGTTGACGAATGCGCCTTCGCCAGCCTTGGCGTGGCACAGACGATCCTTGACGGGGTCATAGAGCCATCCGGCGACGGCTTTGCCCGCATCGGCCAGGGCTACGATGATCCCGAAGGGTTCCTTGCCTTCGGTGAAGTTGGCGGTGCCGTCGAGCGGATCGATGATCCAGCACTGTCCGGAAAGCTGATCGAGCACCGTTTCGTCCTCGGCGGCGGCTTCCTCACCGACCACCGCAACGCCGGGCGCGAGCTTGGTCAGCGCTTCCGTCAAGAAATTCTCGACCTCGCGATCCACCACGGTTACGGGGTCGTCCTCGCCCTTCATCTCGATTTCGTGTGAGGCGAGGTCGCGGAAACGCGGCAGGATCGATCGCTGCGCGGCGAACCGCAGCAAGTCGCGGATTTCTTCGTCCAGGGCGCTCATGTCAGCTCCTGTAGTCGGCATTGATGGCAATATAGCCGTGGGTGAGATCGCAGGTCCAAACGGTTGCGCGTCCGTCTCCCATTCCCAATTCGACGGCCAGATCGATCTCTCGACCCTTGAGGTGCTCGGCCACGGGGGCCTCGTCATAGTCATCGACCGGCATTCCATTGCGTGCGGCCCACACGCCGCCGAATGCGATCGAGAGCTTGTCCCGATCGGCAGGTTCGCCGGCTTTGCCCACGGCCATGACGACGCGGCCCCAATTGGCGTCTTCCCCTGCGATCGCAGTCTTCACCAAGGGCGAATTCGCGATGGCAAGGCCGACCCTTCTCGCGCTTCCGTCGTCCACCGCGCCGGAAACACGGACGGTGATGAACTTCGAGGCTCCTTCGCCATCGCGCACCACCAGTTGGGCAAGTTGACGGCACAAGTCGCATAGTGCAGCCGCAAAGGCATCCGCGCCCAGGCTGTCCCAACCTTCGATCCGGGCATTGTTTGCCTTGCCCGTGGCGAATGCGAGCACTGTGTCGCTTGTCGAGGTGTCGCCGTCGACCGTAATGCAGCTGAAGGTCTCGCCATTGGCCCTGTTCAGGCATTCCTGCAGGAATGCGGGC
>JAAUYI010105967.1_pt1 | contig 10410 bp, 12 predicted proteins | sample 7278041 | NCBI WGS metagenome assembly JAAUYI01 (sample SAMN14350216, study PRJNA611818) | marine sediment metagenome | isolation source: surface marine sediment (0.6m) | place: French Polynesia: Moorea | collected 2018-08
ATGTGTACAATCTCTGTCTTAAACCCGACTACGTCCGACGCTATTTTGAGTAGAGTTTCTCGATCGATATCAAGCCATTCGACAACTGAACTCTTTTTATCTCGATCTTCAAATTGTAACTTGCGGATGACAGGCAGGTTGCAATTTCCATTAGTAGAATTGAGTATTATTTGACCACAGGGAGTTAGGGACAACTGGGCTTTGAATAAGAGAGAAAAAGGTTTTGTAAATCGCCAAGCAACCAGGAGTAAGTTGCAACGGCAAGAAGAAGAGATGTATGAAGTAGCATACAGGATGGAAATGCTACCAGATTGTCGAACCTGTAAGAATCATCACGGTCAAATTTATGGAGGCGTTGAGCTGGTGTGTGCAGTTCATCCCTACGGATACAGTGGGAATAGCTGCTCTGACTATCAAGCCAGAAAAAAATAGGAGCTTTTTTATAATACTTAAAAGCATAGTTTTTTTTGGAGTATTTGATTAGAAAGCTATACTTTCAAGTAGGCTAACTTGTTGGTGATGTTTCTCGTTTCATAAGATAGCAATTATCAAGTATTTCGATTTCTTTAAAGCCTAATCGAAGATACAAGTTTTTAGCTGGATTTCCTTTGAGTACGCGAAGTCGGACAGGTTTATTAACTAGAGTTGCTGATTGAATAACTGCTTTAATTAAGCTTGTCCCAATCCCTTTTCCGCGATAGTCAGTCGCTATTTGAATATCCCCAAGATAAAAATAATCTTCTCTTTCTTCGACTTTAAACATACCAATATCGACATGATCTGCTTGTATGATTTTGATAAATTTTGGTTCAAAGTGTTCTCGAAATTTACGGCTATCCCATTGATGAGTCAGTTCAACATAAGGTCGCATTATAGACTCATAAAACGGTTCAAGCCATTCAAGATCCTTCGATAAAGCAGCTCTGAGTGAAATTTTCATGTCTTCCTGTTAAAGGTCAATAACTGTCAGTAATCTTCCCTCAAGAAAAAGGCTTTTATGTAAGTAGTAAGACGGACAAATCTAGTCAAGAGATAAAAATCTCCGTATTTGTCCTGATTTATCGTCCATTTAAGTCAATTAAAGTTAACTACAACATCAATAAGCGTCTTGTCGGTTAGTCAACATTGTTGAGTCAAAATTACCACTTCTAATTCTCCTTATGTCGAATCCAGTTAGGTCATGCTGGATTCTTTTCTTTTCCAATAGCTTCTTTAGCCCCTAAACCTTTAATTGTACTCGCTTTAGTTATAAATGTATAACCAAATCAAAGTTGACGATAAGTATGAGCAACCATCCGCATTTTCCCTGGTGGGGCAAAAGTCAAACCACGACGTACAGGTTTAACAGGGCGATTGTTAGGCAATTTCAACTCAAAACGGGAAACGATATTAGCCAGTACCAGTTTCATCTCTAATAATGCTAATGCCGAGCCAAGACAACGACGAGTGCTCCCTCCAAAGGGTAAATACTCGTAGGCAGAATATTGCCTCTTGAGAAAACGCTCTGGTTTAAAATGCTTTGGTTGGGGATATAAATCTTCTCGCTGATGCAGCAAATAGATAGAAAGAGCCAATGCTGAACCAGCTGGAAAAGTATATCCCATGATTTCCAGAGAGGATTTGGTCACTCTGAGAAAAGTAGCAGGAACAACTGGATAAATACGCAGAGTTTCAGCACAAACAGCACTAAGATAAGGAAGTTTGGCAATGGCCATCGGAGAGGGATGAGGCCCTAAGTCAGCGAGTTCTTCCAGCAACTTATGGCGAACTTCTGGGAGATAAGTCACCCAATATAAAGCCCAGACTAAAGCCGAAGCAGTAGTTTCATGACCAGCAAGGAGTAAGCTAATTAAATTATCATGTAACTCTTCATCAGTCATTACTTGACCATCTTCATCTTGAGCCAACATCAATAAAGTGAGAAGATCTGGATAATTTAAGTTAAAAGAAGCTAGATCTTGGATTTTAGCCCTCCTTTCGCCAATTACTTGCGAGATAACTCGGTTGATTTTCTGCTTAAGGCGTAAAAATCGTCCCCAAGGACTCCAGGCACCCCAATCTTTCTGAAGGAAGGAGAAAAATATCAGACTGGAGGTTATGGGAGTATCAAAAGAATTGAGTAGAGAAGTAATTAAATGTCTTAATTGTTGTGCTCGTTCTCCTTGATGAATCCCAAACACTACTTGTAAAATCACTCGCAAGGTGATTTCTTGTGTTGTGTCACGGAGCGGAAACGGCTTGCCCATCTCCCACTGAGCTGTTACCTCTGTAGTAATATCCCAAATTATCTGGCTGTAGTTACGTAAACTCTCTCCATGAAACGGGGGCATCATCAGTTGTCGTTGCCGTTGATGAGCATTTCCGTCTTTTAAAATTAGTGAGTTATCCCCCAGTAAAAATCTTAAAATCCTATTCCCTTTACCTACCGCCAACAGTTGAGGATCCGCAGTCAAAACTTGCTTAATCCCTTCTGGATTACTGATATAGACAAAGGGCGGTGATGTTTCTCCTCCTATCTTGAAAATATCTCCATACCTTTGAGCATAATCTTCCAAGTATTCTAAGGGACGAAAAATTAGCTTTAATAAATAGGACTTTATCCCAATTTTAAAAAAGAATACAAGAGATTATTTTTGAAGATTTTGAGAAGAAATGATTGGCTAAATTGTGGCATGACGTCATGCCACAACTTAGCTGGGAAAATCAGAATTCGGCAATTCGGTTCTAGTTGGTGCTTCTCAATTCGCGTCAACTCTTTCAACCCAAAAGACTGGGGCAGAAGGGTGAAGATTAGAGGGATTACACTGTTAACTTCACCGTCTATTGGTCAAAAGAAGAAAATCCCCCAGATTTGGGGTCAACTAAACGCAAATTTATTCGATGCTAGAATAAGGTGTTTCTAGAAAATCGTGGCATAACGTTATGCCACTTGTTGATATGCAGCCGAGGCAAATAAGAATAGTAATCCTCTCGAATGCTGGAGGGTGCGGAAAAAGTACACTGGCTTCTCATCTTGCTTATTTATTAGCTCGAAAAAAAAATACGGTAGTTTTGTTCGATTTAGATCCACAAGGATCGCTGTCTGTATTTTGCGGTTTGGAAGAGCCAGATGATTATAAACAAACGATATCTTTTGTGTTTGATGAAGAATTTGACGGCCAATGGCGTTTTAAGCCTGTCTGGACAGAATACGAAAGCAAAATTCTTGCTTGTCAAAGCGAACTCATTTCTTTACTCAGGGAAGCAAAATCATTAGAAAAACAAGCAAGAGCGGAATATCGTCTCAAAGATCGCCTCGAAGATTATCCTTTAGCACAAGACATCCTAATTTTTGACTGTCCGACAACTTTGGGAATCTTATCCGTTAACGCTTTAGCTGCTTCAACTCATATCTTAATTCCCGTCCAACTGGCAGCTAAGTCAGTAGATGGAATGACCAAGTTGATCGATTGGATTTACAAGTCTTGTGACGAACTACGTCTAAAACCAGTTCCGAAAATAATTGGAGTAATTCCTAATTTATATGAGGCTAAAAGAGCTGGACATAGAAATTTTGATGCAGTACTTAGAAAAATTCTGCGTGAAGAGCAGCTCAAATATTTTCCCCCGATTCGTAATACCTCAGAGTTAGAAAATGCCTCGACTAGAGGTAAGCCTTTACACGTTCATCGTCCAACTCACAAAGCTTGTCAAGATTTCGAGCCGATAGTAACAGAAATAATTGAATACCTAAAACAATGAAAGCAGAAGAACGATTCGCCCAAAATCGCCGAACTAGATTATTCTCGAAAACAGCTTACGATTTAAATCAAGAAACTAACGAACTAATAGAACTATTCAAACAACTCAAACAAAGGGATTGTTTAGTCGAGAGCAGAGAAAGATTAACTCAAAAAATCGAACGTCTACTGGCTACGTTGCAGAAAATCAAAAATCTCCCCGACTCGGAATCTTTAGAAGTCGTGCTCGACCAACTAATTTCTACCCTCGCTCCAGGAGATATGCTAAAGGTCGCTCTAGACTCCATCGCTCCCTACCCAGACCAACCCAGACAGACTTTTACTCAGGAAAGTATAGTTCTACTGGCTCGCTCTCTCGAACGAGAGGGACAAAAAATGCCTGTAATTTTAGTCCAAAAGGAAGAGAGAAAATATTTGATTTACGATGGGGAAAGAAGATGGCGAGCTGCCCAATTTTTACAATGGAAAAGTTTAGAAGCTCTGGTTATTCCTAATCCTCAAAATTTACATCGTCAAATTTTAGTGACTAACCTTCAACGAGAAAATCTCAATCCATTAGACAAAGCAGAAGGTATAGTCAGAGAAATTCAATCTATTCATCCAGAACTTAACATTAAAGAGATTATTGCAGCCACAAGAGCGGCAGTACGCCGTCTAGAGAGAGATAAAAATAACTCTGGTAAATTAAGCCAACTAATCCAACTAGAGGAACAACAAAGGCAAATCAAATTAGAGTCTCTAAAACTCAAAGAGCAAGAACGACATATTTTTCAAATTTTACTAAGTTTACAGCTCAATCCTGAATCGATCTTGAAAAATACCTTTCCTGCTTTAGAAATAAGTTCTGACCTGAAGGAAGCTATTAGAAAGAAAGGATTAGGTGCTAGTCAAGCTTTAGAACTAAATAAAATATCCCCTAATAACAAAAAGTTACAAAACTTAGAAGAAGAGCAAGTCGCCAAAATGAGAAGAGAGTTGAGTACTCGCGTAATCACGGAAAAGCTTTCAGTGAGAGCGACGCGCCAGCTAGTTAATGAAAAGCTCGCTAGTTATTCTCACAATAATTCTAAGAATCAAACAAGAAATGAATTCAACAAGACAATCGCGACGATTAAAAACATAGCACTCGATAATTTAGAACTATCGCAGTTAGAACAACTTCAAATGCAGTTAGAAGAACTGCAAAAAACTTTAGAAGAGAAGATGAGTTCGCTCAGTCCAACTTGGCAGCAAAAAAAGAGTTAAACAGAGGCACCTAAACTAAAAGGATTGAGTTTAGAGGGAGAGATTGTCGACCAAGAGAACATATGGATTTATTCGAGCAAAGCTATCAGCAAAAAGTTAAAGTAGAAGCACCATTAGCAGAGAGAATGCGCCCGCGGACTCTAGACGAATTTGTTGGGCAAGCTCATATTATTGGTGCGGGACGGTTACTCCGCCGTGCGATTTTGGCCGACCAGCTATCTTCTCTGATCTTCTTTGGGCCACCAGGAACGGGTAAAACTACCAATTTTAATCAGTTTATCGGCTCTAACTTTTTCTTGAGTAAGTGCCCCTGTCTTAGCCCAGGAGATAGCCAGTCGTCATGTTTCCACTGGCAGTGTGGTCGAAATTACACCCTTTAATCTAGTTACTAAAAGTTATCAAGGTTATTTTGCTGACCAAGGACTTCCCAGTCACTCTGCCTTGCTCACTGAAGTAAAAAGAGGAAGAATCAAAGCTGAGGATTTAGTAGAAGCAGCGATCGACCAAGGAAGATTAAGCTCAGTCACCCTCAATGACGAAGCCTATCTCAATAGCGTGGAAGCACATCTGGAGGGTTTAGAAGAAAACTAATCTGCTCTACTAAGATCTGCTTGACTGGATAGCAAGTTAGTTGATGAAATCATTGCTTTGATTCGGGGAGAGCTTCAGGATTGGGAAGTTCTCTCTTTTTATTTGAGGACATGAAAATTCCCTCATCGCGGTAGACAAGGGAACAAATGAAGGAATAAAAATCTGAGTTAAATTGTTGAAATTGTCTGCTTATTACGGGGAGTGGGAACTATTCTACCTTTATGTTGATAATCTTCTTTGACTAACTCCCAAGCTGTTTTTAATTCTTCTAAGGCTTCTTCAGGAGTATCACCAAAAGCCGAAATATTGGGTAATTCTTGAAAATGTGCTAACCAATCCCCTTGTTCATCAACATATAAATTAATCACAAAACCATCAAAATTGTAATTCTCTAAAGACATTATTTTTCTTGTTCTCCTTCCTGTTGATATTTAATAAATTGTTGAACTTGATAAAGTTTGGCTTTGCCATCTTTGCGGGGTTGAATTGGCAATGATTGACCATCGGGAGAATCCCATAATCTATGACTTCCTTTCTGACGACTGAATGTCCATCCTGCGTATTTTAACAAGGTTTCAAATTCGTCAAAGGTAAGGTTTTGTGGACTCTGTTGGGCTTTCTTCCATAGTTTATCTTTTTTGGTCATAGTTACATTGATATATGGCAATTATTACATTATTTTTTGGGCGATCGCCGTGGGATAAGAGCGAAGTAGATAGAAAAAGATCAAGCGATTGCTCGACCATCAAATTAACCTTTCAAAAATTACATGGAGAATTAAACAGATTTTCTGCGGTTTAAAATAGCTACACCCATTCCCACCAAAGCAATATTTCTAACTATGCTGCCAATGAGCTGACTCAGAGCGGGAAATGCCAACAGATGGAAGAGAAGATTTAAACTGACTCCTAGTATGAACAACCATCCTGTCCATCTTGGTAAAACCCTAGCTATAATCACCGCTATGCCCAATAAGATTCCTCCTGCAACCATCAATCCGCCATGGAAAGTATAGATACTGCCTAATTCTTCAAGTAAGGTAGCATAGTCTACTGTTTTAGCGACCAAAGCGTACAAAGTTGTCCCAGCAAAGAAAATAAAAGACGTACCATAAAAGAGCGCACCAGCTAAACTCATCCAGCCAGAACGAGGACGCTGAAAAGCATGAAGACCGATCATTAAGAAAGGAATAGGCAGAAAAGCAAGATAGTTTAGCCATAGTTGACTGGCAGAATAACCACCGCCAAATACTTCAATAAAATCGGACAAAATATGTAAGAGGGGGGAAATGATAGCTGTCCAACCAATAATTAAGTGGAGTTTAGGTAGCATACTTGAGTTTGCTCACTCTAACGGTATTCTCTGTATAGAGATAAAGTTTAAGAAAATCGTGAAAATATGAACGACAGCCTTGTTATGAGTAGAAGCAAAGTAGTTGAATTACAGTAATACTACTGTCGTGGTTTTCACCGTTTGAGTAATAATGTAGTTGGTCTTTTTCAGGTAAGGAGAGCATACTCATTAGGGTTTAGGATATCGGGTTTAGGGTGTAGTGATACGTTCGTCAACACCCTTCTTACGAAGTTTGCTCAACGGGGGAAACCCCCCTTCGGGTTCAGCACTTTGCTCAAGTCGGCGGGGCTTATAAAGGGCGGACGCAGGTTCCGCCCACAGCCCCTTGGGAACCCGCCCACCGCAAGTGCTTCACCGCAACGCAACTTCGCGCTACTCACGACCCCCAACACCCCTTCTTGTTGCTCTCCTCTTTTATTCGTTGAGTGACAGTTATCACAGTAGTCTCACCTAAGTGCGGATACACTGAGGCATATGAGTCAAAAACTATTCTAATTATCTATTTCAGGGAGAGCCTCTTGGTGGGAAGCTCTCTTCTTCTATTGGTTTTGTTGCCAGATAGGAATTAACCGTTGAAGATTGAATTCAAATTACGGTAGTCCTTAAAAGTCAAGGAGGTTGACCATTGGAGCACACACTTAAATTAACAGTTTTAAGCGACGAAGGCGATCTGAATAACTTCTCATTACTTCTAAAGCAAACATAGGCGTTTCTTGAACGGCAAACAGAAAATGTTGTTGGTCTAAGAGGGTGTCTGGAAAGTCAAATATTATGCCAATCGCCTGAGCATATTCCTTACCATTGCAGCATAGATAAATGCCTCTTGAGTCTAAGTTAAATATTCATAATCTTTGCTTAACCTTCGATATCGACCTAACCAGCCAAAAGTTCTTTCCACAACCCAGCGCCGTGGTAAGACTTTAAATCCCTTGACATCATCAGACCGTAAAACTACCTCCAATATCCATTGATAAGTTACCTTGACCCACTCGACAAAGTCTTTGCCTCGGTATCCGCCATCTACCCAAATCAGTTTCAGCCGGGGAAACAGATCTTTGACCTTTTCAAAAAGTAACTTCGCTCCCGCTCTCTCTGGAACATTAGCAGCAGTGACCACCACCATCAAGATTAATCCGAGCGTATCCACCAACAGATGACGTTTACGACCTTTAACCTGTTTAGCTGAGTCGTAGCCGCACTCTCCTCCTTGTTCTGTCGTCTTCACCGACTGAGAATCAATAATACCAGCTGAAGGTGTGGCTTCTCTTCCCTCTTGCCGACGAACTTGCTCTCGTAGAATTTGATTCATTTTAGCCCACACTCCTTCTCGACGCCAAGCCCGAAAATAATCATAGACGGTCTGATGAGGAGGAAAATCATGGGGCATCATCCTCCATGAGCATCCTCCTCGTAGGATGTAGAAGATCCCATTGAGAATTTCCCGTAGGTTCACAGTTCTAGGACGACCTCCCGGTTTAGCAGGAGGAATCAAAGGTTGAAGAATTTCCCATTCGGCATCTGTGAGATCGGTGGGATAAGGTTTACGGTTCATTGAAGAAAGCTTATTATTCAGGTCAAGTTAGATCCTATCTTCATTCTGACTTTTCACGGCATCTCTGAAACCCTCTCCAGAACTGGATTTCCCCCCAAGGCTTATTTTCAATAATTTGGGCTTAATGACAATCGATAACAATTAATAAGTCAAAGAATCTATCAAATAGCAGCAGGATACGAAGATACGAATGATAGTAACTACTTACGTCATGACCCAATTTTCAAGATTATCTGTGATAAAATCCCCAAAATCGGGGCAGAATTATTAGCCAGTCAACCTACTATTAGTAGATTGGAGAATCAAATAACTAACGAAGAAATTAAAGCAATTCGTCGCTTCTTTGTGGACAAATTTATTAAAAGTTATTCTGTCGTACCAGAGGAGATATTGCTTGATATAGATGGCTTTGATGCTATTACTTATGGACATCAGCAACTCAGTTTATTTCATGGTTACTATAAAAACCAAATATATTTCCCTGTATTAATTAATGAAGCTCATAGTGGTTATCCTGTAATTTTACAACTACGAGCCGGAAATTCCCATGCAGGAAAAGGGGTTGTAGGATTACTCAGATGGTTATTTTGGCGTTCCGTGAAAAGCTTGGCCTAATATCAAGATAATCTTGAGAGGAGATGGAGGTTTGTCTCTCCCTGAAATCATGGATCTTTGTGAACGAAGCAACGTCAAACTCAGATCTTGCACCAAGAAAAGTTGATAGGAGAATGGATAGCTGAAGTGGTTGTGTAGAGGAGATTGCAGCAAGTTCTCTATTAAAAATAGAGAACTAAGATCAAAGATTAATAAAAACCGCTTAGCAAGAGTAATTTATTCAACCCGATGACCAACTTTTTTTCCATTACTATAGAAATCTGACTAACTGTCGTTTAGTTCATCTATGGCAAAGCGTCAATTCATCAATTTGGGCTCGTCTAACTCCGGCTCAAACTACATCTATATGTGCTTGACTTCCCGTCTTTCTAAGTGTTGAAAACGGGAATACTCATGCTCTTGATTAGTTTGGCTAACAATGGCAGTCTGAGCTTTGAGTTGAGAATAAGAGAACTAAGTTCATGAATCAGATTTTACCCCAAGCGGAAGAATAACTCTCAACCTTGAAACAACGCTCTGCCCACTATCTATCGTACCGCGAAACCTTAGAATCTATTTTAGGTCTATTTCTTCAAGGGCAAGGACATTCTCTTCCTCATCATTGCCAAACTAAATCCGCCAGTGCTATTAGTCGCTTTTTAAATCATTATCAATGGTCAACTCGTTCTCTGATTCGTCATGTTCGTTCAAGTATCTTGAATCTGATTCTCTCCCAAAGAAGAACAGGTCGAAAACCTACTCTCCAAGTTATGCTTGATTTAACTACGCTGGAAAAAGTTGGGAATTTTCCTCATCTAGCCGACTTAGTTCGGGTCTATCACCATAAGAAAGGATTACATATTGTGGTTATGTATTTAGTCCTAGGAAATTGGAGATTCCCTTGGAGATGCACGAGTTTATCGGGGTAAGGGGACTCCTTCGCCATCGCAACTTGCACAGAAATTATTAAACAATTTACCGAAAATTTTGCTGAGAGCTTTTCAGATTTATGTTTTAGGTGATACTGCTTTTGGGACCACTAAATTAATTAACAAGATTCGAGGAGATTCCTTTAAACATCACGCGATTGTCGGCATTCCCAACACTAGAACTCTTCAAGATGGACGGTTTCGTCTCCGAAATTAAAACTCGTGGGCAACAAGTTTATTTGAATGACTTAGATATTCCTGTCTTTTTATCATGGGTCTGGTTAAAACGAGACGGAAAAAGCGGTGCGCGGGGAGGGGGGTTTTAGAAACAAATGAATCGACTGCAAGCACAGAACTTAAAATTATTAAAAACCCCCCTTCCACCCCCGCGCGCGGTCAACGCGCA
>JAAUYI010088426.1_pt1 | contig 10408 bp, 10 predicted proteins | sample 7278041 | NCBI WGS metagenome assembly JAAUYI01 (sample SAMN14350216, study PRJNA611818) | marine sediment metagenome | isolation source: surface marine sediment (0.6m) | place: French Polynesia: Moorea | collected 2018-08
CTCGTGGGCCTGGCCGACGTCCTGGGTGATCGCCGTCAGATCGATGGCCTCGGCCTGTTGACCGACCCGCACCGGTGTGGCCTCACGGGCGAGCAGCCGGACCCGGCGCACGGCGTCGAGGAGCGCCTCGCGACCGACCCGGAGCTCGTTGGGGTAGTCGGTCGGCACGAGCTGGCGGTAGTTCGGGAACTCGCCCTCGATCAGCCGGGTCGAGAGCTCGACGCCCTCGAGCACGAACGCCACCTCACGGTCGCCCAGGATCAGGCCGACCTCCTCGGCATCACCCAGCACGCGGACCAGCTCGGTGAGCGCTCGACCCGGCACCAGCACCTGCTGGCCCTCGGACAGCACGCTGGTGCCCGGCAGGTCGCGCACGGCGAGCCGATACGAGTCGGTGGCGACGAGGCGGAGGCCACCGGGCTCGGCCTGGAACAGCACACCGGTGAGCGTCGGCCGCGAATCGTCCTTCGACGCGGCCCGCACGACCTGTGACAACCCGTGGGCCAGCTGCTCGGCCGGGACGATCACCGGCTCGCCCCCGACGTCGCCGACCTGCGGGTAGTCGTCGACCGACAGCAGTCGGACCGCGAACTCGGAGCGGCCGGAGCTGATCCGGGCCTCCTCGTCGTCGACCTCGACGGTGACGGCACCCGGCTCGAGCGCGCGGATGATGTCGGATGCCAGCCGGGCCGGGAGCACGGCTCGCCCGTCGGACTGGCCGTCGACCCCGAGGCGGACGCGGATCGTCATGTCGAGGTCGGTGCCGGTGAGGGTCAGGTCGTCGCCGCTCAGCTCGACCAGCGCGCCCGAGAGGACCGGGAGGGCACTGCCCCGGCCCGACACCGCTCGTCCCACGGTCGAGATCGCCTCGACCAGACCGTCTCGCTCGCACCGGAACTTCACGTGCGCTCCCGATCGTCGTCCTCGGACCACGGCCGGAGTGCCGGGCCCCTCTTGTAGTTCTGTTCTCTTCTTGGAAATTCTGATGATGACACTAAGGGCTGTGGAAGCTGTGGACACGGTGGATCGCCCAGGTCAGGGCGGCGCGGCTGTCCACGGTTCGTTCCGGTGACGATGGCGCGTCCACCGCGCCCCCGGCGGGTCACCCACAGGTCGGCGTCGCGTCCACGCCGCGCGCACCGTCGATCCACACGGGCGGTCCACCGGTCGTGCACAGGCCGCGAGGGCGGACCGGTCCGCTCGACGGGTGTCGACGTCGTCGTCGAGGAGCTCACCGGCCCCGGATCTGCTGGATCAGCGAGGAGACCTGCTCGTAGATCTCGCGGTTCTCGCCGATCAGCTTCGTGATCTTCTCGACCGCGTGCATGACGGTCGTGTGGTCGCGCCCGCCGAACTCCCGACCGATCTGGGGGTAGGACAGGTCGGTCAGCTCACGGCACAGGTACATGGAGATCTGGCGGGCGTTGACGAGCGCCCGGTGGCGCTGCTTGCCGCACAGCTCCTCCTCCGGGAAGCCGTAGTACTCGGTCGTGACCTCGATGATGTTGGCGACCGTGATGGGGCGGGGCTGGGTGTCGACGATGTCGCCCAGGACGCGGCGGGCGAGGTCGAGGCCGAGCACCTCGTCGTTGAGGCTGGCGTAGGCGGCCACTCGGATGAGCGTGCCCTCCAGCTCCCGGATGTTGCTGGTGACGTGGCTGGCGATGAACTCCAGCACGTCGTCGGGCGCCGGGGTGCGGTCGATCTCGGCCTTCTTGCGGAGGATCGCGATGCGGGTCTCGAGGTCGGGGGGCTGGATGTCGGTCATCAGGCCCCACTCGAAGCGGCTGCGGAGCCGCTCCTCGAGCGTCGCGATCGCTCGGGGCGGACGATCCGAGGAGAGCACGATCTGGCGACCGGCGCCGTGGAGGGAGTTGAAGGTGTGGAAGAACTCCTCCTGGAGCCCCTCCTTGCCCTCCATGAACTGGATGTCGTCGACGAGGAGGATGTCGGCCTCACGGAAGCGTCGCTTGAAGGCGCCGGTGGCGCTGGTGCGGATCGCCTCGACGTACTCGTTCAGGAACGCCTCGGTCGAGACGTACCGCACCTCGGCGTGCGGGTTGGTCTGGTGCACGTAGTGGGCGATGGCGTGCAGCAGGTGGGTCTTGCCCAGGCCGGCGCCGCCGTGCACGAACAGCGGGTTGTAGGACCGCGCCGGGGTCTCTGCCACCGCGAGCGCGGCGGCGTGGGCGAAGCGGTTGGAGGCGCCGGTGACGAAGTTCTCGAAGGTGTACCGGGCATCGAGCCCGGCCACGGGAGCCCGGTCGGCGATCGGTTCGATGACCGTCGCCGGGTGGTCGATGTCGCGGGGGGTGTGCTCGACCGCCCGGGGATCGGGGACGGCCTCGAGCGTCGGCACCCGATCGTGGACCTCGACGTGGACCTCGGCGTCGGGCCGACCGACCATCTCGCGCAGCTCGCCGGTGACCCGACCCAGATGCCGCTGCTCGAACCGCTCCTTGAGGATCCAGTTCTCCACCGCGAGGGTCAGCTTGCGACCGTCGAACGCGGCGGCGTGGACGTCCTGGAACGAGGTGAGCCAGGAGGCTTCGGAGACCTGCTCGCGGACTCGTGCGCACAGGGTGTTCCAGAGCACTCCGGCGTCAGTCACGGGCGCTGGCCTCCCCAGATCTTCTCGGACGTCGCCGCTGCGACAGTGATGCTCGTCGGTCCGGGCAGAGTTGTCCACAGGCTTCTCCACAGCTGTGTGGACAACGGGGGACGGCACGCGTCGGCTGCCCGAGGGGCAGCACCGGAGTCGTTCCCCTGACGCCGGAATCGAGCACCGTAGCAGCGTTGCGCCGGGCCGTGCACACGAACGTCTGTACGTGATGTGGGCACGGTCGGACGGCACGCCGATTGCCGGATTCGCCGAGAACCCTCTAGCGTGGTGGGTTGGTTCCAGGCGTCGTACCTCGCGCCGGGCCGGTCACGCACGTCGTCCGATCGCGTCGTCCCATCACGCCGCCCGGTCACGTCGCCGTCGAACCCGGCCCCATGCCCGTGAGCGAGCCGCAGAACGATGCCGGAGGAGGACGATCGATGAAGCGCACGTACCAGCCGAACACCCGCCGCCGCGCCCGCAAGCACGGCTTCCGGCGCCGGATGCGGACCAAGGCCGGTCGGGCCGTGATCCAGTCCCGTCGTCGTCGCGGCCGCCAGCGTCTGTCGGCCTGATCGATCGCCTCCGTCTCCGCCGCGAGTTCGAGCGGATCCGCCGTGAGGGCCGCACCGTGCGCTCCGGGCCGATCTCGGTCCGCTTCGTCGCGGACGACGCCGCCGATCCACCACGGGTCGCGTTCGCGATCCCACGGAAAGTGGGTACGGCGGTGACGCGCAACCGAGTGCGCCGTCGACTCCGCGCCGTGCTGCGTTCCCACGCGCTCGACCCCGGGCTGTACCTGGTCCGGGTGTCGCCCGGCGCGGGTCAGCTGACGTCGGCGCAGCTCCGAGCGCACGTCGAGCGGGTCGATGCCCGGTTGGGCGGGGCAGGCGCGTGAGCTCGATCAGCCCGGCGCGCCGGACCTCGTGGTTCGGTCGGGTGCTGGCCGTCCCGGTGCGGTGGTATCGGCGCATCCCACGGTCGCGGCCGCCGGTGTGTCGATTCGCTCCGACGTGCTCCGCCTACGCCATCGAGGCGTTCGAGACCCACGGCGTCGTGCGGGGTGGTTGGCTCGCCACGCGACGTCTCTGTCGCTGCCATCCCTGGGGGGGCCAGGGCTGGGATCCCGTTCCGTCGAGGAAGGTCTGATCCATGTTCGACGCCATCGCGACCGTGCTCGCGTGGTTCTACGAGCTCTACCACAACTACGCGTTCGCGATCGCGGCGCTGACGTTCGTGATCTTCACGCTGCTGTTCCCGCTGAACCTCAAGGCCAATCGCTCGATGATGGCCATGCAGGCGTACCAGCCGGAGATGAAGAAGATCCAGCAGCAGTACAAGGACGACCGGCAGAAGCAGCAGGAGGAGCTGCTGAAGTTCTACCAGGAGCACGGCATCAACCCGCTGGGCGGCTGCCTCCCGCTGCTGATCCAGATGCCGATCTTCCTGGTGCTCTTCCGGGTCATCAGCGGGCTGACCCGCAGCGATGACGACGGCACGTTCGATCCCGACTACCTCGATCAGAGCTCCGAGCTCTTCATCGATCTGGACGGCGCCACCGAGATGGTGTCGTTCGGCGTCAACCTGGCCCGCTCGGCCAACGACGTCATCACCGACGCGCCGCTCGAGAGCCTCCCCTACCTGGGCCTGGTGGCGATCACCGCGCTGATCAGCTGGTACCAGCAGAAGCAGATGCAGTACCGGCAGAAGCAGAGCAACACCCAGATGGTGGGCCCCCAGGCCACCCTGATGAAGATCATCCCCTTCTTCCTGCCGGTGTTCTCGTTCTTCGTGCCGGCAGCGCTCGTCGTCTACTTCATCGTGTCGGGCCTGTTCCGGATCGGTCAGCAGGGCTACATCCGCTGGTCGAACGAGCGCAAGGACGCCGAGGCGGCCGCGGCCTCGGGCAACGGCAAGCGCACGGGCACGGCGAAGGACAAGCGGGGTGGCACGCCCGCCTCGGGCCGGTCCGACGACACGGGAAACGGTGCCGAGGCGGCCCGGGCCGACGGTGGCGACCAGGGATCGAACGGTCGACCACACCCGAAGTCCCGCCAGGCCGGCAAGCGCAAGCGCAAGCGCTGACCTGCGGCGACGCGGGGACAGCACACGAATCGCAGCGAAGGTCGAAGGAGGCCGAGGCAGGGTGGAATGGGTCGTGATCACCGGTGCGACGGTGGCCGAAGCACGAGAACGGGCGCTCGATCATCTCGGCGTCGACGAGACCGAGGTCGAGATCGAGGTCCTCGACGAACCGGGGGGCCGTCTGTTCTGGAAGACCGACGCCAGGGTCCGAGCCCGCATCGCACCACGCCAGGCACCGGCGAAGCGGGAGCGCCGCCGTGGCGGCAAGGGTCGTGGCGGCGCCTCGGGCGGCGGCCGAGGCGGTCGTGGCGGCAAGCAGGGCCGAGGCCGTCAGGGTGGCAAGGAGGGCGGTGGCCGTCAGGGCGGCGGTCGGTCGAACGGAGACGCCGGCCGTGGTGCCGCCTCGGATCAGCAGCCCCGCTCGCGTGGTGGTCGCAACCGGGGCCGGCGGGGTCCGGGCGCCACCCCTGACCCCGCTGACCAGGCTCAGGATCGCGCCGGGTCGCCGTCGGCGGCGAACGAGGGTGTCGGGGAGGAGCCGGCGAGGCAACGACCCGATCGCGTGTCGGCCGGCCGGGCCGACCGGCAGCAGGATCGCAAGGAACGGGCCGCCGCGGCCCAGGAAGTGAGCGAGGACCAGATGCAGACGCTGGAAGAGCAGGTCGAGGTGGCCGAGGAGTTCCTGGAGGGCCTCGTCGACGCGTTCGGGCTGTCGGCGACCATCGAGCGCCATGACGTGGACGACGAGCTCGTCGAGCTGCAGGTCCTGGGCGACGACCTCGGGCTCCTCATCGGCCGGAGGGGATCGACGGTGCAGGCCGTGAACGAGGTCCTGCGCACCGGTCTGCAGCGGCGGGCGAGCGGGACGGCCGAGGGTCGGGTCCGGGCCGACATCGGTCGCTACCGGGAGCGACGCCGTGAGGCGCTCGCTCGCTTCGCGGCCGAGCAGGCCGCCGAGGTGCTCGAGACCGGTGAGGAACGGGCGCTCGAGCCGATGAACTCCGCCGACCGCAAGGTCGTGCACGACGCGATCAACGAGATCGACGGGGTCGAGACCCTGTCCGAGGGCGCGGAGCCACGGCGCTGGGTCGTGATCGCACCGATCGACTGACCGCCTGCCCCATGCACCCGCCGGACGATCCGACGCTCCGGCGGGTGCTCGAACGGCACCGCACGCTCGGCTCGTTGGGGCCGGGTCCGGTCGAGGAGCACCTTCGACAGGGTGAGGCGCTGGCCGAGGTGATCGGCAGCTCCGTCGAGCTGTTGATCGATCTGGGCAGCGGCGGGGGTGTCCCGGCCCTGGTCGTGGGTTCGCTGGTGGCCGGCCCGCTGGTGCTGGTCGAGCGGCGTACGCGACGGGCGGACGCCCTGGAGCTCGCCCTGACCGAGCTCGGCTGGCGTGATCGGGCCTCGGTGCGCACCGAGGACGTGACCGTGACCGCCCGCTCCGAGTTGCGGGCGACGGCCGACGTGGTGCTGACCCGGTCGTTCGGCCCCCCGGCCGTCGTCGCGGAGCATGCCGCTCCGTTGTTGCGTGTCGGTGGGCGTCTGATCGTGACCGGCCCACCCGAGCCACCGGTGTGGCCCGAGGCCGGCCTGGCGCTCGTGGGGCTCGGGCCGCTGGTGTGGCGCTCGATCGGCGGCTGGACGATTGGCGTCGCGACGCAGGTCGCTGCGTGCCCCGACCGATTCCCGCGGCGGGGTGACCGGGCGCGACGGGATCTGCTGTTCCGGGTCGCCCGCCCCTGAGGTTCCACGTGGAACCGCCTCGGTCGCCGGCGGGCCGTTGCCGATCGTTCCACGTGGAACACGGGGAGGTGCTCCCCACTGCCGCTGATCGGCTCGCGACCGCACGCGGCAACGGGGTGGGCGGTCTCCACCACTGATCGAGGGTTCCACGTGGAACGTTCGATCATCACTCGACGCTCCTCCGCGCGCGTGTCCTCGTCATGCGGTACCGTGCAGACCTCCCGTCCTCGACGCCAGGAGCGGTGCATGACGGACGAATCCCGAGCCCGGTCCACCCGGGTCGTGGCCATCGCCAACCAGAAGGGCGGCGTGGGCAAGACGACGACAGCGGTCAACGTCGGTGCCTCGCTGGCCGAGCTCGGTCACCGCACGCTGCTCGTGGACCTCGATCCGCAGGGCAACGCCACGACGGGCCTGGGCATCGATCCCCGTGCCCTGGAGCACTCCGTCTACGACGTGCTCCTCCACGACGTCGCGGTCGAGGACTGCGTCGAGGCGTCCGAGGTTCGCAACCTCTTCGTCCTGCCGTCGAACCTGGACCTCGCCGGCGCCGAGATCGAGCTCGTCCCCCTCATGAGCAGGGAGCTCCGGCTCAAGCACGCCCTGGACCCGGTCCTCGACGACTACGAGTTCGTGCTCATCGACTGCCCGCCCTCGCTGGGCCTCCTCACGATCAACGCGTTCGCCGCATCGACGGAGCTGATGATCCCGATCCAGTGCGAGTACTACGCGCTGGAGGGCCTGGGTCAGCTGATCCGCAACGTGAACCTCGTCCAGCGCAACCTCAACCCCGACCTCGACATCTCCACGATCGTCCTCGTGATGTACGACGCCCGCACCAAGCTGGCCGAGCAGGTCGCCGCCGAGGTGCGGACGCACTTCGGTGACAAGGTCCTTCGCACCGTCGTGCCCCGGACGGTCCGCCTCTCGGAGGCTCCGTCGTTCGGCCAGCCGATCACGGTCTACGACCCGATCTCCCGGGGTGCCATCGCCTACCGGGAGGTCGCGAAGGAGGTGGCGGCATGAGCCGGCGAACCGGCGGACTGGGTCGCGGCCTCGGCTCGCTGATCCCGAACGACGTCGATGCGGACAGCTCGGAGTTCCTGGAGCTCCCGATCGACCAGATCGATCCGAACCCCTACCAGCCTCGCCGTCACTTCGACGAGGAGGCGATCGACTCGCTCACCGCATCGATCCGGGAGCTCGGCGTCCTGCAACCGATCCTGGTCCGCCGGGCGGAGGGCGGTGGACGGTACGAGCTCGTGGCGGGGGAGCGGCGCTGGCGCTGCGCCCGCCGAGCCGGCCTCACCCACATCCCGGCCGTCGTCCGGCGGATCGACGACGTGACCTCTCTTGCCGAGGCGGTCGTCGAGAACATCCAACGTCAGGATCTCAACCCGCTCGAAGAGGCTGCCGCCTACCGCCAGCTCATCGAGGACTTCGAGCTCACCCACGACGAGCTGGCGACACGGATGGGCCGGAGCCGGGCCGCGGTGACCAACAGCCTCCGCCTCCTCCAGCTTCCGGCCCCGGTCCAGCGCCACATCGTCGACGGGTTGCTCGCCGCCGGCCACGCCAAGGTCCTGCTCGGGGTGAGCGACCGGGACCACCAGGTCGACCTGGCCGACCGGGTCGTCGCCGACGGCTGGTCCGTGCGTCACCTGGAGTCGGTCCTCCGAGCCGACGACCGACCGACCGACGACGATCCGCCTGACCCTCCCCCGCCGACCACGTCGAGCGCGAAGGTGACCGAGTTGAGTGAGCCTCCGCCCGCCGGTGTGCTCGAACTGGAGGAGTTGCTGTCCGAGCGGCTGTCCACGAGCGTCGCGGTTCGCCTCGCGGCGAACGGCCGGGGCCGGATCGGCATCGAATTCGCCGACGTGGCCGATCTCGAGCGCATCGCCCGGCTCATGGTGGTACCGGCCGGGGACCCTCGCTGACCTGGCCGATCGCCCACAACCCTCAACCTCGACCTCGACCCCCAACCTGAACCGAGGGGTGAGTTTCCACAGCCTGTGGTGATCCTGGGGACAGCCGCTACTCAACGCAGGGATCGGTCGAAGCTTCACGTTCCGTGGTCGATGTGCGGCGTGACGTCGCCCAGCGACCGACCGCCGTGGTCGCCGCCCGCCCGAACCGAGGGGCGAGGGCCGCGGACCAGGCCATGGTCGGCACCCGGCAGACGACCGCCGGCATCCGGGTCTCGCGCAGCACGGGGAGACGCATGCCGCGCACCACGATCGGTCCGGGGAAGAGCCCGTCGAGCTCCTCGGCGGCGATCCGGGCCAGGAGACGTCCGCCGTGAGACACGTAGCCGGGGACCTCGTAGTAGCAGAGGCCGGTCTCGCCCTCGTGGGGGGTGAGTCCGAGGTAGACCTCGGCGTCGTAGGTGTTGGCCTGGCGGGCCTGCATCGACCCGTCGGGATGGTGGATGGTCAGGACCCGGAAGCCGGCGTCGTTCATCGCCCGCCTGATCGCCGCGGCCGGCGCGGCGAGACCGCCGGTCTCACCGAGCGCGATGCGGTGGTCGACGAGGGAGTCGGAGGCGGTGCGCAACCGCTCCCGCTCGCGCACGGCGGCAACCGGATCGGCGTCGCCGAGCCGTCGTCCGAAGCGATCCAACGCGTCGACCGTGGCGGGACCGCAGATCCCGTCGATGCCGAGGCCGGCGTTGCGCTGGAACTCCTCGATGGCGCCGACGGTGTCGGGTCCGAAGATGCCGTCGACCCTCCCGGCGTCGAAGCCCAGCCGACCGAGCCGGCGCTGCAGCTCGGCGACGTCCTCGCCGCGGGTCATGGGGGACTGCAGGTACAGCAGGCGGTCGCCCAGCTCGTAGCCCTCCTCGACGAGCGCACGCCAGGTGAGGGGACCGCAGATGCCGTCGGCGTCGAGTCCGTGGTCGGCCTGGAACGCGACGACGGCGCTCTTCGTCCGGTGGGCGAAGGCGCCGTCGTTGGCTCCGGGATCGAAACCGGCAGCCCGCAGCCGAGACTGCAGGTCGCGTACGTGATCGCCTCGGGAACCGAGGCCGAAGGGGCGGACTACAGGAATTCCCCGAGCTCCTGGAGCAGCTGCCCCTTGCCCTTGGCACCCACCATGCGCTTCGCGATCTCGCCGTCCTTGAAGACGATGAGCGTCGGGATGCTCATGACCTGGTAGCGCATGGCGACGTCGGGGCTGTCGTCGACGTTCAGCTTCGCGACGGTGATCGAGTCCTGCTCGTCGGCGATCTCCTCGAGGATCGGGGCGATCATCTTGCAGGGACCGCACCACTCGGCCCAGAAGTCGACGATGACCGGCTGGTCGGCCGACTTGATGACCTCGTCGAAGGTGCTGTCGTTGAGGGCGGAGATCGTTGCCATCGAAATGAACCTCGCTGGTGGAGAGACCGAGCGTACCCGCTCGCCCTGATGAGAACGTCGACGCCCCGGAGGGCATTCCCGGTGTGACCTGGGCCGCAACGCCTCAGGGCCTCGGGGCCGCAGCGGGGGACTGCGGCCGGCCTGGGCCAGCAGACCGGCTCGTCGTCAGGCCTGGGTCTCGAGCCAGCGCTCGGCGTCGATGGCGGCCATGCAGCCGGTCCCGGCGGCCGTGATGGCCTGCCGGTAGGTGTGGTCGACGGCGTCGCCGCAGGCGAACACGCCCTCGACGTCGGTCGCCGCGCTGGCGTCCCGCACCACGAGGTAGCCCTCGTCGTCGAGCTGCAGCTGACCCTTGAACAGGTCGGTGTTGGGGCGGTGACCGATGGCGACGAACATCCCGGTCGCGTCGAGGCGGCGTTCGTCCCCGGTCACGGTGTCGGTCAACGTGACGCCCTCGAGCTGCTGGTCGCCGTGGAGCTCGGTGTCGACCGAGTTCCATGCGAACTCGATCTTCGGGTTGTCCATGGCCCGCTGCTGCATGATCTTCGAGGCCCGCAGCTCGTCGCGCCGGTGGACGATGGTCACCTTGTCGGCGAAGCGGGTGAGGAAC
>JAAUYI010218106.1_pt1 | contig 10408 bp, 9 predicted proteins | sample 7278041 | NCBI WGS metagenome assembly JAAUYI01 (sample SAMN14350216, study PRJNA611818) | marine sediment metagenome | isolation source: surface marine sediment (0.6m) | place: French Polynesia: Moorea | collected 2018-08
CTCCTCGTCGTCCTCGTATCCCTCTTCCTGCCCGGCCGGTGCCGCTGTCTCTGCCATGGCGACGGTGAGCGGGTTGCCGTACTGGTCGACGTACTCGGTCACGACGACCGGTTCGGGGGCCGGCCCGGCTTGCGCCTGGCCCATCGCCATCACCAACGCGGATGCCCCGCCGGCAACGGTCAGGGTGAGTGCGGCGGCGATGCCGAGTGCGGTGGAACGTTCCATCTCGATCTCCTCTCGATCGGTGTCCCCGGCCGATCCGGGGTCCTGCAGTCACGTTGACCAATCGCACCTGAGGGATCGCTGAAGACGGCCGGCACGGGGTACGAGAGTGGCCGAACACAGGTGGTGACGACCCGCCGTTGCCGGTCTCTCTTTGGGAAACCTTGTCGATTCGGCGCGGGCGGCTCTGACCTGCACGCCGTTTCGTGGCCGCCGTCAACCCTTCCCCCACACAACGGAGCACGACATGTACACACGGACGAACCGGCGGACGATCCGCAGAGGACTGGCGGTGGCCACCGTCACGGGCACCCTCCTGGGTGCCGGGCTGGCGACCGGCGCGGCGAGCGCCCAGGTCGACGACACGGAGACGACCACCGAGCCGACGGCGGACGACACCGGTGGCGAGCGGTCCGACGACGGTGGGCCGCGCGGCCCGCGAGGTGACCGCGGCCCGGGTGGGCCCCGCTCGGGCGATGGACCGCCGCAGGACACACCGACCGAGACGACCGAGACCAGCGAGGCGACCGGCAACGGCGCCGGCGGGCCGGGCGATGCGCAAGGCGCTGGCCCGGCAGCCGACGGCGGTGCGCCGGGTCCCGATGGGGCCGCGGGCGACGGCCAGGGTGAGCCCGACGGGCCACGTGGGCCCAGCGGGCCGCGTGGATCGCGCGGCAGCATCGGGTCGGCGGCCGAGACGATCGGGATCGAGCCCGAGGTGTTGCGCGACGCCCTGCGCGGCGGCGAGACGATCGCCGACGTCGCCGGGGCGAACGGTGTCGACCCGCAGGTCGTGATCGATGCGCTCGTCGCCGATGCGTCCGACCGGATCGAGCAGGCCGTCGAGGACGACCGGCTGACGGCCGAGGAGGCCGAGGACCGGCTCGCCGGGATCACCGACCGCATCACGACCGTGGTCAACGAGGGGCCGCGGGTGCCCCACAGCGTCCGCTGATCTCATCGGTTCCCGTCGGTCCGGCCCGATGGCGCACGACCGGACCGGACCGACCGGGGGCGGACACCTACATTGGATCCCGCATGGCCAGCGTTCTCATCGCCGAAGACGACAAGCAGATCAGGGAAGCCCTCGATCGCATCCTGCGCTTCGAGGGGTACGAGACGGTCGTCGTCAACGACGGTGCAGCGGCGCTCGAGGCGATCACCGAACGTCGCCCCGACGCGGCCGTCCTCGACGTGATGATGCCCTTCGTCGACGGTCTGACCGTCACGCGACGGCTGCGCGAACGCGGCGACCGGACGCCCATCCTGATGCTGACGGCGCGCCAGACCACTGCCGATCGCGTCGAGGGGCTCGACGCCGGCGCCGACGACTACCTGCCGAAGCCGTTCGAGCTCGACGAGTTACTGGCCCGCATCCGGGCATTGCTGCGGCGGAGTGACAACGGTGCTGACGACGTCGTCCTGCGGGTGGACGACCTGGTGTTGGACCCGGCCAAGCGCACGGTCGACCGCGACGGGCGCGCCGTCGAGCTGACGCGGACCGAGTTCGAGATCCTCCACGTGCTGATGCGCAACGCCGACATCGTGATGTCGCGGAGCCAGCTGTACGAGGAGATCTGGGGCTACGACTTCGAGACGTCGTCGAAGTCGCTCGACGTCCACGTCGGATACCTCCGACGCAAACTCGAAGACGGCGGCGCACCTCGGATGGTGCACACCGTTCGCGGGATCGGTTACGTCGTCCGTCCGGCGGCCGACGGATGAAGCCGACGATCCCCCGAGGTTCGACCGGAACGGGGTCGCCGGCGGGATGACCCTTCGCGCTCGGTTGGCGATCCTGTTCGGCGTCGTGGCCCTCGTCGTGAGCCTGCTCGTCGGGTTGCTCGCGTTCCGGGCGACGCAGTCGGAGCTGGCCGAGTCGACCGACGACTTCCTCCGTACCCGAGCCGGCGAGATCGCAGCGGGAACCCGACCACCACCCCGCCAGCAACCGGGGCGTGGCGGTGGCGGTGACGGCAACGGTGGTGAGAATCCGCCGCCGCGCCCACCCGGGCCGGACCTGGAGTTCGCATTCGACCCGGACGCGATCTCGCGGGTCATCGGCCGCAACGGTGAGGTCGTGGGCGAGTCCGGGGGCACGCTGCCGACCACCGCCGCCGTCGGTGCGCTCGCCGACCTGATGCCCGAGCCCGACGAGCCGCCCGTCGTGCGCTTCGAGGACGTCGAGGTCGACGGCGAGTCGTTCCGGCTGATCACCCAGGCCTTGCCGGGTGGCGGCGTCGTCCAGGTCGCACGGTCGACGGCCGAGACCGAAGCGGTCGAAACGAGCCTGATCACGAGGTTCGCGCTCATCGGCGCGGCCGTGGCGCTGCTGGCGGCCCTCGCCGGCTGGTTCATCGCCCGCCGCACGACCGCGCCGCTGCGCGAGCTGGCCGACGTGGCGAGCGACGTCGCCGACACCAAGGACTTCGCCACCGACATCCCCGTCTCACGTCGCGACGAGATCGGGCAGCTCGCCGGGAGCTTCCAGGAGATGCTCGACGCCCTCGAGACGAGTCGCGAGCAGCAGCACCGGCTCGTGCACGACGCCGGCCACGAGCTGCGCACGCCGTTGACCAGCCTGCGGGCCAACGTCTCGCTGCTCGAACGCGCCCAGACACTGCCGCCTGAGGAGCGGGCCGAGATCCTCGCCGCGGTCAACTCGGAGCTCGGGGAGCTGAGCGGGCTGTTCAGCGAGCTGATCGACCTCGCCACCGACCAGGGCGAGCTCGACGACACCCGCGACGTGGTCGATCTCGACCGGGTCGTGCGCTCGACGGTGGCGAGGTGGGAGCGCCGCGCCGACCGCGAGCTGCTGGTCGATTCGACGCCCGCGCACGTCGTCGCCAACGAGGCGATGATGGAGCGCGCCCTCACGAACCTGCTCGGCAACGCGAACAAGTTCAGCGACCCCGGCGAACCGATCACCGTGATCGCCCACGACGGGGCGGTCTGCGTCCGCGACCACGGGCCGGGGATCCCGGAAGCCGATCGGGCGCTGGTGTTCGAGCGGTTCTACCGATCGGACGTGACGCGCTCGATGCCCGGCTCCGGACTCGGGCTGGCGATCGTCGGGCAGATCGTGGACGGGCACGGCGGCGAGACCTGGGTGGCCGACGCGCCAGGCGGGGGCGCCGAGGTCGGGTTCCGGCTCCCGACCGTCGCCGCACCCTGAAGCACCTGAGCTGACCTGCTCCGGGGAGGCCCCGGCGCACGCTCGTGGCAGACTCGCCGTCGATGTCCGTCGACGATCATCCGACCGAACCCGCGACTCGGGGTGCTCCGCCTGCCGACCCGGTCGGTGACGCGGTCGTCGAGTTCATCTCGGAGCTGATCGGCAACGCCCATGTCGAGCTGCACCACTCCCCGCACGGCGATCCGACGCCGCCACCGACGATCAACGGTGGCGGGTCCGTCGTGGCGACCGCCTCGGCGGACGTGCTCGATGGCTGGACGACGACGATCAGCGTCAGCTTCGGGGAGCGGGCGGCCGAGATCGTCGACTCGGTGCCGGACGCCCTCCTGGCGCTGCCGAACGCGGCGCTCAAGGCGGCGGCCGACTTCCAGCGGCTCCGCGACGTTCCGACGGCGCGCCTCAACCCATCGGTGCGGCGGGCGCTGCGCGACTCGGTCGTCGTCGAGTTGCTGGGGCACCACCAGGGCTGGCATCGACCCGAGTGTGCGTCGAGCGAGTTGATCGCCGACACCCTCGAGTACCTGATCGAGCTCGCCGGGACGAGGGTCGAGTCCCACGACCTGACCCACGGTGTGGTGATCACCGATGCGATCGCCGACGAGCCGAGGTTGTCGGTGCGGTACCCGTCCGGGTTGCGCGAGGCCAAGCGCAGCCCGCTGCTGTTCGACGGCCAGCGGTCGGTGCTGATCGTCGACCAGAAGGGTCGAGCACGGACGGAGTTCCAGGCGCACCGGCCCGACCGCCTCCGGCCCGGGGTGGCGCGCGACGACGCCCGTGTCACCGAGTTCGCCGACGGTGGGTCGGTGGTCGCGCAGGCGACCCGCGAGCTCGGGGGAATCGGCTTCTTCCTCCGCGAGGACCGCAGCATCTGGACGTTCCTCGACGGGCGGCCGCTGCTGATCCGCCGGAGTGAGCACTGGTCGGCGTTCCCGGATTGGCTGGCGAAGGCGATCGGTCAGGCGATCGGCAGCAGCCCGGCGGTCGACCTGATCGTGAACGCGTCGTTGCAGGTGTCCATCCGTTCCGGTGGGGCGATCTTCGCCATCGTGGAGTCGGCCGACCTGCTCGACGAAGTCGTCGCGATCAAGGACCGCTACGACCTGCGCAACCTCTCCGACATCGACGCGATGCGGCCGGAGACACGACTGCACCATCTGATCGACGCCAACGAGATCGACGTGCGGACGCTGGCCCGGCTCGGCGGCCTCGACGGTGCGACGATCGTCGACCGCGACGGGGCGCTCCTGGCCTACGGGGCGATCATCCGCAGCGGCGACAGCCAGCACGAGGGCGCGCGCACGGCGGCGGCGAAGTCGCTGTCCCAACTGGCGCTCGCCGTGCTCAAGGTGTCAGAGGACGGCGACATCACCCTGTTCCGCGACGGCGCTCCCGTCGCCACGCTCCTCCCCTCCGGCAACGCCCGGTGACGCGGGGCGCCGAGCGGCGACCCGTCGGTCGACCCGGTCGGCGTCGAGGAAGGTGAGGAGCCCGACGACCATCGCCGGCCCGAAGAAGCCGACGAGGAGGAACGTGTCGATCGAGAGGTGGAACACGATCCCGACCACGATCAGGTACGGCCGGGCCGGTTTCCACCACAGGAACATCGCGAGGGCGAGCTCGACCGCCAGTGCTCCCCACGTGAGCACGGCCACCACGACGACGTCGTCGACCATCCACGACGGCGCCGGGAAGCGCTCGAGGTCGTCGAGTCGCAGCGCCGTCGACACCGCGGTTCCGTTGCGCCACGTGGCGCCGCTCTTCGACCAGAACGCGAAGAGATAGACGACGACGAGCTGGAACTGGACGAGCCGCAGGCCCCAGGGTGCGATCGGCGGCGCGGTCCCCAGCGCGCGGCGACCGTGGCGGCGCCAGCGATCGACGGACAGGGCTGCGCCGGTGGGGACGAACGCCAGGAGCAGGGCGAGGTTGCGGATGAGGAGGTCGCCCGAGTTGAGGATCGTCGTGTTCCGTCGCTGGATCGACACGAGGAGCACGAACGCGACGACGAGCCAGAACGTCGGTCGCCATCCGACGGTGATCGCGATCGAGGCGGCGGCGAGGGCGACGAGGGCGAGCCACGCCGCGGTCGTCGAGGACAGGTCGAACCACCGCAGCCCTGCCGACACGGCCACGTCGGGCGGCACCGTCCCGTCGGCTGCGAAGAAGTCGGCGGCGTCGATCATCATCGTGACCGTCCACGCCAGGAGGACGAGGCCGAAGAGGATGCGCACGATCGCCGGCACCCAACCCGGTCGGGAGCGGACGAGGAGGACGTCGGCGGCACCTGCGGCGCGGCTCACCGGTCCCGCTCCCAAACGTGGAACTCGAACTCCTGCCAGTCACCGGTGCGGGCCCCGTCGTCGTCGAGCGGTTCCTGGACGCGCCAGCGACGGAACATGCGGACCGACGCGGGCAACTCGCCGTCGCGCTGGTGCTGCTCGGCGATCCAGGCGCCGGTCGGCTCCCAGAGGTCGGAGCGGGCGTCGAGGCGGACACGGTCCTGCCACTTGTGCCACCGGTACTGGCGGTAGGCCCCGACGACCGGATCGAACTCGGGGACGTCCCAGCGTTCGGTCGACCCGTCGTCGAACTCGACCACGGCGTACACGTCGAGCGAACGGTTGCGTGGATCGGGGCTGAACACGGCCCAGTCCTGGGCGAGCCCGATCTCGACGGCGGGACGCCAGATCCAGTCGACCCGCTCGCGGACGGGCCCGGCCGGCATGTTCGGGCCCAGTATCCAGACGCCGAGCACCACGAGCACGACGGCGACGACGGAGCGCCCGGCGCGGGTCCCCACCACCCGCGTCTGCCAGTCCTCCGGCACGTCGTCCTCGGCCACCCCCGATGACCGTACCGGACCTCCAAAATCTTCGGGATTCGTAGCGCTCAGCGCTACGAATCCCGAGAATTTCGGTGGGTGGGGTCAGACCTGGAGTTGGGTGGAGAGGGACTCGACGGACTCGATGAACTCCTCGACCATGTCGATGACGACCTGGCCGGCGGACTTCGGCCGGTTCATGTCGCCGACGATCTGGCCGACGAAGTAGTTGGCCAGCTTCTCGGCGCCCGACCCCGTGGTGCCGGCGGAGCGGGCGATGCGCCGCTGCGCCTCGTTGGTGAGGATCGGCTGCAGCGGCATCCCGAGCGGGTCGGGCGTGTCCTCCCGATCCCACTCCTCGGTCCACGCCGACTTGAGCATGCGGGCGTGTTTGCCGGTGAGCGAACGGGACCGGATCGTGTCCGCCGAGGTGGCGGCGAGGAACTTCTCCTTGACGACCGGGTGGGTCTCGGCCTCGTCGGTCGTCAACCAGACCGATCCGCACCACACTCCCTCGGCGCCGAGGGCCATCGCCGCCGCCATCTGCCGGCCCCGGCCGATCCCACCGGCGCCGAGCACGGGGACGTCGACCGCATCGACGATCTCGGGGATCAGCACCATCGAGCCGATCTCACCGGTGTGGCCGCCTGCCTCCGAGCCCTGGGCGATGATGACGTCGACGCCGGCGTTGGCGTGCCGCTCGGCGTGCTGCGGGCGGCCGGCGAGGGCGCCGATCAGCCGGCCCTCCTCCTTGACCCGGTCGATCAGGAACTGCGGCGGCGGCCCGAGAGCGTTGGCGACGAAGGCCGTCCGGTGGGCGAGCGCGATCTCGAGTTGCGGTGCCGCGTTCTTCGCCGAAAAGGGGGCGTTGCCGTCGCTGCCCATCACGGTGGTGTTGGCCTGGGTGTCGTCGTCGGCGGGCAGCGGCGGGACGTCGTACCGGGCGAGGATGTCGTCGACGAAGGCCTGGTGCTCGACGGGGATCAGCTGGCGGATGTCGTCGAGGGAGTACCCGCCGTCGTCGTCGCCGGCGTACTTCGCCGGCACGATCAGGTCGACGCCGTAGGGACGATCGCCGACCTCGTCCTCGATCCAGGCGAGGTCGATCTCGAGCTGATCCGGCGAGTGGGCGACCGCACCCAGCACACCCAACCCGCCCGCCTTGGAGACCGCGGCAACGACGTCGCGGCAGTGGCTGAAGGCGAAGATCGGGAACTCGATGTCGAGCAGCTCGGTCGCAGCGGTTCTCATGCGGCCATCATGTCGAACCGCCTCCGCACCCGACGAACGGGCGTGCGGATGGTGCGGTTCGTGCCTGACACGATCCGCACGTCAGCGGCGGATTGGTTGCCAGCTGCGGTAGGTGGCGCAGCGCCAGGCCCATTCGAGGGGGCCGTACCGGAAGCGGCGGAGCCACTCCTGCGACCACCAGAGCTGAAGCACCCACACGGCCAGGATGAAGCCGGCGATCATCGTCCGGGTCAGGTCGGCGTCGCCGAGCAGCCACGTCAGCACCGTGACGCCGATGACCGTCTGCGAGATGTAGTTGGTCAGCGCCATCCGGCCGACGTACTGCATCCGGACACGCGACGGCTCGCTGTCCCGGCGGTTCCAGAGCGTGATCAGCGACAGGTAGCCGAGCACGACCGGGATCGTCGCGAAGGTGTTGGGGATCGTGCCGACCAGCGCGACGTCGGCCGAGAAGTCGCTCGCCGCCACCCAGGCGAGCCCCGCCGCCGACAGCGGCAGGCCGACACCGAGGCCGATGAGGGCGGTGCGCCGGTAGAAGCCGTCGGACTTCTCACCGGTGACGACCCCGGTCCGGTGGAGGGCAACGCCGATCAGCATCATCCCGAGCGCCCGACAGAAGAAGTCGAGGATCAAGAACACACCGACGGGATCCGAGATGTCGCCCGGGATCCCCCAGTAGTCACCCAGGCCGTCGCCGGTCGCGTCGATCGACGACTGGGCGATCGCCGCACTGATCGGCGAGAGCATCACGATCGCCGTCCCGGCGATCAGCAACGTCCGGGGAGCCAGCTTCCGCATCATGATCAGGAAGGGGGCTGCCACGGCGTAGATGACCAGGACGTCGCCGTCCCACAGCAGGCTGTGCAGGAGGCCGATACCCAGCAGCAGCAGGTTGCGCCACAGGCTGAGGGCAACGGGCCGGCCACCCTTCGCCTCGACCCGATCGGCGAACAGCACGATGCCGGCGCCGAACAGGAGCGAGAAGAGGCCCATGAACTTCTGGTCGGCGAAGATCTCACCGAACCCGCCGATCAGCCAGTCGAGCCACGTCTCGCTGCCCGCCGCATCGAGGTTGAAGTACCCCGATGTGCCGAGTCCGTACGACACGGCGTTCATCAACAGGATGCCGAGCACTGCGACGCCGCGGACCGTGTCGAGGTTGGTGATCCGGCCGGTGGACGTGGGCGCGACGGATGTCACTTCGGACGCGGGGGCGGTCATGGGATCGACAGTACGAGTCGGGCGGTGCGAGGTCGTCGGCCATCGGGGAGAATGTGGTCCCCCAGGAGGATGAACCCGCCGAACCGCGAGGAGGAGATCCCGACGTGACCACGTCCCCCGTTCCGCTGCCAGACGCCGCCACCGTCAACCTGTCACCCCCCGACGCCGACGAGGTCGGGCGTGTCACGCGGGGCATCTCTGCGGTCATCGCCGAGGAACCGGGCGAGCTCACGCCGGTCCAACGGGTGTTGATGGAGTCGACGTTCCTGTCGATGACGGGGCATCCGGCGGACCTCGACCACCCGACGTCGGCCGAGCAGCTGGCGTCCGATCTCGCCCGCCGTGACATCGCCTACCGGACGAGGATCGTCCAGCAGGCGGTGCTCGGTGCACTCGTGCTCGACCCGCTGCCGCCCGGCGTCGTCGAGCGGATCCGACACCTGAGTGCTGCGCTCGGCGTCGAGGAGAACATGATCGACGTGGCGGCCCAGTTCGCCGACGAGCAGTTCGAGCTGGCGGCGATCGACTTCGACCGCAACGGCTACACCGCGGACTGGGACGCCGACCGTGCGGCGTCGCTGCACTCGACGCGGCCGATCGACGTGCCCTGGCGGGACGCCGACGACGACGCCGCACTCGCTGCGAAGTGGGCCGCGCTCGAGGACCTCCCCGATGGGACGCTCGGCCAGGCGGTGACCCGGTTCTACCGCGCTCGCGGGTTCGTCTACCCGGGCCGGCCGGGTTCGGTGTCGCCGCTGCTCGCCCAGCACGACTGGGTCCACGTGCTCGCCGACTACGGCGCGGCGATCGACAGCGAGCTCGAGGTGTTCGCCTTCATCGCCCGTGCCAACGACGACCCCCGCGGGTTCAGCTTCCTGGCAATGGTGATCAGCCTGTTCGAGACGGGCGTCCTGTCGAGCGGGGCCGGGCTCTTCACCCCCGACGGTGGCCACCTCCGCCGGGAGGGCATGCCGGAACGCGTGGCCGACGCCATGCGGCGGGGTGCGCTCTGCACGGGCAGCATCGACTACCTCGGGCTCGACTGGTTCGAGCTCGCCGACCGCCAGATGGACGACCTCCGCGACGAGTTCGGGATCGTCGCCAAGCGCGAGGGTCTGCGGTCGCCCGGCCCGTTCCAGCCGGGCGGGATGACGGCCTTCCAGCTCGAAGCGGGTCGAGCTGCGGCCGACGAGCGCGGTGACGCCTACGAGTCCTGGGGCGCCGAGCCCGAATGACCGCCGACGTCCTGTTCTGCACCGACACGTTCCTGGCAGCCCACGGCGACGAGCTCTCGACGATCGCGCCGGACCTCGACCATGTCGTGTTGCGCGGGGACGAGCGGGTCACCGACTCCGATCTCGCCCGGGTGACGATCGCGTACTTCTCGCCCGACGCCTGGCCGGAACGGGCGGCCCACTTCATGGCCGCCGCGCTTGGTGCGCCGAACCTCGGCTGGCTGCACACGATGTCGGCCGGCGTCGACCATCCAGTGTTCGGCACGTTCGTCGAACGCGGCACTCGGGTCACGACGTCGTCCGGATCGAGCAGCCAGCCGATCGCGGCGACGGCGATGATGTACCTCCTCGCGCTCAGTCGGGACCTCCCTCGCATGATGCGCGCCCAAGCCGCCCACGAGTGGGCGTGGGAACGGTGGCGGGAGTTGCGCGGACGGCCGATCGCGGTGCTCGGGATGGGGC
>JAAUYI010213380.1_pt1 | contig 10404 bp, 9 predicted proteins | sample 7278041 | NCBI WGS metagenome assembly JAAUYI01 (sample SAMN14350216, study PRJNA611818) | marine sediment metagenome | isolation source: surface marine sediment (0.6m) | place: French Polynesia: Moorea | collected 2018-08
CGTGGGGCTGATGCCCACCGATATTGCCATCAGCCCCACGGCAACAACACCGAGAAAGGACAGGTTGAACCAATTTTTTTTCATCCAAGTCATATTTGTTTTATAAATAAACTTTTTATAGTATATTATATTAATAAATACCTTATATGTTATGATTATTCAATAAATTTTTATATGTTTTTAAAAAGAACATTGAAAAAAGGAGGGGAGATTGATGAGTAGCCAAAATTATGCGTACTGTGCAAGCCTAAAGCTCTACGTGACACTTTTTTGCTTAGTGTTTATCGGCTTGGGAGTAATCCAGATCTATCCGCTGCTCCCGCTGCTGCGGCAAATCTTGGTTGGCGAGATCGACCTGGCTGGCGGACAAATCGATTCGATTGAGGCCATACGGCTGATCTGCAGCATGGGATTTATCGGTATCGCGACCTACTACATGATTTTGGAAAACTTACGGCTATCCAAATATCAGCGAAGAACTTACCAGTGGTATCGCAGTAGCTATCCCGAAACTCAAAAGAATCTAACTTGCTACAGTTGCGGTGATGCTCGAATTATCACCAGACCAGCGGCATCTGCGATATCCCGGCACACAGAGCACTTTTGCCCACAGTGTGGTGCAACGCTCTTTTTTTCATTGGGAGAATAAATTTCAGTCAATGAGGGTAAGCATCAGGTCATCGTCGTCAGATTTTGTGCTTGGCGAAGACGGTTTAAGCTTTTCAATGGCATTGCTACTTTTTGGCAAAAATTTTGGGTGTACGTCTGGAAATCTCCGCCAGCTTTGATCGTCAAATTTCACTTGAAAGGATGGATAGCCGCTCGTTTGAACCGCCGCCCTAAAGTTTTGAAAATTCTTGATCTCGCTGGAAAGCAAAACTCTCCGCTGGGTTGCAGAGGCGCGATTAATATTGATGCCATCCTTAAAATCCTCAATACCCAAACTTAAATTTTTGGTGACATCGCTGACCTCCTCTTCACCGAATATTTTGGATACATATTCAGCGGAACGATCATCGCTGGCGGCAAAGCAGACCTTGGTGGCGCAGTTGTTCACGATGGTATCGCATAGATTGCGGCCGTAGATATGTTCCAGCTGACCGATCTCTTGCAAGGCCAGGATGAGACTGGCCCGTTTTGATCGGCCTTGGGTGATCAAATCGACTAATGCCGGCAATCGCTGTAAAGTCCAAATCTCATCAAAGATGAAAACAGTCTGTTGTTTTGGATAATCATCCTGATCGAGCACGGCCTTGATCAGCGTATCTAGAAATACACTGATCAGCGGCTTGAGCGCGTCGCGGATGCCGGCAAATGAGGACACAAAGATCGATTCAGTGCCGCTTTCGACCCAATCTTTAATCGAAAAGAGCGGCTGTTTTTTCTCGTCTTGTGCTAAAAATTCATATGATTGCAAAAAACTCGTCAAAGAAGAGATGATCGATTTGGCGGTATCCGAGTCCGGTTTGGTAAGATATTTAGCGGAGATCTCTCCGTCCTCAAGGAGTTGCTGCGCGATGGCCTCATCAGGAGCTGTCACCATTTTCCAGAGATCGCGGTTGGATGTGGTTCCTTTTCGATACAAATGCTTGATAACGCCGATCAGAATATCCCTTGGAGCATCATGCCAAAATTTCTCTCGGCCCGAGGCCGGTGGGATCTGACTGTTTGCCAGCGCATGTATGTCGGATATATATTTTAAATCATTAAAAAATGACCAGTTAACTGCGCGTTGATCCAAGGGGTTGAATAGGATATCACCCCGATCGGGTCGATAGTGCTGCGCAGTGAAGCATCCCTTGAAATCGAAATAGACTGTCCGCAAATCCTTACCCATCAAGATCTTGACCATCTCGTTGATCGCTGTGGTCTTGCCGCAACCGGTTTTGCCCACGATCAGGATGTGCTCGGACTTATCGCCTCTGGGGGTCCAAACCTGGGAGAATCGGGGCAATATCTGAGAGATAACGGGCATGCTGGCATGTCCAATGGGCAGCCCCTTAGGCTCGCGCCGCCGCCACATCAGTCGCTTGTAGCCCCATGCTGTGATTATCTTGGCCCCACGAAGGTGCTTTTTGCCCGACTGCGTGGCCGAGCGACGCCGAAAAAAAAATAGCGCAAGTGGATAAATCCCATATACATATGTAGTGCTTAACAAATTTGCACTATAAATGCGCAGGGTGCTGGCGATATAGTCGTTGATCGCCGGGATTTGCCCGATGGTGGCCGCTGATGCATTGATGTGACGTCCGTCAGGTAGATAAAATTTCATCGGCCGGTGCTTGAGAAGATGAATCACGGCCCAATTCGCCAGGGCCTTGATCTCATAGAGGCTCGGTCGCACAGTATGGTAGAAAAGCGTGAGATGCACCCCAGCTGTAAAGATCAGGAGATATCCGTGCATCTTCAACGCCATTTTTAGCGCGTTGACCCAGGTTTCAAAGCCTTCAAAGGCAGTATTTTTGTTTATTTTATCCCTGGCCATCACTTAATCCTGGTAAAGTGATCGAAATGATCCTGCAATGCCTCTGCGATTTCAGCGCTGTTCTCCAGATCGCTAACATCCGCTTGAATCTCATGCGAGATTTTGTTCAAGGTCTCGCTAAGGTTGAAATGACCTGAGCCGCTGGCGTTTAAACCAAATGCCTTTCCCTTAGCGCCGACACTTCCCCCCAAGCTTACCCCGCCACCCCGGCTGGTCTGGCGAGAATAGTAGGCTCCGATCGCCTGGACCGTCTCCGTGACTGCCCGCTCCCGATTTTGGACAAGATCATAGGGCGCTTCGGCGAGATTGCCGTCCCGCAGATGTTGGGCAAAATTCGTAAGGTTACCATAAGGTCTGAAATCGGCCGATAAGATCTCACCGCTGCTTTCGTTGGACACAATGGTGGCAAACTCCCCATTATCGGTTTTGCCGGTGGCGGTTCGGATCCCGTTTCGAATATTAATGGTACCATCGGTGATTACCACCGGCGTGCCGTCCAGGTTGGTGGCATAGTCGCTCATATCGCCATCCGGCCCCACCGGTATGGTGATGTCGGTGCCCTCATGATGTTGCAACCCCTTTTGCTCCTGGCGATTGACGGTATCAATCCGGCCATCTTCCATCACCACCGGATTGGCCCGGGTGGCACCGCTTTCAGGTGTATTGAATTGTACTGTGGCGGTATCGATCGCCTTTCTTCCCTGCCTGGAAGCAGTCAGTTGTGAGATATCGGTTGCAGCTGGCTGGCGATAGTGATCAATTAACTGATTGTTTGTTACTCGGTTTGTAAACTCCTGTGAGATCGTTTCTCCCATAGCATCGGATGCGGCCTGGATGTTGTCCCCATGGTTTTTGATAAACTGTCCTACGGAGCTGGCTTCAGCCGTTTGACGATAGTATCCTTGGCCCATCATCTGGTCAAAGCCCTTTTGATTGATGATCGCTTCAGTTGGGGCGGCCTGGGTCAGGCGCTCCATACCGCTGGCGCGTTGGCTCGGATCGGTAATTTCATGTCCGGCTCGTTGAGCCTCTGCGCCCAGGCTGCCCAATGTCCCGGAAAGGGAGCCCAACACATGGGCGCTGGATTGGATCACAATAGCGCTCAGTGCCGCCGAGAGCCCCATGGCAGCCCAGCGCATCTTGGCGAAGATCAGCAAGGCGCTGTAGCTCTTGGCCTCCATCATCCAGAGCATTTTCAAGCTCAAGCCCTGGTTCATCAGCTCTCGAAACGTGCCATAGGCCATATCAATGGCATAGCCGTACAGGATCGCATCACAGATCTCCCAGCAGCAGATGAAGACAAATATACCGGCGATGAATTTGCAAACCCTTATGGCAACAACCGTGGGAATCAACAAGGCCAAAAAAGGCAGCAGCCCTAGGTAGGCCGAAAATATCGCTCCTTGTAAAATCGGAATCCAGCGCATGGCGGCAGACGCTTCGCCCTTCAGGCTGGTGGCCATGCGATAAGAAGAGAGCGCTTCCACATCATGAGTTTGCAAATACGCATTGATTTGTGATGACACTAAAAAGGTCTGCAACACGGTGGTATCTGGGAGCCGATTTTGCGGGTCTAACGTGGCCAAAAAAGCGATCGTTTTGTCCTGGCAGGATTGCACGGTCCCACTAAAGTTGTTGTTGTCCGGATCATAATAGCCGGCTTTCTGGCAACGATTGACCCAGAAGTTATAAGCGGTGCTATCCGGGCTGGATTGATTGGTGGCAACGGCATTAAGCTCGTCTAAGATCTGATCGCCCGCCTCCTGGCAGGTGACCTGTTCGCCTTGGGTAGCGCTAGTGCTATACCGCGTCGTTTGGAATGAATAACTTCTACCTGCTTCAATGATTTCCGTGATTTGAGTGCCGTCGGAAAACATCTCAAAGGCAAACCGGCCATTGGGGTGATTGACTTGCATGAGCAGGCAGTCGGAGAAATAGTTTTGAATGGTGAGGTTGAGATATTCTCCGCTAGTTTCGCTCCCAGGCACAAAGATGGTGTTTTCAAAGACAAAGCGCAAGATATTGAACAGATCCCCGTTGGCGTTATTTACGTAGTCCAAGGCTTGCGGTGTGTTTACATTGCCTGAGGCCTCTATCACGGGGATGATGGTGCGGATGATACCGTTATAGATGCCCATCAAGATACGTACCCCTTCGGGCACATCCGGTATGATAGCGATGCGGGGCGAACTGAGGCCATGCTCTTCTACCACCATATCGCCGCGCTGATTGATGAAACCGATGTAAATACAGATCCCCACCAGAATGATCACCAAGCCCTGCCACATATTGCTGGCCCCGCCGTTAAAGCGGCCCAGGACAACGCCGCTCCCCCAGATCACGACCGACATCAGCACCCCGAGGATGAAGATGCCCTGATAGGCTGGATCGCTCATTACCAGGCTGATGCGCTCCAGGGCCATGACGATGATGTTGAAATTTCCGTAGACCGCCAGTTCAAACATTGCTACTGCTCTTTGACATCTATTTTAGTAATGGCGCTGTTTTTCAGATGGTTTCGATCGGCTCTAAACTGCTCGGCCATTCCAAAGCGGGCCATTTTCTCTTCCTGCTTGTCGCGGTAGATCGCATTGACTTGCATATAGTGCTTATCCGCCTCTGCTCCAATCTCATCTAGGTGTTTAATAATGGAGAAGGTCAAGGCCTTTTCGCACTCGGTTCCATTGCGGGATTGGGTGCGTTGCCAGACCGTTTTGGCCGCCATTTCGATCTCTTTAATAGTGGTCCGCATTTTTCTTATGAGATCATTCAGATAGTCATAAGCATAATAATGGCTGTAATCTTCGGCAAACGCGGCTGGATCAAACGCTGTGGTCGCTTGGGCTTGGCTGAACTCATAGGCGAGAATATCGAAGATCGGTGGCGCGGTGGCGTGTCTGAATGCATCGTTTTCAGGGGTGAGGGTCTCATTTGGATCATTGCGGTAGAAAAATTCTGCGATCATCTGAGCATTGCTATAAATGTAGGCGTAGATGTTCTCATATGTGTTGGTTTGATGGGGAAAAGTAATGGTGGTGGGGACGCACTGCCATTGGCGATTTCTAATATGAAACTGATGGTCGGCAAGATCGGATACATTTTGATTTTCAAGACAGGGCGGCATGAATTCATATTGATCCTGTTCGTGGATCCTTACATCTCCGAAAAAACCGGCCATGACCTCTGCCCATTGCGGATCTTCGCCCAGAAGCCTCAGGATATTTTGAATCAAAGATCCATTGGTATGAAATATGGCCCGATAGTCGACCGGACAAGCGGCGTATAGCGCACTTATCTCATCGGTATAGGAATTCTCGTCGCGTTCCACACCATAGCGAAATGCATCATCGCCGTTTTCCACAGCACTTCGAATCGCTTCGACCCGCTTTTCCGTCTCGATCTGCTTGGATTTGTCGAACAGCAGGTCATCCGCTACTGTTTTGATGCCTTCAGCGGCCTGGCAATCGCTAAATTGCAGCTTGTTCAATTCGGTAGCCGCGCTTGAAAGGGCCCGGGTTACCGACTCACATTTGCTGCACAACGTATCGAACGCCAGGCTGAAGGCATAGGCGGCCACGGCTCCCTGGGCGATGTTAACATATCTTTCCACCAGATACTGCCCGTCGGAGACAAACCCCAGAGCGCCACCGAAGATATCGATCCCGCCGCAGCCGGCATCCGCTGCTGGCGGCGAAAAGGAGACCAAGGGCGGCGGGATCTCTCCAGCTTGGTTGAAGCGCATCGATAAGCGCCCGCCGCTGAGATACCCCCGACCGTTTCCGGAATATCCGGAAGGAGGCGCATCGATGGCCTGCCGGGACCAGGCATCCAGCCAGCTTTCGGCGGCTGCCCCTGACGGCAATGTTAGAAAAATCACCAATGTGATTATCCAAAAATTCTTCATCGTGGCTCTCCTGGATCTGTTGATCGATTAAATTTTAGTGGATCACTGCTGAGGGTATGGATAAAGTTCTCCGGTCGGCTTTCCCCGCTGAGATATTGCACGGCGCTGACCACCCGGTTCTTTAAAGTCGTCAATGTAATAACGCCCCGCGAGATCGACAGGGCCGCACCATCTGATTTGGATACGATCAGAATGGCCGGCGTAGAGTTGATGGCATATTTTTGGGCCAGCCGATGGTGGGTTGCCAGATCGAATCGCTCCACCAGCCAGCCATAGCTGCCCGCAAACGATTCGATAATCGGTTTTTGAGCCTCACAATAGGGGCAATCCGGCGATACGAACACAATCAGGCCGAACCGGTCTTTGGCGGCAGTCAATACGGCTTCTGTTTTTTCCTGCAGCATGCGTTGGTGGGCGTTCTTACCCATCAGGTTCTGGGGGGCGGCGTCTTCATCGTACATGGGGTATTTCTGAGAGACAAAGGCCATACTTCCGGTAAACGCCAAACTTTTGCGTTTGGCGACATCCTGGGCTTCGAGAAACTTACGGATATGATCTTCATTTTGGGGATATTGGATTGCTAGCTTCAAGCGCTGTTCGGTCACGGCCTTGAAATGATCCGGATGCAATTGCCAAAGCTCCTTGTAAGAGTAGTTGTCCGGCTTCAGGGGCGGGTATTTGGGCGATCTTTTCGCGGTTTTTTTTGAGGCCTTCTTTTGAATTTGAGCAGGCTGCTTCCGATCGTCGTACCAGAAAAAGCCCCAGCTCCTGCCGTGGGGCGATGCATCGGCCCGCGTAGGGGAGGGCACCCCGAACATCAGCAGAAGCAGGCTAAAATAGAGGGTGCAAAATGGCATCGATCTCTTTTTCATCAAAAAATCCTACGGCCTTGGAGTCATGACTGCGCTGATGATCCCCGATCATGAAGTACTTTCCATCTGGGATGATGCCGTCGTAATCAAACAGCGGTTTATCCGCAAGGCCCCGGGAGATCATCCGGTCATCGCAAAAATAGTCCCGGCCTTTGCGAGTTAGATGCGATCCGCTGATGCATCCGACTCGCTTGACTACCGAGCAGCGCCCATGACAAAAATCACTTTTGATTTTGGTGGTCACCAGCCGAACATACTGATTTTGCATGATCGAGTCAGCGTTGCGGTGCTTGACCCAGAAGATCCAGTATCTCACCGATGGGGGGATGACGAGATTGAGTCTGGCGTAAAGCTGATTGACAAAAAAGGAGCTAGTAAAAAAAACGATGACTCCAATCAGTGATATTTTTAACCGTTGAGTATTACGGTTATGGTAGTTGAAGTTCATATCGCATTTTTGAAATGTCCATCTTCTTTTCAAAGGTGGCCAAAAGATCAAGGGCCTCACTCAGATTCAAGGGGGCATCCACCCGGAGTTCTCCCAGGATCACCACCGGAACCGCTGTGATCTGATGGGTTTCAAACAGAAATGGGTCGATGGTCAAAGTGATATTTTTCTGATGCGTCTCGGCATAGTGATCGGTCACACCCTTTACCGGCGGACCGTACATGCAAAATTTAACCTCCCAGAAGCGCATCAGTTTGATTCCGCCGGTCAAAAAGCGCCAGATCTCATGATCGGGCATGGACTCGGACAGAAAGATCAACAGTTCTTGCCGGGGGGCTTTCTGTCTGGATTGGATCGAATGGCGAAGTATTTTTTGGGATCTGCTGACGGCATCTGCCGCCTTTTGCCGCATGGTTGCACTTATCTTTGGTTGCCGGGCCACCCGTCCAGTTGCCGGATTGACCTGGATCGAGCGGGACTGTTCGATCACCATTTGCACGGGATCGGTTGCCATGGCCGGACTTCCCAGCAACACCAGCAGTAGCGTTAAAGATAACCGCAGCATACCCGCCGCCTCCACAAGACCCAGCTGTAGTTATCTTTACACCGGCTCACCATGGGATTGTCCGCAATGCCCCACAGTAGCGAAGTTTCACCGATGGTGATCAGATCCGATCGGTGTACCGGCCGGATCTGCTGCAGCCTGAAGTTGCGTTTCAGCAGCAATGGGTTGTATGTGGCGCGGCATGAACTGCTCACTGTATCCATGATCCGAATCGTCTGAGCCCCGACCTCTGCCGCTCGCACGGCGGCCACAGCATTGGCGGTGCTGTAGTCTTCGCTGTCAACGTGACCGTTTAACGGATACTTAAACCCCCAGGCACCCAGGAAAAAGTAAGCCAGATCGTTGGGCCAGCCCATTTGAGACGAGATCGCATCGGCAAAGCAATCGGCCAGCAACAACTCGGTCGCGCTGCCACCGGCCAGCAGGGCAGCAAAGATCGGCATCACCAGGCCAGCTTCTAGAAAACTGGCCAAGGCCGGACTCTCCCAAGCCGCATCCACCTCAGACAGATAGTCCAAGGGATTGCCGATGGCGGATTGCACACAACGGCCATCATTGACCCCGATGGCGGCGGCAATAGCTGGTGAGAGATATAGGTGGGCGTGCAGAAAAGTGGTGTCGGCTCGGCCCTTGCCGGCATTGTTACTGTTGATGTTGCCGTGGTTCAGATAGCTGCGCAAGCGATTGGAAAGAGGGGCGCTTTGCGCTCTGGGTTGGGTGGCGGCCGGATCGGGATCGATGAAAGCCATGGTCGACCCAAGACCACCATCAAGCAGACCGGACAATTGGGTCAGATCACCCACGCCGCCGAGCAGGCCGCCGATGGCGGCAGTACCGGGCAGGCCGGTGGTGGGCGCTTGGGCATCGATCTCTTCAAAGCTGAGAGTCTGTTGCGGCCCAATGCTGTCTAAATTATTGCGGGACTGGACCTCGTGAGTGCGGCTGCCGGTCACATCGGGCGTCAGTTCCGGGCTGCCGTCAACCCCGAAATGGGTCAAGTCCATCTCCACATCACCCGTCCCGCTGCTGAAACCTTCCCGGGGTTCTAAATCAGTTAAGGGCTCAAAATTTGCGTACCTGGCCGGGGCACAGTAAGGCTGAGAGGTGGTATCGATGATCCGGACCGGCTCCCAGAATTCGATGATCGTGCCGTAGCGCCGATCCGGGAAGCTGCCGCAGGCACAGACCGCCCCTCGATCTATATCGAACATCTGCTGCCAATCGATCTCATCGAAGTTTAGTGGTTCATTGCAGCATCCCGCGTTGAGATGCTCTGGCAGCAGGCTGACCAGCAGCAAACCAGCCAGCATCATGATATATCTAAAGAGCATATTCATGGATCTCCAAATTTAATCCAATTTGTCTGATCACACAGGGCACCCGCTGGATTTGAAAACGTTCCATGTACCTATCATCCAGGTGATAGACCCGCAGCCCATATCTTTGAGCCACGTCCCAGGCGGAACCATTGGCGATCAGGATGAACGCTGGCCCGGCCTTTTCCAGCTCTGCCTGCTTGGCCTTGGCCCATTTTAGCTGGATGGAATCAGCTTCAACTGCGATGATCACCGGCAATTGGATAAATCTTAACGGTTCAATCCGGGTGCCTTTGGCAATGATCACCTGGCCCTGATGGGAGACCAGATCATGGGGCTGCAGATAGGTAGTGGCCACCTTGCGAATGCGCTCCTCTCTGGCGGGCTTGGGATGACGCTTTAAGACCACCTTCACCTGAGAGGGGTGGGGCGCCTGCTGCGCTTCTGCCCTGATTTTGTTTATCAACGCTTTGTGGGATGAGGATTCGATCACTGGATAACTGCGTCCTGAGCCGGTCAGTGTGACCCGGGCATGGGTCGATCCCGCCCAAAGCAGTAGCCCCAGCATTCCGATCCAGCCGACCGCCCCTAAACGACCTTGCCGGCGTGCCCCCGGCAGCAGGGACGCCCGGTTATTCATTTTCAGCCCTTTCACTAGCCAGCCGCGCAATCGCTTCGGTGGCGCTGATGTTGTGCTTTCGGGCAAGGTCATTGATGATCCGATTTTCACGCGGATCCGATGTATACACCAAATGGGTATAGGAATCAGAGGGCAAGCGGGCCACACCCATTGAGAAAGGGGTCTGGACAACCA
>JAAUYI010236690.1_pt1 | contig 10403 bp, 8 predicted proteins | sample 7278041 | NCBI WGS metagenome assembly JAAUYI01 (sample SAMN14350216, study PRJNA611818) | marine sediment metagenome | isolation source: surface marine sediment (0.6m) | place: French Polynesia: Moorea | collected 2018-08
ATTGCCACTACTATCCTACTAGGTCTAGTTAGTTTAATAAACCAAAATATAGTCAAAAAAGCCAAAAAATTTGGTTACAAATTATCTGAGCAATCCAGACAATATTCTCGAAAGATATTTGAAATATTAACAGGAATTAGATTGATCAAGCTAGTGGCAAATGAAAATAAAGAAGCCCAGAATATTATCCACTTAATTGAAACAAGAGAAGCAGTAGAATTGCAAAGTCAAGCTATAAGCGCTCTGGTTGGTCCACTTAATGAAATGTCTGGCATTATTACTATTATTGCTTTAGTATTTATTTGCCGTTATATATTTACTGAGAATATTCAAGAATTTGCTCCTCTTTTATTGACTTACTTAGTTGTTTTATTTCGTTTATTACCTTTCATTGGTCAATTAAATGGTAGTCGAACTCGATTGGCTAATCATATTGCTAGTATCAATATTGTCCTAGATTTTTTAGACCGCAGAAATAAAATTTTTTTAGAGTCAGGTAACTTGAATTTTAAAAATCTTGCCCAAAGCATAACTTTTAATAAAGTTAGTTTTTCTTATCCTAAAAATAAAGATATAGTTCTTCAAGATATCAACTTAGAAATTCCCCGAGGTAAAACTGTTGCTTTAGTAGGAGCTTCAGGGGCAGGAAAATCTACAATCGCCGATCTTTTACCCAGATTTTATGACCCTACTCAAGGGTCTATTTTAATTGATGATATTAATTTAAAAGAATATGATATTAAAAGTGTTAGAAAAGCTATGGGCGTAGTTAGTCAAGATACTTTTTCTTTCAATAATTCTGTTCGCTACAATATTAGTTATGGTTTAGAAAATGTGACAGAAGAAGCATTAATTGATGCTACAAAACAAGCCAATGCTTATGAATTTATTATCAAACTACCAGAAGGCTTTGATACTCATATTGGGGAGCGGGGAGTAATGCTTTCGGGTGGTCAAAGACAGCGAGTTGCGATCGCCCGTGCCTTATTACGTAATCCCGATATTTTAATCCTAGATGAAGCTACTAGTGCTTTGGATACGGTTTCAGAAAGACTAGTTCAACAAGCAATAGAAACTTTGTGTGCTAATCGTACAACTTTAGTTATTGCCCATCGTCTTTCTACTATTCAAAAAGCAGACATCATAGTAGTCTTAGACCAAGGAAAAATTGTTGAAACAGGAAATCACGACGAATTGCTAAGAAGAGGAGGTTACTATACTCGTCTTTATAATATGCAGTTTAGCGACAATAAATCGGCAAATAACCGAGAAACTCTCAAGAAATTGTCTCACCAAATACGTAATAATCTCAATTCTCTTACTTGTTCTCTAGAATTAATCTCGGAAGCGATTATCGAAGACAAAGAAGAACAAATCGAATTAATCGATGATTCCTATGAATCAACCAAACATCTATTAGAAATTTTGCAAGATCATGAATCGGCATAAGTTACCGCCCCCTTCGGGCTGAAGTAATGAGTAATGAGTAATGCCCAAAGTTTGGATATGCAGCCTTATCCGAAGGTGTTCCCTATTCAGTGAATTAGTACTATTTTACTGAATACACAATTAATCAAATCTCTAGTTCTTCTCGATTATTTTTTAAATTTATAGTAGTTAAGCAAGAAATAGATTATTTATTTTTGAAATGATTACAACAGAAGACAAGAGCAATGAAAAACCACTGGCAACAATTATTTCTGAAAATATTATTTTGGCTCGCGCTAGAAGCCGTCTTCAATCTTATTGGAATAGATGATTTAGCCGATTACAGTGAATTTCTTATAATACCTGGGACAACTATAAGTTATGAATCAATAGTAATCACTAATCATAAACTATAGACTATGAAATATTAAATATTAACTATTAATAATGTATCCTAAACTGCTTAAGCGCAGAATAGCCAATCTCTCTTTACAAAGTCTTCTTACCATACCTTTTCTGCTACAGATATTTATCATAGTGGGATTAGTAGGCTATTTTTCCTTTCGTAATGGACAACAAGCGGTTAATGAAGTTGCCACTAAATTAAGAAATGAAGTAACTTCGAGTGTACAACAGCATCTACAAAATTATTTAGAAAAACCTTGTTTAATCGTTGAACTAAATCAAAAAGCAGCTTTATTAGAACAGTTGTCTTTTGATGATTGGCAGAAAATTGAAATTGATTTTTGGCGACAATTTCAAATTTTTGATTCTGTATATGCCATTTACCTGGCAGATCCCTCTGGTAAATTCGCCTATGTTAAAAAGGAAGGCAATAATACTTTCATTGCTAAACCTGTAAAAACTGTTCCTCAACGTCAAGCCTATTTACTAGATGAGAAGGGACAAAGAAGTAAATTTTTAGTAAGCGATCGCTATGATCCCCGTGGTAGACCCTGGTATATTTCTACTATCACGAAGCAAACTAATAACTGGAGTGAAATTTATACTTTTTCTGGTGGAGAACTAGGCATCACTATTGCAGGAGAGTTATATGATAGTCGCAATAATTTTCGTGGCGTAGTAGGAGTAGACTTAGTTCTGAGGCGCATTAGTGATTTTCTGGAGACTATTAAAATCAGCGATCGCGGACAGGTATTTATTCTCGAACGCAACGGCTATTTAGTTGCTACCTCTACCACAGAAGAACCTTTCACCTATAACGCGACTAATAAGAGAGAAGAAAGACTTAAAGGTACCAATAGTAAAAATCCCTTTACCCAAGCTACAGCTAATTATTTAATTGACCATTTCGGTAGTTTAGATTCAATTCAAGCCAGCCAACAATTAGATTTTAAACTAGAACAAGACCGACAATTAGTGCAAGTTCTTCCTTACGGTAAAGAATTGGGATTAGATTGGTTAATTGTGCTGGTGGTACCAGAAGCAGATTTTATGACGAATATCCATCGTAATAATCGCAACACCATATTACTATGTCTAGGGGCTTTGGCGATCGCAACATCTGTGGGAGTTGTCACTTCCCGTAAAATTGCTCAACCAATTACCAATCTCAGTAAAGTTAGTACAATTATTGCCCAAAGTGCGCGAGACAATAATCGAGGTACGGACTTTTATCCTATTGTGAAAACCAAAAATATCAAAGAGTTAGAGATATTAGCTGACTCTTTCAACGAAATGGTAGTTCAACTCAGAACTGCTTTTAGAAAGCTGGAAAAAAACAACGAACAGCTAGAAATTCGAGTACAACAAAGAACTGCTGCTCTTATGGCAGCAAAAAAAGCTGCTGATGCTGCTAATCTTGCTAAAAGCGAATTCTTGGCACATATGAGTCACGAATTACGCACCCCTCTCCATGCAATTTTAGGGTTTACCCAAATATCTTTAAAAGAATTATCCTTAAATCCCCAACAACGTAAAAACTTAATTACAGTCAAACGCAGTGGCGAACATCTCTTGACCTTGATCGATGATGTTTTAGAAATGTCCAAAATTGAATCAGGGAAAGTTGTAGTAACACCACAACTTTTTGATTTTCATCTTTTACTGGCAAATTTAGCCAAAATGTTTGAATTACCATGCCAAGAAAAAAACCTGCAATTAATCTTTTCTATTTCTCCTCACATTCCCCAATATGTCAAAACCGATCTAGTTAAACTCAGACAAATCCTAACCAATCTTCTAGAAAACAGCATTAAATTCACCCAACAAGGCAAAATCAATCTCAAAGTATCAGCCAAACCCAATACTCTTTACTTAGAAATAGAAGATACTGGTTGTGGTATTGCACCATCAGAATTAGATACAATTTTCGATGCCTTTGTCAAAACCAAACACTGTTCTGACCGCAACAAAGGGACAGGCTTAGGATTAGCCATTACTCAACAATTTGTTCACTTATTAGGAGGAGAAATATCTGTTAGTAGTGTTCTTAACCAGGGTTCGATTTTCAAAATTCAGCTTCCTGTCATCTTCATCGATCAAATGAATAGAGTGCCATTGATGACTCCGCAGCAATCTCTAAAACAAATATCTGCCTCAACTTCAGTCAAAAACAAGATTTTATCAGTAAGCAATACTCAACAACTTAAACTCGCTACACAAATTGATAGTACATCCTTAGAAGTTATGCCTAGAGAATGGATCGATCAACTCCAGAAAGCAGCCATAGAAATAGATGCAGATTCAATTAAGTATCTATTGCAAAAAATACCACCTCAATACTCATCTTTAAAAGAAGCCTTAAGCAATATGTTAGAAAAGTTTGAATACGATGAAATAATCCAACTTACTGAATCAGTGAACAGTTAACAGTCCTACAATTGTAGTTAATTATGCGATCGCTTTTGTAGAAAGTTTGAAGAGATGAGATCAGGCGATCAGGTAATAGACTTGTTGCGTAATAAGAGTTGAAACGTCGGAAAAGCCTACTGTATAAGGCTTAGAGATATTTGTAATCAAAAATCGCTGAATGCATTGATAGACAAGAGTTTCGTCCATTTTTTTGAGTTAATTCGCAACAAGTCTATTTTCTTTAACCCACTTTTTAAAAGCTCTAATTGCTTTACTTCTGCCCTCTGTTTGAGCCTGTTTAACATGACGTTCTATTAGTTCGATAATAGGAATCTCAGGAAAATTAGGACTTGTTTTAGATTCAATATATCCTTTTTCTTCTAGTAATTTAATTTCAAAACCTTTTCTAGTATATCTCCATAACTCTGGCACTCCTAACAGCAAGTAGTTATCTAACTGTGTCCTATTAGTTATATCTATTTCTATGGCTAAATCGGGTGGAGCATCGATACTTAAATTTAATCTATCCTTCCCAATAACCTCTTGATAATTTTTAATATAAAAACAAGCATCTGGTTCAACAGCCTGAGTCATTTGCTCATTTTTGAATGTTGTCGAACCTAGTGGTTCAAAATCAATTTCTAATTGGTCTAGTAAAATTCTGACTATTTCTCCGATTATCTCTTTGTCTTTTTCATGTTCTGGTAAGGGAACCATGATTTCTAAAACTCCATTACTGTAAGAAATTCTGGAACTGCGATGTTCACCTAATTCTTCCAAAATCTCTTCAAAATCTTGCCAACTAATATCTTGTAATAATAATTGTTGACCTGGTTTGACAATAATTTTTTCTAAGGCTACTTGCATAATTCAAGTAATTTGTCTATTGGTAAATGGGGTTTTAATACACCTTATTCTATTTTACTTATACTGACTAAACGTAATAATAGGAAAAACCAACAGCAATTAACAACCAAACTACAATACAGTAGCGAGTTAATCTTAGAGCATCAACGATAGTTTCTCTCGTAATATCACGCTGCCAATTTCCCAATAAAGGCTTTTCCTTGACTACTCCCTTATAGGTATTGACCCCTCCTAATTGCACTCCCAAAATCGCAGCATACACACATTCACTCCAGCCAGAATTGGGACTAGGATCAATCATGGCGTCTCTGCGACATATTGCCAAAACTTGCCCAGGTTTCGCTGAAAAAAGGGCTAAAGTCAATACTGTTAAACGACAAGGAATCCAAGTTAAATAGTCTTCTAAGCGTGCGCTAAACCAGCCAATATCAATATATGGTTCACGAAGATAACCAATCATCGAATCCAAAGTGCTAGCAGCCTTGTACCCCAAAGCCAAAGGTACACTACCAACAACAGGGATAAACAGACCCAAAATAGCGTAAAAAAGAGGCGCAGTAACCCCATCTACAGCATTCTCTGCCACTGTTTCCAAGATAGCCCTTAAAATTTCAGTCTCAGATAAATTTTCTGTGTCTCTTCCTACATAGCGACTGAGTTGAGAACGAGCCTCCACTATATCCGCTTTTTCTAAAGTATCTAAAACACTTTCGGCAGCAACTCTTAGACTTTTGCCAGCAAAACAACTAGCTAACAAAATAATTGCTATCACTTTACCCAGCCAAGGAGCAATTATATTGGCACCAAAAATAATCAACCAACCTACTAAACCACTACCCAAAATAACAACTAGACCCAAAACTACTCCACCAAGACGACGGAGCCATTTATTAGCAGTAATTTTAATGATTAATTCACTAAAAAGCTGAATTATCCAACCCATGCACTGAACTGGATGAATCCAAGAACTAGGATCGCCAATAATATAATCCCAAATTGCAGCAGACAATAAAATATTTAACATTGATCATTTAAGATTTATGCCACTTCGAGCAGGTAGTCATTGGCGAGATTGTATTCAATAAAGTATCCATTACCTATTTTCTTATCTAGCCACTATTTTGAATTTTGTGAACATTATCTTCCCAATTTGCTCCATCAAAAGGTTCAATATCAAAGTAGGAGAGTAAATCTCTATCTAGACAACGAATATTAACATCTATCCAATCAGGATGAGAGCGGGGATGATAAAAAGAATGTATCCCACAAATACGACAAAAAGTATGTTTAGCAATACCAGTATTAAAAGTATATGTAGTCAAGACATCATGACCTTGAAGTAAGGTAAAGTTTTGGGGCGGTAAAATTAAATGTAAGAATCCTTTTTTTCGACAAATTGAACAGTTGCAATCTTGTACCTTATAGTAATCGACTAATATTTGAAATCTGACCGCGCCACAGTGACAACCCCCCTGAAATGTCTGAGTTTCTCTCTCTTGACTCACGATAAATCCTCTAATTAAACAATAAAATTACTTTCCTCTCCTTGAGCAGCTTGCCAACTACGAGCATCGTAGTAAAGGTCTGCTAAAGTGATACTATATAATGCTTCTTTTAATTTGTTTCGTAATCTTTGCCAAAGACAAAATGTAACCCAATCTTCTGCGACAGTTGCATCAGGAGTGTAATTGGGTAATGGCTCAATAGTTTCTCCTACTGCTTCAAAAATTTTACCTAAAGAAATACTTTCTGGTTTAGCTGCTAATTGATATCCACCCTTTGCCCCTCTTACCGATTTGACAATGCCAGCACGGCGCATTTTGATTAATAACTTTTCTAAATAAGGTGCTGGTAAATCCTGTCTGTATGCGATCGCTTTGACTGATGTAGGTTCATAATTTGGCTGTAAACTAAGGTCTAGAAGAGCTTTTACACTATAGTGACTCCGAGTGGTTAACTTCATTTATTTATTTTAATAGCCGAAAAAATTATAAGCCATTTTGAGTATTTTTTCCTTGATGATTCAATAATATTAATCGAATATTTTACAAACTTGAGTCAGATTAAAATATCATTAATTTACCTAGATAAGTGTAATATAATTTTAAATAGATATAGCTAAGTGCTATATTATTAATCTTGTATTAAAGTTTAGCTGTATAGCAAACTTGTAAACCTAAACAATTATTAGTTAACGTTTAAGTTGATGACCAAATCAAACCAACCAACACCTTTAACAGGACAAGCATTACTAGATAAAGTAAAAGAACTAGGAAATCTCGCCAAAGAAGATAAAGCTAGAGAATGTGGTTACTACACTAAGACCAAAAATGGTGTAGAAAGAGTCAACATGATGAAGTTTCTTAATGCACTAATAGATGCAGAAGGAATTGAACTAGATAGTACTTCTAATGGTCAAGGTCGTGGAGGTCGTTCTGCAAGTTATCGTATTAGCGTACAATCCAACCATAACTTGTTAATAGGTTCAGCTTATACTAAAAAAATGGGACTTCAACCAGGAGATGAGTTTGAAATAACCTTGGGTAGAAAACATATCCACCTCAAACAATTAGGTGCAGATGAAGAGGAATAAAATACAGTTCTGTAATGCCACTGAAAATAGATTACGCTTAAGTTGAACCATTAACAACTAGTGGATCAGGCTTTAGCACTAAATAAAGCGTTGTTTAGGAACAAAAAACTAAGCAACGCTATTCCATTATTAATCACAAAAATTATCTTATATTGACTTTTATCAATAGCTATTAATAATTTATTTAAGCTATAAGTTTTCTTAAAAGTGTAATAAACTTGGACTCTAGCCCAGATGTTAGAATACCCTGAATAGAAGTTAGTTCTGATTACCTATACCTTCTAAAAATCAAAAACTTATGGAAGGATCCTCTCAACTCACCCTTCAAATAGCTATTGCTGTCCTTGCAGGTATTAGCGCCCAAGTAGTAGGAGAATATCTCCGAGTACCTAGTATCGTATTTTTATTATTATTTGGCATTCTGCTTGGCTCTGACTGTTTTGACGTCCTTCATCCCCATGATTTGGGAGTAGGATTAGAAGTACTAGTAGCTTTATCTGTTGCAATCATCCTGTTTGAAGGAGGCTTAAACTTAGAGCTAAAAGAGCTGGGCAAGGTTTCTGACAGCTTGCGGAATCTTGTCACCATCGGAACTTTAATTACCCTAATTGGTGGAGGAATGGCTGCCCACTGGTTAGCAGAATTTCCTTGGTCAATTGCCTTTCTTTATGCTTCTTTAGTTGTGGTAACAGGTCCTACAGTAATTGGTCCTTTGCTCAAGCAAGTGGGTGTGGATAAACAAGTTGGGACTTTACTAGAAGGAGAAGGAGTTTTAATCGATCCTGTAGGAGCTATCCTAGCTGTAGTAGTATTGAACGCCATTATTAATAGTAACTCTGCTCCCATTGATGTATTAAGCGGATTATTCTTGCGTTTGGGAATTGGAGCGATAGTAGGAACATTGGGAGGTTGGTTACTGGGTTTATTACTCAAACAAGCGGATAATCTAGCAGAAGACCTGAAAAATTTGGTAGTACTGGCAGGGATTTGGGGATTGTATGTTTTATCTCAAGAAATCTACAGTGAATCAGGCTTAATGGCAACAGTAGCAGCAGGGATTGTAGTCAAAGCTTCTGCTCTTCCTGAAGAAAGATTACTCAAAAGGTTTAAGGGTCAATTAACAGTCCTTTGTGTTTCAGTTTTATTTATTTTATTAGCTGCTGATTTGTCAATTGCCAGTATGATAGCCCTCGGTTGGGGTAGTGTTTTAGCGGTATTGGTTCTAATGGTTGTGGTAAGACCAATTAGTGTAGCAGCTTGTACCTGGAATAGTAGCTTAAATTGGCGACAAAAAACTTTTTTGGCTTGGGTTGCTCCCAAAGGAATTGTTTCGGCTTCTGTAGCTTCTTTATTTGCGATTTTGCTTACTGAAAGGGGAATTAACGGGGGAGATGCCATCAAAGCCTTGGTCTTTTTGACAATTTTGATGACCGTCTTTTTACAAGGTTTAACAGCCCGCTTTTTGGCTCGTTGGCTACAAATTACTTCTAGTGAAGCTAAAGGTGCAGTAATTGTTGGTGGTAATAACATAGGTCGATTAATTGCTCGCTTGTTTCAGGATGCTGGAGAGTCAGTAGTTTTAATTGATGCTGACCCTGAAATCTGCAAAAAAGCCGAATCGGAAAACATTCCCGTATTTCAGAGTACTGGACTAGATCATGATGTACTAGAAAAAGCTGGCATTGAATCTATGGGGACTTTTATTGCTCTGACTGACAAAGGGGAAGTGAATTCTGTATTAGCACAAAGAGCAATGGAGGAGTTTCAACCGCCCAGAGTTTTAGCAGTATTTCCCCAAACTGATGCCAATTCTAATAGCAGCAGCAAAACTAAGGTTAATCCCGCGTTTATTTCTCAATTTAAGCTCAAAACTTGGGATACTTATCTTCAAGATGGGGAGTTTAAGCTGGTAAAAATGATCTTGACCAAGTCAGAATTGTCTGTATTGGAAACTTTAATTCGCCTAGGGGAATTATTACCTTTATTAGTTCAAAGGGAAGGCAGTTTGCAAATTGTGAAAGCTACAGAAAGTTGGCAATTAAAAGATGAAATTTACTGTTTGCTTCACGACCCCAGACCCAAGTTACTCAAGCGACTTTCTGGTGATAATCAGTCTTCTCGTTTGGCTTTGGAAAAATTACCCAAAGTCGAAGAAGTTAAAATATCTTCTCTGAAAACAAGTAAAGAAAGTACCTCTGTATCAGAAACAATTGCCCCTCAAGAATAACAATCATGTATGGTGATTAAGGATGTCGCCTTCTTTAATCAAATACAGATTGAATATTTAAGGTTCTCTTAGCAGCTAGGACAAAAGTTTGAGAAAGAAGAATCAGAATTAGTTGTGTAAACACCTAAAATAAGCATATAGTTAAATATAGAGTTAGCTAACAGCAAATCAGGATATGCTGAGTCGTCCCTCTGCTACTGGTAAAGAACCTTGGCTAGCAGTAATCTTATCAACTATATTTCCTGGGATTGGTCAAATATATGCTGGTCAAATCTTAAGAGGCTTAATATTAGTCTTTATAGCACTTGGTTTAGTAGGTTTTAGTGTCTGGTTAATCTTTAGCCCAACAGGAAATGCTTTGTTTGGGTTTCAGCTTTTAATTGTTTATTTCATGCTTGCTATTTTCAATTTTTTTGATGCTCATCTTTGCACTAGAAAAAATAATAGTAGTGAGTTTGAAGCCTTCCGAAAAAA
>JAAUYI010083570.1_pt1 | contig 10390 bp, 10 predicted proteins | sample 7278041 | NCBI WGS metagenome assembly JAAUYI01 (sample SAMN14350216, study PRJNA611818) | marine sediment metagenome | isolation source: surface marine sediment (0.6m) | place: French Polynesia: Moorea | collected 2018-08
ACCTAGAGGTGTTAGAGAATATTCAACTTGTGGAGGAACTACTGGATATACTTCTCTTTTAACTAAACCATTCTTTTCCAATTTACGGAGAGTTTGGGTTAAAACCTTTTGGGAAATTCCTTCTATTTTACGTTCTAGTTGTTTATAACGTCTTGTTTGATAAGCCAGACAATAAATAACGATTACAGTCCATTTGTTGCAGATAAGATCTAAAACCTGTTGTGTGGGGCAATTAAGAGTAAATATTTCTGGTTCTGGACGATTACGAATTAATTTACGCACCATTTGGTATGTATTTAACCTTTTAGTACCTTCTTGATTGATGACATGGATTAGCTTAATCATATCAGTAAGATATCTATCTATAGGCTGATCGCGGTTTCCTATTCTAATGCTCAAGCACAAATAAATTAAATCAAGGTATGAACTATAATCTTTTTGACTCTTTCCAATTAGGCTCAAACACTTTAGCTAACCGCATAGTTATGGCTCCCATGACTCGCTTGCGTGCTGATGGAACGATTCCGACACAGTTAATGGCAGAATATTATGCTCAACGTGTTAATGCTGGTTTAATTGTTACTGAATGCACGATGATATCTCCTTTGAGTCAGGGATACATGAATGTCCCTGGTATTTATAACAATGAACAAGTAGCTGGCTGGAAACTAGTTACAGATGCAGTCCATAATGCAGGCGGTAAAATATTCTTACAAATTTGGCATAGTGGTAGAGTCAGTCATTCTGCGTTGCTAGATGGAGAAAAACCAATTGCTCCTAGTGCGATCGCTGGAAAAGGTCAGTTACATACTCCTATCGGTAAAGTAGATCTAGAAACTCCTCGTGCTTTAGAAACTTCAGAAATTCCTGAAATTGTGGAACAATTCCGCGACTGTGCAGTAAATGCTAAACAAGCTGGCTTTGATGGAATAGAGTTACACGGTGCATTTGGCTATCTAATCGATCAATTTTTACAAGATGGCTCAAATCAACGGGGGGATAAATATGGTGGCTCAATTGAAAATCGCGCTCGCTTTTTACTAGAAGTAGTCGAAGCAGTAACTCAAGTTTGGGGAGGAGACTGTGTGGGGATTAAGTTATCTCCTAGTAATACTTTTTATGGAATGTTCGATTCCGATCCCAAAGCTACCTTTGGCTATGTAATTAAAGAATTAAACTCTTTTAATTTGGCTTATATACATCTGATGGAAGCCAATGAAGTTGACTTAAGTACTCGTGATGTAATTAACCCCGTTTTACCAGTTTTTCGTCCTCTTTACGAGGGAAATATAATTACTAATGGTGGCCATAACAAAGAGACAGGAAATAAAGCGATCGCGTCTGGTAATGCAGAATTAGTTTCTTATGGAAAACCCTATTTAGCTAATCCCGATCTTGTTACAAGATTTAAGCAAGATGCAGAATTAAATGAGCCTAACCCCAAAACTTTTTATGGCAGAGGAGATACAGAAGACGCCAAAATTGGCTATACAGATTATCCTTTCTTAGAAAAGTCATTACTTTTTTAATCGTTGAGATTAGGCTTATCCTTGGCTTGGCGATCGCCTAGATCCTAATAAATACCGAAATTTTCGGAAATAATTACCAAAATCTCATTACAATAAGCCGAAAGACATCTGGTGTAAGAGGAGATAAAACAATGGCGATCCAACTTCAACAAGCAGTTGCAGTAGGTAAGTATTTAGTTACCCAACGTTTAATGGGGCGTAAACACTTTCCTTTGGTATTAATGCTAGAGCCTCTATTTCGTTGTAATTTGGCTTGTTCTGGCTGCGGTAAGATTCAGCATCCCACAGAAATATTGAAACAAAATTTAACTCCAGAACAATGTTTTGCTGCGGTTGAAGAGTGCGGCGCGCCTGTAGTATCGATTCCTGGGGGAGAACCTTTATTACATCCTCAGATTGATGAGATTGTTCGAGGTTTAGTTAAGCGCAAAAAGTTTGTCTATCTTTGTACTAATGGAATTTTGTTAGAGAAAAGCCTAAGTAAGTTTGAGCCTTCTCCCTACTTTACCTTTATGGTTCATTTAGATGGGCTAAGAGAACATCACGATAAATGTGTCGATCGCCAAGGAGTATTTGATCGGGCTGTAGCAGCAATTCGCGCTGCAAAAAAAAGAGGTTTCCGTATTAATACCAATACCACTGTTTTTGAAGGGACAGACCCTGGAAAAATGCACGAATTCTTTGATTTTCTAGACAGTCTAGGTGTTGACGGAATGACAATCTCTCCTGGCTATAGCTATGAATGGGCTCCCGATCAGGATAGCTTCTTAAAACGAGAGCAAACTAAAGCCTTGTTTAGAGAAATACTATCTCCCTGGAAATCTGGCACAAAGAAATGGAATTTCAATCATAATCCTCTGTTCTTAGAGTTTTTGATGGGAGAACAAGACTTTGACTGTACTCCTTGGGGTAGTCCTAGCTATAGCGTTTTGGGCTGGCAAAAACCTTGTTATCTTTTAAATGAGGGACACTACTCTAGTTACAAAGAACTAATTAATAATACTCAGTGGAACAACTACGGTAAAAAGAGCGGAAATCCCCAATGCCAAGACTGCATGGTTCATTGTGGTTACGAACCCACTGCAGCTACCGTAGCTATGCAACCAGAAAATATGGGTAAAGCGATCGGAGCTTTATTTGGAGGCTAATAAAAAAGGATGAGGGACAAGGGAAATAATTAATTAATGATTCCCCTTGTCCTTTTCTCTCTTCGTTCCATAATTTAACCATTGTCAATAACTGCATCAGCTTCCATTTCTACTAGCATTTCTGGTGCAACTAGACGGCTGACTTCTACCATACTGGTAGCAGGGCGAATGTCGCCAAAGTATTCATAATGTGCCTGACTAATTGGTTTCCAACGATCAATCTTGGTGACATAGATTCTAGTGCGTACTACATCCTCAAGACTACCCCCAGCCATAATTAATGCCGATTCAATATTTTGAATAATCTGTTTAGTTTGAGTGTAAGGATCCCCTAGACCGACAATTTTACCATGCTCATTGGTAGCGGTAGTTCCTGAAACATGAACATAGTTGCCGATTCTGACTGCTCTCGAATAACCTACTGCCTGTTCCCAGGAAGTATTGGTACTGATGTTTTGTCGTTTCACGTTGCTAAAATGTTCAATCTTAAAAAAATATTATTATTAGCTAAACTTTACTGTGTTTGGAGCAAAAATCAACATTGATTTGTAACTAAATTCAGAGAAAAAACAATATTTTCATGATAATAAGGCTTTCTCTGTCTCGATCATAAGTTTTGAGTTTAATTTTTTATTGATCTTTGCTTCCTTCTGCTTTCATACTCCTTGAGCAGAAGAGTTCGGAGTATGCCCTACGGGCACGCTGAGTCTAACGACTTGCTCCGCAACCGCGAACGGAATTCGGAATTCGGAGTTGGTCAATAGTTAATAGGATGGAATTGTCTTGTTGTAGATCGTTTTAAACTAGTATAGTAGTCCTATTCCATTTTCTAGTTATTGTTGATTTCCTATGAATAACGCCAGCAAAAAATACAATATTATTACTTTCGGTTGCCAGATGAATAAGGCTGATTCTGAGCGTATGGCTGGCGTACTAGAAAACATGGGGTTTGAAGCTTCAGAAGATCCTAACTTAGCAGACTTGGTTCTCTACAACACCTGTACGATTAGAGATAACGCTGAACAAAAAGTTTATTCTTATTTAGGCAGACAGGCAAAACGTAAACATAAACAGCCAGATTTAACATTGGTAGTGGCTGGATGTGTAGCGCAACAGGAAGGAGAGCAATTATTGCGTCGTGTGCCAGAGTTGGACTTGGTAATGGGGCCACAGCACGCTAATCGCCTAGAAGATCTATTACAACAAGTATTTGATGGTAATCAGGTAGTGGCAACTGAGCCGATTCATATTGTAGAAGATATTACTAAACCTCGTCGTGATAGTGATGTTACTGCTTGGGTAAACATAATTTACGGCTGTAATGAACGGTGTAGCTACTGTGTTGTGCCTAATGTTAGAGGAACAGAACAATCCCGTACTCCTGAGGCAATTAAGACGGAGATGGAGGAGTTGGGTAGACAGGGCTATAAAGAAATTACTCTATTAGGACAAAATATTGATGCTTATGGTCGAGATTTGCCAGGTAGCACTCCTGAAGGTAGACACAAACATACTCTAACGGATTTACTTTACTACGTTCACGATATTCCTGGAGTCGATCGCCTGAGATTTGCCACTAGTCATCCCCGTTACTTTACAGAAAGGTTGATCAAGGCTTGTAAAGAGTTACCTAACGTCTGCGAACATTTTCATATTCCTTTTCAGTCGGGAGATAATGACATTCTTAAAGCGATGAAACGGGGTTATACTCATGAAAAATATCGTCGCATTATTCGGACTATTCGAGAATATATGCCTGATGCTTCTATTAGTGCCGATGCTATTGTGGGGTTTCCTGGAGAAACAGAAGAACAGTTTGAGAATACCCTTAAGCTAGTGAAAGATATTGAATTTGATTTAATTAATACGGCGGCTTATTCTCCTCGTCCTGGTACACCTGCTGCTTTATGGGACAATCAGCTAAGTGAAGAAGTAAAGAGCGATCGCCTGCAAAGATTAAATCGTTTGGTTGCTGTCTCTGCTGAAGCTCGTTCTCAGCGTTATTTAGGGCGGGTAGAAGAAATTTTAGTTGAAGGGCAAAATACGAAAGATCCCAATCAAGTAATGGGTAGAACTAGAGGTAATCGGTTAACTTTCTTCCCTGGAAATATTGAAGAGTTAAAGGGTAAAACAGTCCAAGTAAAAATTACTGAAATTCGTTCTTTTAGCCTCACTGGAGAAGCAGTTGAAGTTCTATCGATAGTCAGTTAAATTGACTTGGTCTGGTTGGAAAAAGCACAAGTTACTTTAAGCTGTAATAAGTATAGATAGATTCCTATAATTTCCAGAATACATGAGCAGCTTCCTACCTTCGCCAGTAGGATTTCCTGGTTATTTTCATTTCTAGTTTTCACCCACCATCTAGACTCAAGTTTATGAGTCGTCGTAATCTTTACAAAAGTTATTCTTCTGAGAGCAATTCTTCCAAAATTGGGAGCAAATTTTCTTGATCTGGAGAAACTAATTCTAAGCGGTTTTCCAAATCATATCTAGCAAAAAACAACAGAGGGGTTAAAGGAGTAAAAAGACCGTATTTTTGGCTGGCGTGATAAAAGTAAGACAATGATTGTAATTCTTCTGCTTCAGCCTCATCTTCATCGTCATTTGCATCTAGAGTTAAAATCTGATCTTCTTCAATAGGAGGTAGTTCTCCTGTGGCGGTTAAGGTATAAGCGGTGTAATGAAGATAAAGATTTTGTTCAGCCAAAACTGCTTTAGCGTTGTTAAAGATTTCAGCGATTTCTTCCTCATCTTCTAACATTGCTGCTTCTAATTCATCATCATGATCATTATTGATACTCATGATTACTACAGGGATATCCACTGGTACTAAAAGCAGATAAGTCATATTATCAACTTCTAGAGACTGCTCAATATAACAAGGAAGCGATCGTCCATCGTCATCAACAATGGTCAACGTTTCTTCATCATATTGTTCGTCTTGATTAAACTGAGATGACGACATAGTTCTGATCTGGCTAATTCCTACTATTTATAACTAAATAACTTTAAAGTAGACTAAAATCACCGCAAATATAAGACCTGAGTGGGTTTAGTGTAAACCTCAGGATATCATGACCGAGAACCAATTTTTAAAGGATGAAAGACTTTTAAAGGATGAGGGATAAAGGATGAAGGATGAGTAAGCAGGAAAATAATCGAAATATTGCCGATCCAGTGATGAATATTAGAGAAATAGGAGTAGGCGCAGATGGAGAAGTGGGGCGTTTTTTCTTCACCCCATTTATCTCTTACAGTGGAAGGCGCTGTACCGATGACCTACCTCTACTTTTTATAGCTTTATTGATCAAATACTTTAGCTACTTAGTCTTTTTTGGGTTTATAAGTTGAAGCTACTTCTAACTCTTTAAGTTGTTTGGCATCTACCGCCGCAGGAGCATCTGTTAGTAAACAACTTGCCTGTTGCGTTTTTGGGAAAGCAATCACATCACGAATGGACTCTTCTTTTGCCAACAACATTACTAGACGATCCAAACCATAGGCAATTCCACCATGAGGTGGTGTACCATATTCAAATGCTTCTAGTAGGAAACCAAATTTATTATTAGCTTCTTCGGTAGATAAACCGATCGCTTTAAAGACTTGTTGTTGAACATCTTTTTGATAAATCCGTAAGCTACCTCCACCAATTTCAACACCGTTGTACACTAAGTCGTACGCTTGCGCTCTAGCAGTGGTTAAATCTTCAATATCTTCGGGATAAGGGGCAGTAAAGGGATGATGCAGAGCTTCATAGCGTTTTTCATCGGCATTCCACTCAAATATAGGGAATTCAGTTACCCAGAGTAAGTTAACTTGCTCGTTATCAATTAAGCCTAATTCTTGAGCAATAAATAAACGCAAGCGGTCTAAAGATTTATTGACTGTAGCGGTATCTCCTGCACCAAACAGTAGTAAGTGTCCTGGTTTTGCTCCAGTTCTAGTTAGTAGTTCCTGTTTTTGCTCCTCATTAAGATTGTCTTTGATCGCACCAATAGTATCAATTTCGTTATTTTCTCGGACGCGAATATAGGCAATACCTTTTGCTCCTGCGGTAACAGCTTCGTTAAAGATATCTCCTTTAGGTTTGATGCGGACATTAGAAATTTTGTCATTACCGTTGGGGATAGGTAATACTTTGACTTGACCGCCACTGGAAACTGCGCCTGAGAAAACTTTGAACCCAGAATCTTTGACAATATCTGACACATCCACTAATTCCATGGCAAAACGGGTATCTGGTCGATCTGTCCCGTAACGAGCCATAGAATCGGCGTAGGTAATACGGGGGAAAGGAAGGGAAAGCTCGATATTTTTAACAGTTTTAAAGATATGGCAGATTAAAGCCTCGTTGAGTTCAATAATCTCGTCTTGAGACAAGAAACTCATTTCCATGTCTAGCTGAGTAAATTCTGGCTGTCTATCGGCGCGTAAATCTTCATCACGGAAGCAACGCGCAATTTGATAATAGCGATCGCATCCCGACACCATTAATAGCTGTTTAAATAACTGAGGAGATTGAGGCAAAGCATACCATTGACCAAGGTTGACCCTAGAAGGTACAAGATAATCCCTTGCCCCTTCGGGGGTAGAACGAGTTAGGATCGGGGTTTCAATCTCCATAAAGTTTTCTTCGTCTTCTAGGAAACGACGCATTGCCTTAACTACCTGATGGCGCAATTGGAGATTTTTTGCCATGCGATCGCGTCTGAGGTCAAGATAACGATGTTTCAGGCGCAGTTTTTCTCCCACATTCTCAGTATCCGCAGTAGAAACTTGAAACGGAAGTTGTTTACTGACTGCGTTTAGCACTTCAATCGATTCAGTATAGATCTCTACCTGTCCTGTAGGTAGCTTGTCGTTGAGAGATTCAGGAGGACGCTGACTCACTTTTCCTACTGCTTTAACTACATATTCGCTACGCAGAGATTCAGCATCAGCATAAGATTGTGGCGTGCGTTGAGGATCGCTGACAATTTGAACTGTTCCTGTGCGATCGCGCAAGTCAATAAAGATTACGCCTCCGTGATCGCGACGACGATCAACCCAGCCATAAATAGTAACGGTTTGGTCTATGTGTTCGGTTCGCAATTCGCCACAGTAATTAGTTCTCATGCCTGGTAGCTAGGTAATAATATTTAAAATACAGCGTCTTCAAGAGTAACAAAATCTGCCCCCCTGTTGTCCATTATTTATTACTAATATCTAGAGACATTTCAAATTAAGCTATCTACAATGGGTTAAGTTTTGACAAAAATATGTATTTAAGCGCTCGCTATTACCTCAAAAAGTTTTTTTAATCTTTATAATTTGTGAGCATCGTCTGCTGCTGTAAATTCAAGCTAATCTCAGCATTTTGCCTATGTTTTTTAGTTTTCAACCTAGAGATGAATCTAATTTAGTTGTAGTTAATCCTTTAAGTAAACTCAGACAGTTATTGTTTTTGTCAGTTGTGGCAGCATCTTTGTGTGTTGGATTCAAGCCGAGACCTCATTCGGTTACCAGCGATCCTGAAGCATTACTAGTCTTGGGGGGACACGAAGAGCGAGAGCGTTTTGCCGCCAAATTAGCCCAGCAGTATCCTCAGCTACCGATTTGGATTTCTTCTGGTAGTCCTCAACACTATGCCCAAAGAATTTTTGCCAAAGCAGGAATATCTCGCGATCGCCTACACTTAGATTATCGTGCCAGTGATACCGTTACCAATTTTACTACTCTAGTTGATGAACTGAAAGCTCAAGGTATAGAGAGCGTATATCTAATCACCTCAGAAAATCATATGGCGCGGGCAAAAATAATCGGCGAGATTGTCTTTGGTAGTCGTGGTATCGACTTTAAACCTATTGCTGTACCTTCTAATAATCCGCCAGAACCCATCGAAAAATGTGTGCGTGATGGTGCTAGGTCAATTTTTTGGTTGTTAACAGGGCATACAGGAGCGATTCTAGTACATTATGGTGGTAAAAGCTGGAAATTTCTTTAGATTTTGCTTTTATTCATGCAATGTAGACAGACAATCTTCACGTCACAAATCTTCACATCACAGAAGATAGTTAAAAATTATCTGTCTGTTTACTTAAATTAAATACCAAGTCCGAAAGTAGTCCTGGGAAGATAAAGCAATAAACTCAGATTAGAACCTACTAGATCTGAAATTTCATCATCAGATGTAGAATTACTTTCAAAGACACCAAACCAAACTCCATCACCATATTCAACATCAACTAAGTCTAATCCTTGTTCAGATCCTTGCTGAATTTGTCCTGTAAATTCATCTAAGTCTGAATTAAAGGAATAGCCGCTCCTTTGAAGACTTTCTGTCAAGACACCAAACCAAACTCCATCACCATACTCAACATCAACTAAGACTAATCCTTCTTCCCGTTGTTGCTGAATTTGCTTGGTAAATTCATCTAAATTATCATTGCTGGTGTAAGCATTGTTTTCAGGACTTTCTCCAAACACGCCAAACCAAATTCCGTCACCATACTCAACATCGACTAAATCTAACCCTTGACCCCATCGCTGTTTGACTTCTTCTTTAAACGTATCTAAATTATCGCTGGTGGAGTAAGCATTAGCACTATAAGTTTCCTGAAATTCACCAAGCCATACTTCATCTACATAATCAACATCGACTAATTCTAATCCTCGATCCCATTTAGCTGTAATTTCTTCGGAGAATTCATCAAAATTGTCGTTAAGAGAATAAGCAGAAATCATGATTATTTTTAGCAAAAAATTTAAAAGAATCGACTAATTCAGCAAGATTATATAACCTTACTTCTTGAAGCGTCCATAAGTTAATCTCGACTAGAATGTACAAATTAACTTTTACTAGTAAACTATATTGATTCTTTTAAGCGATTTTTTCTTAAATAAATAATTTAATTCAACAGTGAATACTCCTGGTCACTATATTCTTAATTTAGCTCTGTTGGGAAAAACCATCACTCCCAAAAACAATATCGCGATGCCTTCGGCTAGCTTCGCAATCGCCATTGGCGCAATTCTTCCCGATATACCGATTTTTGTTTTTTACTTTGTTGCCAAATTTATCTATAAAATGCCCGAAGGCAAAATTTGGTCAGAGGCTTATTATGAACCTTTCTGGCAGAATCTTGTCGCCCTGTTTCACTCGATTCCTCTAGCTTTGATTGGTGCAGCTATTTTTTATCGCTTAGATTGGAAACCAGGAATGATTTTGTGTATCAGTATGGTATGTCATTCATTGCTAGATCTCCCTGTACATAATGATGATGCTCACCGCCACTTTTTCCCTTTCAGTGACTATCGTTTTATCAGTCCTTTTTCTTACTGGGACAAAAATCATTATGGTAGAATTGTGGCATTGATCGAGGTAGCTTTGGTAATTAGTGTTAATCCCATTGTCATTGGGTTACTCAATTCACCCTGGACGAAAGGAATTGTAATTGCGATCAATTTATTTTATGTGTGGGGTTATTACCGTTTTTATCTATTTAGAGGTTAAGTTAAAGCTTAAGAAACTACAGTATCAGTTACACTTTTCTCTGCATCACTTTTTTTGTCAAAAATGGTTTCGGTAATAATATGAGAAAGTAAGCCGACAGGACCAAAAAATAAACACAAAATTAAAGAATGAATTGTCCAAATTTGTTTATTTTGTCCTTGCCAATAAATCCATCTCCCCACAAATAAATCCATAACTAAAAAGTGAACCCATCCTGCACC
>JAAUYI010020662.1_pt1 | contig 10385 bp, 5 predicted proteins | sample 7278041 | NCBI WGS metagenome assembly JAAUYI01 (sample SAMN14350216, study PRJNA611818) | marine sediment metagenome | isolation source: surface marine sediment (0.6m) | place: French Polynesia: Moorea | collected 2018-08
AAATTTCTTGAACCTTCATCACCTTTCCTGCAATTCAACTGCCATGGTATTTAGCGTTAGATGCAACCCTGCCAAAGTCTACTGAATGGAGGCCATGCACACGTCGCTCGCGTTTTCGCCCGTAGCGCCGGATCTACGAATCGTAGGAAGACGTGCTGCAGCTCTACGGAACGGTGAGATTCTCAGGAATCCAACGGTGTTCACGGTTTGTCTCTACATTGAGTAGTTTTTGTGTAATCAGCGATTTTCCGCGATTCGTGAATCTCACCTTAATGATTATGGACTGACCAGACTGCCACTCTACTGAGAACTTGGGGGGCTGGGCGCCGCCTGGTTGTCCCTCCTAGAAAAAAAAAAAAAAAAAAGATGGCGGAGTAGAAGGTCCACACTCCGCGAGCAGGACAACAAGAAGCCCGAATATGCCAGCTAGGCCTCCGAAACGCGATTCTAACCAGCCAGAAATAACGTCGTACGCTACCAGGACGTCGATGGAATCAACGGAAGCAAGCCAAGATGAACATTCGAGGCTTGTCGGCCAGAAAATAGATGAAGCCATGAGCTCAATGTCAGGTGAGCGTGTTTTGACTGTAAACAACAACGGGGAAGGCACGGGTCCTCAATCGTCGGAGACCGCAACGAGCGACATACCAGCACCGGGGAAAGGCTCATCGGATGCCGGGGGAAACGTAAACAGTGTCGAAGACGCGGTCTCTGGATCGCGCCCTCCGCCTGCACATACTCCCGGCATGTCGTCTACAGGTGAAACAGTCGTGACACGCGATGCCTCCCTAGACACGTCGAGCAGCCACCCGCAAGCTGGGCCCGTTTCACTAACACCTAACGTCTCCGCGTCAGACTCGCAACCCGCCGGTATCTCTGACAGGGCGGGCCTTACTACAGACAATAACAGTTCAGTGAAACCCTCCCCAAGTCTAATAGACAAGGACACTGGCGACCAAACTAAGCCAGAACCAGTCATGGCAGACGAGCAACCAGGTGTATCTAAGACACAAACGTTCGCTACTCCCAGCGGTTCAAAACGCAACACTGATCACTTATCACCACACGATTCTGACAATAAATTCTTAAAAGAAGATGACGCATCCTTTGATCTGACAGATGGCAGTGACAATGAAGAGGAAAATACTGAGGTACCCTCAGACTTAGACGCAATAATAGCATCAGCCATGGAAGAAAGCACGGTTGTAAATGAAGAAACGGAAGAACCGGAAGAAACAAAAGAAGAAAATAGTGATAAAATATCAATAACACCCACAGAACAGGAAGGCACCAAACCCACATCAACAGAAAAACCTCATCATCACGCTGCATCACAGTCGCTGGATGACTGTATTCTAAATCCATCACCTGAAATACCATGTGCCCAGGGTACGCCCTCTATCCCGTTACTCGAAGATGCTGATGAGTTGTTAGAAACAGTATCAGTGACCAGACGCGTCACGGTCTCATTTGATACCGAAACTCAAACTGACTCACTGTCAATCGACGTAGACATCAGTGCCCTCAAGGATGAATTAAAACAAGAGTTGTTGGCAGATATCAACAACAAATACATCGAAATAGAAGACTCACTTATAACATCAATCTCCACAAAACTAGGCTTAGAACTTAATGATAAAATGCACAGACTAGGAAAAGCCACTTTTAGCAAACTGTATGAAAAGAACAAAGACCAAATCATGGAAGCAAAAACTGAATCAGGAAAGAATCGGGCCCGCATTGATTACATCAAAGATGAACTCGACAGTGCCATAACAGGAGCAAAAAGCAACTGTTTGAATAACAAAGAAAACCTGAGTAAACAAATAGATAATATCACAGCTACTACAAAACAGGAATTGAACAAATCAATACAGGATGTTAGAGAATCAATGGACAAAAACTTGCAACAAGTCAACAACGACATCACAGAAATCAAAAACAAACAAGGTATTCTGGTACATGACAAAATGGAAACTGGTCAACCTCAAAATCAACCATCGGACATAACAAGACTGGAAGCCCAATTGAAACAACTGAAAAATGAAATGGAGGCTGGTTTTAAGAATATACGTATAGATTTCGAGATGGATATCAAAACAAAAAATCAGGACTCCAACTCAGCAACAAAACAGGTAACGGATCAAACACTAATAGAAATTAGTGAGAGAATTGAAAAAGTGGAAATCCGTACCGAAAACCTCGAGATACAGGACAGAGAGAATGTCATAATCGTCGACGGAATTGTACCTGAGCAAGATAAGTCTCTAGCACACAGTGTCAGAAGTCAAATTAATAGCACAATGGATATTGGTATCAAGGAAGATGAAATAGTACAATGTTCCTATATAGGTAAGAAACAAGCCGATAACAAACCTCGCACAATTAAAGTCAGACTTAACGACAGGCGCCTTAAAAAATCAATGATGAGAAAAAGGGACAATTGAAGACCTCACTAATTTTTATAAAGGAACACTTGACAACCAAGAATCACAAATTATACTTCCTCGCGAGAAAAGCACGTTCCTATAAAGTGATTCACCACTTCTGGACCGACAGTGGCCGAGTGTGGGTCATCGAAAAAGAAAACGATGAACCTATGATGCTAACAGAACCAGGACATTTAGAATTAGCGATTGAAAATGCAATTAAAGCAGGAGTGGAACCTGACAAGGACTGGTCTACAACAAAGGATGGAGCAAATAATCCTCAAAATCGGCAACAGCGTCGCCCAGCATGGCAACGTACTGCACAAGGGGGAAACGATTCTAACTCATGGCGAACTCGTCAGCAGCCAACACGTGAATACCCTGACTATGGCTTTAGAGGTGGCTACCCGTATGGTCCACACGGTGGTTCAATTAATACTCGACTGCAACAAGAAGCCTACGGAAATAATTTCCCACTGTTGCGACCTCAAAGAAAACCACCGCCATTTCCTACACGCCCAGTCAGACCGCCTCCACCACCTCCAAGACCCAGGGCTCCTAATCCCCCGCGCTATCCAGCCCCTCAAAGACCAAACATGTATCCATCTGGAGGTTATCAAGCGAGAGGATATCGCCCCCCTCGACCTCCGGCAGCTCCACCAGTTGTGCAACAACAAAGACCTGTCTGGCGCCAACAAGCACCATCATATCCAAGTGAACAATATGAATATTACCCACCGCCTGAGGAAGCATGTCTAGATCCTAACGAAGCTGATTACTATGATTATAATGTTGCCACATATAACCCATATGGTCCTCTTGGAGACCTGCCAGAATATGACTACTAATCCATATATAAGCGAAATTGTGGTTACCAAACTAACACTTATAGCCGCATCACTAGCTCATGTCATACACTTTCCTGATCTCAAAAATGAGGTGGAAATTGCAGCCTAATGCCTGCCCTTTGTGTTTTTTGTAGACACTACAACCATGGCTGGGAGAAAAGTAACAAGTGATGATGAGCTACCGATCTACCGTAGGAGTGGCTATCGCTTGAAAAGACCACCTTTACTAGTGACCGGTGAACACATCCGCCTTAGGGAGAGGATACTCAATCCTAAAAGCAAAATGGATCACTATACACCATTATACAAACGTGTGCATGAACAAGGAGCTCCACACATCACCTTTATCGGAAGCTCTCATGTTGCGCGGATGAGAGATTTGCCGAAATCAAAAGCATTACCAAATCGTGTGAAACGTTTCCTGGCAAACACAAAATTTGTTGGCGTAGGCGGGCTAAAATATTGGACCGCCCAAAACGAGTTGAATGGCGTTTTTGAAACAGAAGAAAAGTTGGCGAACTACGGAAACCAATGGGCGACATACAAATCACTCGACCACAAAGCAAAGTGGGCAATAGTCATACTAGGCAGCAATGACGCCGACGACGGAAACGGATACCTATCAAAACAGTGTGCACTAAACACCAGATCAGAGTATTTCAAGAAAGCCCCCAAAATTGTGGATGAATGGCTCCGAGAACTGAAACCTCATGTTAAAGACCTTTTCGAAACAGTTCAGAAATATTGTCCAGAAGCGGCCCTTGGCTACATACCCATACTACCGAGAGTCTGGTGGAGCAGCAGAGCGAAAGAACTTGCTCGTAGACTGGACCACATGGTAACATCTCAGCTGTTATCTGAATATAACATCCGTGTGAAGAAATTCACCACTCGGAGCCTCTTTGTCGAGCCAGATACAAGAGCAGTAAAGGACAAGACTCAGGATATGATCAATCCTGCCTTTCTGTTATCCGACAACACACATCTGAATGTCTCCGGTTACGAGTGCCTTTTAAATAATGTACTCTGTAAACTGATGGATCTAGTTGGGGCTGCGACCCGTCAGTCTACAGATAATGCTACATGTACTCCGAATCAGTCATTGTCTGGTGACCACTCTGAAATGCCATTACTGACTTCTAAGCTATCAGCCTTGTCTAAGCCTTTCATCCCTTCATCTGTAAGTTATGATCAATACAATGTCAATGGTGTTGAAACCAACACATATCCAAATTACTATGTGACTTTGGATTCAAATAACGACCCAAATAGCCATTATTCCGAACCCATTGCTAATGCGACGGATGCAGATATCACTAATCCAGATATCGTATACTATCAAGAAACATATCCTGCTATTCTGAGCACGAATTGTACAAACCATGATAATGCTGACTCTCAATCATGGTCAAACAACTATATGCATTACCATAATCAAACTTCTAGTGATCTTGATGCAAAGAATGTGATTTACGATTCACACGGTGCACAAGAGGCCAATCCTTATCCAAATCATACATACGACCATCATGCCTATAACAACGCTTGGTATGAACAGTCATGGCAGGACAGTTCTCTTAAGAGTGGGCAACGGACCTCTGACTATCAGACAAGTGATCATCATAACCATAGTGCATATTTCCAAGCACAAACTTCTCTAAACAGTGACAGTTCGACATCTGCTCCATCTGCACAGCGATCGACAAACACTGATAACATTAGTTATTACCCGACTAATGATGCACACACTTTTGACACAAAGTCATATGACTATCATGTCACACCAGATATCTCGTCTCATACAATAGCCAACCATTATAACCCAACATCAGTAGTGGAAACATCACAACACCAACCAACTAACTATACCTATCACAACCAACATCCAAATTGCGAATGGAGTAACACTCACACTCAATACAATGGTCAGGCAAACACGGTGACGGATGAAATTGACTATCGCGCCTACCAAAACAACCAATCATACTGTCGAAACATGTCGAGCAACGAGCAGTACATTGCTAATCATACAATTAATACTCAAGAGTCGTACGATATCCATGATAAGCACTCGACATTATCAAGTACCAGTAATAATTACCAAGAACATCATCGCGCTGACAATGACGTAACTAGCGAACATCAGGATTATCGAAATGGAAGCGATCACTATACTTTTCACTCTCATACAAAATCAGACATCAATCATGATGCCAATATGCACACAGATTTTTCCGTACCGGTGGAAAATACGGACATTGGGCTAGACCCATCTGCTCAGTACTCGACTCAGCAGCAGAACGCAGCAAAGTCTTATGTACCTAATCAGGTGAACTTCATGAGCGAGAGAGCTCGCTATGAATCGCCAGTTACACCGAGCTACACTGTGTCACGATATACTGTACAACATTACACCTATCACCCTTCATATGAAGATAATATGACCCACTATCGTATCAGTGAGCAATATTCTGATACATACACATACACACAATAGAAACTGTACACTCAACCAACGTCTATGTTGAATAGAATTATACTACAATCAACTGGGGCATTATTAAGCGGATGTTGAGCTGTCACAATCTCAATTTTGTGAGTTACCAAACTTGTCTAATAGTTTATTTGTTTTATGAGATGAACGTTTAATAAGATAAGTCGTATTAATCGTGATGTAGCGCAGGGTTACAATCGCATGATCGAGATAGTCAAGCCGATTCAATCCAGAAGAGGCATTAGAATTTCAGAGCTGATTCAATCCAGAAGAGGCCTTCGTTTAGCTGTTCCAGCCGAGTCACTCTAGACGAGGCTTTAGTATACGACTGAGCATGGTTAGTACGGTGGACTACAAATAGATGCTGCTAATCGAAAACTTTGCAATCTGTTTATTATGGAGTACATGTACCAAAACTGACCCAGGCACTGTGTTGTTTTTTCATTGTCGGACCCATAGTTTTTCCATCATCAAGACCGGATCGACAGATGGAATTATCACGAAGGACAATATAGAATTACATTATTATGTGAAAGGTATCAGTACAATCACCACAAACCACATAATTCACAAATATACCACCGCCTATTAGACTTATTTCAGCTAATCCAACCGAGGAACGGCCTTAGGTTACATGCGAGCTTGATCACGCGGTTACGACATATGAAAGTACGTGAAATTACTATTTGTGCTGATCTAATCCAAGAGAAGCACTAGGGACACTCGTGCTGCCAATTCAACCTAGAAGCGGCTTTAGATTTTGCTTATATGTGTCACCAATTCAATCCAGAAACGGTTTTAGGTATAGTAGCATACTCTTCTGTGTCTTTGACTTGAATGTAGATCAACTTGCCAATCCAACCCAGGAGCGGCCTTAGATACACGTACTTTCCAAGTAACAAGTAACAAGTGACCAACGGCTTCTACTTGAGTTACACTCTCCTGCTCGCGAAACTCACACAACAGTACAAAGTAAGATTACAACGCAACACCACAACACACAATTGTACATCTGAGCGACTTTATAGATCACGTTATATATATATATACATAGTTATAAACATTTATTATTGTTAATACTATATTATAAACTATTACTATGTGTTTTGCACCAGTATTTCCTACCGCCGAGGAGATAACAGATTTTGACTATTGTTCTGCTGCACTATCTAAGCTAAAAGGTATTACATTCTGCTGCCTAAATATACGTAGTCTGACTAAACACTATGACTCTATAAAAACCTTATTAAATAGGACTAAAGTTGATTGTCTAATTTTAAACGAAACTTTCCTAAATGACAGCATAAATGACTACGAACTAGAGATTCCAGATTATGATCTATATCGTTTTGACAGAAATGCAAATTCGGGCAAGTTTGGAGGGGGGGGAGTAGCAATCTACGCCCACAACAAATACGACTTCACTTGTATTGAAGCAAGTAAGAGTTGTACCCCCCACTCAGAAAATTTCTGGCTCCAACTATCTTTACCAAACACACGCCCAACTCTAATAAACGCTTTCTATAGACCTCCAGATGGCAATGTAAACAACTTTCTAAACAGTCTACGAGAACAATTATCTGTATATGTGCAAAATCCAGCAAGTGACATTTTAATGTTTGGCGACGCAAACATAGACCTGGAAAAAGCCAATCATAATCAGAAATTGCTTAAAAACTTTCTTATAGAAAATAACCTAGAGCAACTAATAACACGTCCAACAAGAGTTACAAATTCCACCAGTAGTCTCTTAGATCATATATACGTTAATAATCCTGATCAATATTCGCATAGAGGAGTATTGGAGCCTGGCCTCAGCGATCACAGCCTCATCTTTACATGTAGGAAAAGGAAAAAGATTTCAAAAACTAAAAAGACCATTTTCATACGTAATTATCGGAAATTCTCACAAGACATCTTTTGTTCGGACATAAAGTCGGCGGATTGGACCCCAGTTTTCACTTCAAACAATGTAGATGACGCTGTTACTAATTTTAATTTCATATTCACGAATATTCTAAATAAAAACCTGCCTTTAAAAAAGATAAGAGTACGAGAATCAACGGTTCCTTGGATCACAAATGAATATTATAGTTTAATCGACCTAAAGGAATATAAGTCGAAACAATATAAAAAATGTCCGTGTCCGTTACATCTGAATGAGAAAAAAGATGCTCAGAGGCAGTTACAAAGAATGAAAAATCAGTTAAAACGAAACTACATCGAAACCGTTTTAGACAAATACAAACATAATTCGAAAAAGCTATGGCAAAACATCAGGGAATTTTGGCCTTCAAGTAAAAACAAAAAATCTATAATTAAATGTATTAATGGTAAAAGTGCGGACTTGGACAAAGCAAATGAACTGAATAACCACTTTGCAAATATAGGTAATGCGATAAATAACCAATTACATAACACTGAAAATATAGAAGACTTCTTACCTAATTTTCACCCGCCCATATTTGACTTACATTTAGTTACTGAGATAGACCTAATAGCTGCCATAGACAGGCTTAGCTCATCTGCCTCATGCAGCTTTGATGGTATAACATCATACATTGTAAAAAGTGGCAAAAGCGAATTACTACCTGTATTACTGTACATCTTTAATTTAAGTATTAAAACTAAAACATTTCCAGAGCTTTGGAAACCAGCCAAAGTCACGCCCCTCTTTAAGGCTGGAGACCCATCAGACGCTAATAACTACCGCCCTATTAGTATTTTGCCAACATTAGGAAAAGTCCTGGAAAGACTGGTGCACAACCAACTATATGAATACCTAACTGCCAACAATTTATTAAACTCATGTCAGAGTGGGTTCAGGAAGGGGCACTCCACTGGTACCTGCCTCATCGATTTCCTCCATAATATTTATGGAGAGATTGATGAGGGGGGTGCCTGTGGGGTCCTCTTCCTGGACCTATCTAAAGCATTCGACACGGTCGACCATGACATAATAAAAATAAAACTAAAGTCGCTCGGGTTAAAAGAAGCAGCAATTACATGGTTCAGCTCCTACCTGAAGGGTAGGACGCAGCAGACACAGGTAGGCAACTCGTTATCTAGCCCCATGCACACGAGCAGTGGAGTGCCACAGGGTTCTATCCTGGGCCCTCTGCTGTTCGTGTGCTACGTTAACGACCTGCCAAAATTTTGCAAGAATCTACAGCCTTTCATGTACGCTGATGACACAGCACTGCTAGTCAAAGGAAAGAATATCATGGAAATTCAAAATCAATTGCAATATGACTTTAATCAGATTTTAAGATGGCTTTCGGCAAACAGACTAAGTCTAAATGCAAAGAAAACGAAATCTATGTTGCTGTGTCACTCAAGGTCACCTCTTGCAAATACCACATTGCATATTAATTGCGGTGAAACTATAATTGAGCCAGTCAGAACCATGAAGTATTTAGGCATACATCTTGATAATCATCTTAGCTTCAATGAACATATAGAAAATACAATCAAGAAAGTAAATCAACGAACTAGAATCATGTGGAAAGTGCGGAATTTTATAGATTTGAACCTTGCAACCTATCTATATAAGACCTTAATTCACCCATTATATACATATTGTGATTTTGTTTATGATGGTTGCAATGCCTCAAATAAATTGAAATTAGAAATCAGTCAAAATGCAGCTCTGCGAGCGGTTAATAAGTCGCCATATGATTACCCGATCGCTCGTCTACATGACGACCTGGAAATTGATAACTTGACCACTTCACGACAAAAATCGACCCTCAAAATAGTCTATCGGGCACTATCCAATACAGGCCCCGAGAGGCTAAACAATATGTTCACAGTATATGAGCCCAATAGACAGCTCCGTTCAGCGAACGAGAAGCTGATTTTGCCGCCAAAAACACGAACTAAATTCGCAGAAAACGATATCGCATACCGGGGATGTACCTATTGGAACCCCATGCCGCTTGAAGGCAAATATATTGAAACGCTAGACCAATTCAAGAAGTATCTGAAACCATACGGACCTAAATGCCTGAATTAAAAATGGTTCTGACTGAGATAACGCGCATCCCATTCTCACCAACACACAATATCTAGTCCACCATGCTCCTCACCCATCACACCAAGCTCCATAGTTTCACCGTTTCCCGTGTTTGTTTATCTGCACTGTATATCTATTTGCACTCGAGGGCGCAGAAGACGTCACTGTTGTGTCACTGCGACCCTTATGTTTCGAGTTGAAATAAAGTTGATAATAATAATAATAATATGGGCATAACAGGTTTTAATTAAATCATACTTCAGGTTATTTTAGCCGAGTTTGTCAAGATATAAGTCAGATGAACATAACATTGCTTCGCTTTTGCATCACAGAAAAGAAGGGGGCGCTTCTAATTGGGCTTGGGCGTCTATATGGCACTTTACGGTAACTGTAGCAAAAGACAAACAAAGCTATTTGCTCACAGATAACAATTTCATGTGTAAACAGGCTCAATATGGAGAGGACAAACTTTACAAGCTTGTACATCTAGCATTTAGACTGAAGCTTCTGTTATGGAGAAAGCCTGCTGAACAACCAGCACATCTTGATTTTTCACCAAGGGTCGAAATTTCGGGCAACCAATTAGAACTAAGTTCACA
>JAAUYI010187812.1_pt1 | contig 10378 bp, 8 predicted proteins | sample 7278041 | NCBI WGS metagenome assembly JAAUYI01 (sample SAMN14350216, study PRJNA611818) | marine sediment metagenome | isolation source: surface marine sediment (0.6m) | place: French Polynesia: Moorea | collected 2018-08
CCTGGAAACAAGCTGAGGAGGCCCTCGACGAAGCCGTGGGCGAAGCACTCGAAGCGTCCCAGAGCAAAGCCGGCGCCGCCAGCAGTAGCTCAGCCCACTCGCCGGCGGAGTCGTCGCCTTGCCCGGCTTCGCCTGCAGCGTCGCCGGCTTTGCTCTGGGACGCTTCGAGTGCTTCGCCCACGGCTTCGTCGAGGGCCTCCTCAGCTTTTTTCCAGGCTTCCGACGCCCGCGCGTCAGCGCTGCGCCAAGCCGCGACGTAGGCGTCGTAACCCGTGGACGGATCGGCGCCGACGGCTTTGGCAAAAGCGGCGGCAGCGGCTTTCAGCGCTTCGACGAGATCTTTGCGGGCGACGTCATGGACGGCTTTGACCACCTGCTGGGCTCGCTGGAGCTCGATCTCTCGGCCGCGGGCGAGCGCGCGCCGCAGCATCTGGGTGCCGCCGCGTTCGAGCAGCGTCAGGTCCGGCTCGAGGGCGGTGATCAGCAGCTTGCCATCCTGGCTGTTCTTCAGGATCTGATCCAGGCCCTCGGCCACGGCCTGGTGGTCGGTGACCGGCGGCACGCCCAGGCGGTAGGGATCGAAGTTGCCGCGTTTCGATTGGTTGTGGGGGAAGTTCGATTGGCCGAGGACAGTCGTCAGGTAGGTGAACTCGTCGGGGCGGAAGAGGATCGGCCAGATGTCGCGGTAGAACCACGGTTTGTAGGCGGCGTTGAAGGTCACGCGGCCGGCCCGCCAGTGGACCAGAGCCTCGGTGTCAGTCGGGTCGATGTGTTGGGGATCGTCGAAGGTGCCGAGGGTGCCGTAGAGATCGGTGCGGGTAGCGAACTTGCGAACGTAGAGGTCTTCGAGCACCTCGTCCATGGTCACCATGTCGAGGACCTGGGGCACATAAGCCGGGTAGGCGGCGAGCACCCAGGCCGGATACTCGACGTCGATGAAGCGCATCTGGTTGACTCGGCTCTCGAACATCACCAGGCGCGCGGTCACCGGGCCGTCGGAGGTGTCGTCGAACCAGCCGTCGTTGTTGGCGTAGTCGTCGATGCGCGGCTGGCCGAATTGATCGTAGAGATAGGTACCGGAGTTGCCGTGGCCACCGAGCACCAGCAGGCGGCCGACGTCGTCGGTCTTGAGCTCGCCCAGGGTGTCGATCGAGCAGGGTTCGAGGGTGGGCGGAAAGGTGGCGGCAAAGACGTCGCCGCTCTCGCGGTCGAAGCGCGCCTGGCGCCGATCCGAACAGTCGACGGTGCGCGGGCCGGGATCGATGATCAGCCGCTGGCGCGCCTCGTCGCCCTCGACCTGGAGGTTGCGCCGAGGATGATCCGAGGCATAGCCGTGCTCGCCTTCCTGTTGCTGGAACTCGTACCAGGAGGCCTTCTTGTTGGCGAGGTAGACGCGCCACTGGATGTCGATCAAGGTGCCGTCGTTACCGCCGCCGCGGATCGGATCGCCGAGCTTGAGCGGCCGGCCCTCGGGGCTTTCGTCGTCGTAGACCCAGACCTGGAAGCGCGCCGCCTGGCGCTTGATGCGACCGCTGGCGTCTTTGAAGGTGCGCACCGGCACCTCGGAGGTGCCGTCGGGACAGAGCAGGGGATTGCCCTGCTCGTCGCAGGCGGTGGGCAGTGCCGCCGGCGTCTCTGGCGCCAGATAGAACTCGGACGGGCTGTTGCCCAGGCGTGCGATGCCGAGTCCCGGGTGGATTCTGTATTTCGGCGTCATGTCCAGGCCCCCCCTAGTCGAGAAAACTCAAGGAAACGCCCTCGAGCCGGAGGAGCTCGGGCTCTTCGCAGTAATCGACGCCGATCACCACCAGGGTGATGCGCAGGCTCTTGGCGCGACCTTTGAGCAGGCGGCGGGCACACTCCGTGACGTCGATGCGGTGGTTGCGCGGCGTGTTGTGGCTGCGCGGTCGTCGGTCGTAGGGGCGTGGGCTGCGCGGCGGCAGGTCGCAGTGGCCGGGGCCGCCGTAGCAGGCGCCGTGGCCGAAGATCGCCAGGTAACCCGCGTAGTGCGGGTCGCTGATCGGAGTCGAAGCGTCGGCCCCAGGCAGGTCGAGAAAGACGCGCACGAAGCACGAGCGCATCAGTTGCGGCACGCGGTGCAGCCGCACCTCGGCGCGGCGAAAGCTCGACGAGACCGTCTTGGCCACCGGGATCGGCTTGGACACGAAGCGGCCCACCGGGGTCTCGAGGCCGACCGGGATCAGGAAGCAGCACTTCACGTAGTCGTATCCGAAGCGCGATGCGTCGAGGGTATCGGCGGTGGTGTAGCTCCACGGCGTCAGCACGGCGTCGAGGTCGGCCGGCAAGGCGTGGGGATTGCGCTGCTGCCATTCCCACCACAGCCGATCGACGTTGGCGTGGATCGGCCAGAACACCGGGTCATAAGCGGCGGTCAGGTTGGAGAACATGTCGCCGAATTGCGGTTGGCTGTACATATCCTCGCGGCTGTGGAATCGACGCTCGGCGACCCTGACGGTGCGATTGCGCTCGGCGCCCAGATCTTCCACCTCGGCGTCCCCGTCGTTCTGTGGTGGTGGTTTGTAGTCCGGATTCATGCCGCCGGTCCAGATGTGCATGGTGTTGTGCGGGTTCTGGTCGAGGAAACCGAACGAATCGTTGTAGAGGCTGCCGCCGCCGAAGTCGCGAAAGGTGCGCAGGCTCATGATCTGAGCGGTGTCGTCGGCGGTCGGGTAGTGGTACTGAATGGTGCGCTCGATGGTCGAGGGCTGGCCGTTTTGCTGGTATTCGCCGGGATAGCGCAAGGGGTACCACAGGGCATTGGCCTCGAGCAGCGCGTCGATGAAGCGCTCGCGGTGCTCGCCTTCAGTGTATTTCTCGCCGATCGATTCGGCGACGGCGGTGAAGAACTGGTTCTGGGTCGCGAAGGTCAAGCCTGGGCTGACGATGTCTTTCTTCAGCTTGCGCAGCGCCCGTCTCGGCAGCTTGGGATCGGCCTGACCGAGGTAGACCAGAGACTCGTTGGTCAGGAAAGCCTGGAGGGCCTTGGGGATGCGCCAGCCTTTCTCCGGGCAGGACGGCCGGTATTGCGGCATCGCCCAGTCCCAGTAGGGCAAGGTGACGTCTGAGACCTGGTCTTGCAGGGCCTGCTCGAACTCGTACATATAAACCCGATGCCAGGGCAGAAATCGCTCCCAGCCGTGCTGGCAGTGGTTCTGATGGATCAGCGCCAGGTTGTTGTAAGAGCGCCGGTCGGCGGCCCAGCGATTGAGGTGGTAGAGCTGGCGAAAGGCCAGGCGCAGGCGGTCGATCTGTTCCGGCGTCATGCAGTCGATATTCATCCGCACCTTGATCTCGCCGCGGGGCCCGGCGAAGTCGTTCGGCGAGCCGGGAAAGAGATCGAAACCTTCCTCGACGCTGTCGATCACCACCTGTTCAGCGTTCTCAGCGTCGATCGCGGCAGTCCCCAGGCTCGACGACTCGCCGTCGGCTCCGAGCTCGGCCAGTTGCTGATCGCTCTCGGGACAGCCGTCGTCGATCCAGTCGGCGATGAAGCTGACGTCGGCGTCGGCGACGCGCTCGCCGCCCCACGGCAGAGGCGGAAAGCGTCGACCGTCGAACGGATCTTCGCCGCGCAAGCCCAGGATCAGCCCCGATTCGGCGCTGCGTTTGCCGTTGCCGCTACAGCACGAGGTCGCACTAGCGTTCGTTTTGGCGGCGTCCGTCTTGGCCGGCGCGATCAATCGCACGCCGTGGACTTCCGCCTGCAGCAACTCGTTGTGAGGCAGTCGCCAGAATGCGCCGGCGCCGCCGTAGTCCGCGCGGCTATCGCCGAAAGCGTCGTCGAGAATTGTCACCACTTTTTGAAAGCGGCTTTGCTTCGTCTTGGCCATGATCACTCCCTTCGATCCATGACGATAGAGACGAATCGAGCGAGATATTTGAGTATTGATCAAATATCCCAGCACGACGTGAGCAGTCGATGTGACGTGGGCAGTCGATTTATTTCTTGACAGGCATTATGTCACCGAGCATGCCTCCACGCAACAAGAAGCCGTGCGCATTTCGGCAGCCGGTGTGAGGGGTGGACAGGCCGCGGCAAGCGACGTAGGCTGGTCGTATGCCAGACCCAACGGCCGCCGAGCTTCGGCAGATCTTGATGGGGATGAAGTCGGGCGAGCTTCAGTCGCTGCTGCTCTCCGTTTTTCGCGAGCGGACCAACGCTCAGCGTCCCCGAGATGTAAGGCGGGCTTTCGAGCGTCGATTCTGTCGGCCGTCCGACACCAGCCCGCGGGCCATGCATGAGGCCGACGGGCATCTGCTCGAGGCGTCTCGCGGATTTGAGCTCCTGGAATTGAGCCCGCTGGCGCCCCTGGGCGTGTGTTCGGCCGTGGGTCCGTGCGACCCGATGAAGATCGTGGCCACTGTCCGGAACCTGGAGGTCACCAGCGATCCGTCGAACGTGCTCGCGGTCGAAGCCGCCAATCGCAGGCGCGATGGCGCCCGTGAAGTGCATCTCGGCGCCAGCCATCGCACGGTTCGAGCGCAAGCCCTGGAGCATCCTGATCACCGGGCTCACTTCAGGCTGTTCGTTCTCTGTTCGATGGGGCCGAGTCGAGGGTCGGGGCGCTCGGAGGCGAAGTTTCTCATCAAGCATCTGCGGGTCTATCAGGCAGCGGTCAAAGCTTGTAGCGCCCAGCTGGTACGGGTGAGCGTGTCCTGCCGCGGGCAGCCCTGGGAGGCGGTCAAGGAGCGCGTCGAAGCGGAGCTCGATGTCCCCGTGGATGGCGAAGATGATCGGATTGGCACAAACAACTATTACCTGGGCCTGAGCTTCAAGGCTCATGTCCGAGTCGGCTCCGGAGATGAGCTTCCCCTGGGAGATGGAGGGTTCACCTCTTGGGGCGCTCAGTACCTGTCGCGCTCCAAGGAGCGGACGCTGGTCAGCGCGATCGGTACCGAGATTCTGGCCAAGCTGATGACACCGGCCTGAAGACCCGGTGACATCTGCCTGACGGCGGCTGACGAAACCTCAGCATCACCCCGTCACGTATATAGAGCTTCAGCTCCCTCTCCTTACATCCGACGGAGTTCGCATGTCTGACCAGACCCGTACCAAGTTATCCCTGATCGCGACCCTCTACGTCTCCCAGTCGATTCCCCTGGGATTCTTCATCACCGCTATGCCGGTCATCCTGCGCGACTCAGGGCTGTCGCTCGAGAGCGTCGGGCTATTCAGCGTCATCGCTCTGCCGTGGATGGTGAAATTCCTGTGGGCACCCTTCGTGGACCGGTTCGGCGGCCGGACACGGCAGTACCTTTCGTGGATCCTGCCGCTCCAGGCCCTGGCGATCACCACCGTGCTCGCCATTTCGACCCTGGAGTTGGGCCAGCAGACCGGCGCGATTCTGCTCCTGGCGTCCTTCTTCATGCTGGTCTCGGCGACTCAGGACATCGCCTCCGACGGTCTGGCAGTGCGCTCGCTGCGGGCCGAAGAGCGTGGCCTGGGTAACGGCCTGCAAGTCGGAGGCTATTACCTGGGACAAGTGCTCGGCGGCGGCGTGATGTTGATTCTCGTCTTCCGTCTGGGCTGGGGTCCGGCACTGTGGGCGATGGCCGCGATGCTGGCTCTGCCGCTTCTGCCGGCGCTGCGCTTCCGCGAGCCGCCGACGCCGGCGAAGGCCGCCCTGAAGCTCGATTTCGCCGCCCTGGGCCGCTTCTTCAAGCGTCCGGGAGCTTGGACCTGGGTCGCCATCCTGCTGTTGTTTCGAACCGGTGAGACGATGGCCACCTTCACCTTCAACCAGATGCTGGTCGATCTTGGCATCGGCCTGGCGGATATCGGCCTGATGGCCGGTATTCTCTACGCTCTGGGGGCGCTGTCGGGCTCGCTGTCGGGGGGCTATCTGATCAACATCCTGGGGCGCCGGCAGGGGCTGATTTCCTTCGCGCTGCTCCAGGCGATGGCAATCCTGGCTTATCTCCTCCCGGCTTCGGGCGCCACTCAGCTGTCGGTCATTGCCGGCGCGGTGTTCGTCGCTTCGTTTGCCGGCGGCCTGGCCACCGCCGCGCTCTACACCTGCATGATGGACGGCTGCCGTCCCGAGACCGCGGCCACCGACTTCACCCTTCAGCAGTCGCTATGTGCCGTCGGACCGGTGATCGGAACGGGGTTGTCAGGGTTCAGTGCCGCTGCCTTCGGCTTCTCGGGCCACTTTATCCTTTGCGCCGTCGTCTCCCTGGTGGCAGTGGCGGTGGTCACTCGCTCGACCCTCTTCTCAGAACGCCCTGAGCAACTGGTGCCGGTCGAAGGCACCTGACGCCGGGCGATGACCGACCAGTTTCCTGCCTGGGGGGATCTCCTGACCCGCGCCACCGTCTGGGTGGCGCTGCTCGGCTATCTGGTCGGCCCGGCCGCTCTCCTCTTCGGCCGAGCTCTGAGACCCTGGCAGCGGGCGGCGAGATCGATCTACACGATCGGCCTAGTCGCCTTCCTGGCCCACGTCGTCGCCGCATTTCACTTCTTCTACGGCTGGGATCATGGCGTCGCGCTGTCCGAAACCGCGAAAGAAACCGCCGCTGCCACCGGCATCAACTCGGGCGCCGGGCTCTATCTCAACTACGCCTTCACCCTCCTCTGGCTGCTCGATGTCGGATGGTGGTGGCGCGTCGGCCTGGAGGCTTTCGTCCGGCGCACCACGTGGATATCCGCTTCCCTGCACGGCTTCTTTCTGTTCATGGCGTTCAACGCCACGGTGATCTTCGAACAGGGGAAGATCCGTTGGATCGGCCTGCTGGCAACTGTGGCACTTGCGGTGTTGGCAGGCCTGGCCGTTAGTCGTCATCGTAAGGGCGAGGTCTCCAGACCGTCATTCGAATAAGTTGCTGCCTAGCTCGTAAGTCCGGATAGGCAGATGGTGCATCTTCTCGAAATCGTTTTCCGTCCCATTCTTGAAATCTTCTTCTTTCTTGTTGGTAAGGCTTTGGGTGCGGCGGACTCGGGTCCTGACCACGGGCCGGGCGTTGGCAAGGATCGTGTGGACTGGATCCGCGCCTTCTTCTTCTTGGCGGGAGCCTTGGTGCTGTTCGTTTTGGTGTTGTGGGTTTTGAGTGTGGTTCAAGACCTGGGTTGGTGGTCCTTTAGCGGAAGCTGACTTGAAGCCTGCTGTAGGAGATGAGAACCTCCGCAGCACATCGCGGAAGGCCACCTCATCGAACAGTAGTACACCAACTCTCCGCTGGCATACCGTGCCGCTGACGAGAGCCCCTCTAAGTCAGAAGGAACATAGCCAATGAATGACGTCGCTTTGCAGGAAGAGATCGAGGCAGCTCAGGCTTATGAGAATTTGCATGTACCGGCTCTGTTCGAGCAGTGGGCGCCACGGGTGCTCGAGGCGGCTTCGGTAGAGCCCGGGAGTCGTGTTCTGGACGTGGCTTGTGGCACCGGCGTGCTCGCGCGACAGGCCGCCGCGCGTGTCGGTGCCGAGGGTCTTGTCGCCGGAATCGATCCCGGCGCGGGCATGCTGGCGGTGGCCCGCCGTCTTGCGCCAACCGTCGAGTGGCGGCAAGGCACCGCGGAGTCGTTGCCGTATCCCGATCGGTCTTTCGATGCGGTGGTCAGTCAATTCGGTCTGATGTTCTTTGCCGATCGCCGCCAGGCTCTTAGCGAAATGTTGCGGGTCCTGACGCCCGGCGGCTCCTTGGCGGTCGCGGTCTGGGACACGCTCGAGAACTCCACCGCGTATCGGGTGGCAGTGGATCTGCTCGAGCGTTCGGCGGGGCAGGCCGCCGCCGACGCCCTGCGAGCCCCGTTTGTTCTGGGCGATCCAGAAGAGCTGAAGGAGCTGTTCGAGAGTGAGGGAGTCGCTTCCGTCGAGGTGGCGACGCAAATGGGGACCGCCAGATTTCCGAGCATTCGCACCATGGTCGAAGCTGATCTCAGAGGGTGGTTACCGATCATGGGAGTCGTGCTAGAAGAGGATCTGATCCAGGGTATCCTCGCGGAAGCGGAGAGCGCGCTGGCTGAGTATGTGACGGCTGAGGGCCAGGCGGTGTTCGATTCACCGGCGCACATCGTCACGGGGTCTTGTCCTTAAGCCCGCGGCTTGACTCTTGCCACGGGCTGTCAAAGCTGGACCAGAAGGTCTCCCGATCCTGCAGCCTTGAGCTTATGCGTGAGGTTCCGGCTGCATTCTGCAGACTTCCCTCGAGAAGCTTTGGTAACAACTTGGCTCAATGCGCGTAGTCAGAGCGGGGTGCAATATGGCAACAGAACCAAGCTTTGTAGAACACGTCATCGATCAAGCTGGCCTTGGCGATCGATTGACATGTCGCAAGATGTTCGGCGAATACGGCTTCCACCTGGATGGCAAGTTCATCGCGCTAGCCTGCGACAACAGCTTTTTCATCAAGCTGACTCAGGCCATCCCAGACAATTGTCCTGATCTTCCGATGAGACCGCCTTATCCCGGCGCCAAACCCTATCCGGTCGCGGATGAGCTGCTCGATGACTCCGAGCTCCTGAATCGCGTGCTGGAAGAAACCGCGGCCCTGCTTCCTGAGCCCAAGCCGAAAAAGAAGAAGAGGCGCAAGGTTCGAAAGCCGAGCGGTTGAGCCGCTGATCCTCAGGGTGACGTGGTATGAAATTGAAAGCGAGATGGATCGAGCTGCTGGGCGTGATCGCACTCATCGCGCTCGTAGCTTTCGGTTGGTGGTTCATGAATCCGCTCCATCGTTCAGAAGAGAAGGTGCACTCCTGGATGTTGGGTTTGGCGCCGCTGGGAACGATGGCGGATGACGCCCTCCATCTGGCTCGGGAGCGGGGATGGGAGATACGCAGCGATCGGCAGTTTCCGGCCGAACGGGCTCGTCCGCACTATTCCGGAGTCGGGGGGTCACGGATCGTGCACATCTACCTCGGGGGCTACCGTATGGTTTTCCGGGTCGATCTCGATGCGTTCTGGGGCTTCGACGAGGACGGCAAGCTCACTGACCTGAAGGTGCGGAAAATGATCGATGCCCTCTGATGCTCCGCGTTCGGGGATCAAGAAGCTGGCAAGAGGCGCCCGTGGTCACGTCACCACGGGCGCATAGATATGGGCGGGGGCGTGCTCGTGAACGATCGGTGGGGCTTGAAGCTGGGAGCGCAGGCGTCCCGCCTGCTCCGGCATCTCTCTGACTTGGAGAGTCAGCGCCACGAATCGCGGAGCCACCGGTGGCCAGCGCGTAGTTGCGTCTGGGATCGTCGCGTCACGTTCCAGCAACTCGATTCCACGACTCCCCAGATCGTGCCGGTACCCATCTATCCACCGATCTCCAAGGCCCGAGTGAGACTGGATAGGGCCGGTGCTCCTATCGAAGTCGCCACATGCGACTCAGACGGTCCAAACCCGTCCAAATGTCGATCGACAGTCATGGGCATACTGGGTGTGCCCATGATTGTCGGTCGACAATCACGGCGTCACCGCGTGTGCCCATGATTGTCGGTCGACAATCACGTCAACAGGGTGTGTGCCCGTGACGATGCCTTGACTGATGAGGGCAACTCCGGGTGTTTCGAGGGATTGAGGATCGACAATCACGCCAGCTCGGGGTGTGCCCGTGATGATCTCCGAGTGATTCGGGTCATCACCGCCGGAGCCGACCCTCAGAATTCGATCAGATACGCCATCACCGCGCGCCCAGTGGGCTGGGGGCGGGTGGCGCTCAGAGAACAGCACAGAGCCGAGCGCTGACAATCAGAGCCGAGTATTACGGATCGCTTCGTGGCTCCTTGGACGCTTGCTGCTCGATTTTGGTCACACCCTTCCGAGAGACGGGCTTCGGTGACCGCAGGTCTTGGCTGCCAGAAGCCGATGCCCAGCCGACGTGACAAGGGCCTCCACGATTTGCGGTATAGTCTGCTTGTTCTACGGCCTGCTGGGTAGGTCGTGGCAGGCAGCCTTTTGGCAATACAGGAGGATTGGGTAATGGTAGCAACCGAATTCACGGCAGTGATTTTGTCAGCGCTTCGGGAGTTTGAAAGAACTGATGCGGTTCAAAGGATTGATCGGCAGCTTTCGAGGCATCTAGATTCAGCACTGGTAGGGATTAAGGATCGCCGTACCGTTGAAAGAGCACTTAGGGAGAACGTAAAGAGCGCCTTTAGGCTGCCTGAATTTTCCAGGAGTCAAGTGTCAAGAATGGAGCGATTGATTGAACGGGATCCTCGGATGTCGAGGATCATTGAAAGGAAGGCGAGGGCTGTACTTGAAAAAGATAACCGAAGATACAGCTTTACCAAATTTATCCAGGATGCGGGGATGGCGGGCATCACTATGGCAATAGACAATGGCTTGGTGATACCAGTGAATCTTATCAGGGTAATCTTGGCTCGAATGGCTCACGGATCAAAGAAGGTGGGTAAGGTCGTCGCGCGTCG
>JAAUYI010180115.1_pt1 | contig 10377 bp, 8 predicted proteins | sample 7278041 | NCBI WGS metagenome assembly JAAUYI01 (sample SAMN14350216, study PRJNA611818) | marine sediment metagenome | isolation source: surface marine sediment (0.6m) | place: French Polynesia: Moorea | collected 2018-08
CAACTTAAATATCTTCGGCCAAATCAACGGAAACTTAAGCAACTCGCCACAGAAATGATGCCCTCTCGCCATCGGAATTCCTGCCGAATTCGCCATCCACGCCTAACCAATGGATATATCTTGCCAAAATACCATAGAAAAGGCTATGCTGGATCGACGGTTAACTTAAGAGGACAGCATTGCAAAATGGCGCCAGACCGCTCCAGAAAGGACACCCCGAAATCTCCGCATAACGGACCCGTTACGGTGATCACAACCCATATCAATGCGGATTTTGATGCCATGGCGTCCATGCTGGCGGCACAAAAGCTCTACCCCAATGCCCTTGTCGTCTTTCCCGGTTCCCGGGAAAAGAACATGCGCAACTTCTTCATCCAATCGATGGTCTATCTGTTCAACCTTGCTGAAGTCAAAGATATCCGCACGAAAGACGTCCAGAGACTGGTTTTAGTGGATACCCGGAGAATTGACCGCATTGGAAAGCTGGGCAGGATACTGGACAATCCTGAGGTCACAGTGCACATCTATGATCACCACTCCAGAAAAGAGAACGATATCCGTCCCGACTTCGAGGTCTATCGCCAGACAGGTGCCACAGCAACCTTGCTGACTGAGATCATCCAGAAAAAGCAAATTCCTTTGTCGCCGGAAGAAGCCACCATTATCTGCCTTGGCATATATGAAGACACCGGCTCCTTCACCTTCTCATCCACCACCCCTGAAGATTTGCAGTCGGCCGCTTTCCTCGTTTCGGCGGGCGCAAACATCAACGTGATCGCCAACCTGATCGCCAGGGAGATCAGCCCTGAACAAGTGGGCTATCTCAATGATCTGATCCAGGCCGCGGTGCGCTATACCATTAACGGCATCGACGTTGTGGTAACCAGCATTGCCATGGATCACTACCTTCCCGATTTTGCGTTTCTCGTTCACAAGATGGTCAAGATGGAAGAGACGAATGCCATCTTTGCACTTGCCATGATGGAGAGCAAAATCTACATTGTGGCGCGCAGCAGAACCAGCGAAGTCGATGTCGGCGCAATCCTCGGCGCATTGGGTGGTGGCGGACATCCATCTGCGGCTGCGGCCTCAATCAAGGGCCAAACCCTGGCACAAGTCGAAAATGCCCTGTTTCAAGAATTGACCCGCAGCATCAGGCCCCAACGGCAAGCACATCAGCTCATGTCTTCTCCACCGATATACGCCGGCAGCGACGTCAGTTGCGCGGAGGCCAATACGCTGTTGACGCGCTACAATATCAACGCCCTGTTGGTCAGTGCCAAAGAAAAGGACCCGCCAATTCTGGGCTACATCACTCGGCAGGTCATAGAAAAAGCGATCCATCATGATTTGGGTCAAGCCCCTGTAACCGATTACATGACAACCGAGTTCGCCGTTACCACACCGGACGCGGACGTAACGGAAATCCAGGATAAGATTATCGGAAACAAACAGCGGATACTGCCCGTGATTTCCGACAACACGGTGCACGGGGTGATTACCCGAACGGACCTGTTAAATGTGCTGGTTCAGCAAACCCAGCTCACGAAAAACAATACACCCGATCCGAGCACGACAGAGATGCCGGCACGCATGCGAAACATCACCCATCTGATGCAGGAGCGCCTCCCCAGACGCCTTCTCGATGCCCTGCGCAGAGTGGGACAAGTGGCGGACAAACTGAACTACCAGGCGTATGTGGTGGGCGGATTTGTAAGAGATCTTTTTCTATATCGCCGCAATGAGGACATCGACATCGTCATCGAAGGTGACGGCATCGCATTCGCCCGAAATTTTGCTAAAGCGTATGGCGCCAGAATCCATACCCACAAAGCATTTGGCACGGCCGTCATTATCTTTGCAGACGGCTACAAAATAGATGTGGCCACTGCACGCTTGGAATACTATCGGTCCCCGGCAGCACTTCCCGATGTGGAAATGAGCTCCATAAAGCTCGATCTCTTTCGACGCGATTTCACCATTAATACCCTCTCCATCCATTTGAACCCGGGTCATTTTGGATATCTGATCGACTTCTTTCAGGCCCAAAAAGATGTGAAGGACAAGGTTGTCCGGGTTTTACACAACCTGAGTTTTGTAGAAGACCCGACACGCGTTTTCAGAGCCCTGCGGTTCGAGCAACGGTTTGGTTTCACCATCGGCAAACTGACCTCCAATTTAATCGAGAATGCCGTTAAAATGGATTTCTTCAAACGCCTCAGCGGTCGTCGCATGCTCTCTGAAATCCGGTTAATTCTTGAAGAGGAAAACCCCACCCCCGCAATTGTACGCATGAACGACTTCGACCTGCTGAAAGTCATCCATCCCTCAATCCATCTGGATGCAAACCTGATCAATTTGCTCAATGCGGTTAAAAGTGCGCTTGCATGGCACGATTTGCTTTTTGTCGAAGCATCTTATCTGAGGTGGTCGGTTTATTTTATGGCCTTGATTCATCATTGCGACCTGACCACTTCCGAACAGATTTGTGACGGCATGGAATTGGCCCCACGCTATAGAAAGATCCTCTGCCAAGAGCGGCTCAACGCCATGAAGTGCCTTCAACGTATGGAATATCGCCCACCGAAGGGCAACAGCGCCTTGTATCGAAGGCTACACGATTTCCGCACGGAGCTGATCCTGTACATGATGGCTGTCACCCGCCGGAAATCGGTAAAAAAATCAATCTCCAGATATTACAACCATTTGAAAGACATCAAACCCACTATCGGTGGCCGGGAACTCATGGCCGCAGGCCTGAAACCGGGCCCTGTATTCCGCCAAATCCTCGATGCCGTGCTCGATGCCAAGCTCAACGGTGAGATTGAAACCCGCGCCGACGAACTGGATTATGTTGAGCGCTGGATTCGTCGAAACGCATCTCACAATTTACTTGATTCCAGCCCGCCGAGTCAGTAAATTGACCCATTTTACAACTGGATGAACGTTCTACCCGAGATGATTAACGGCATCCGCACGGTACGGGAGTGATAAATGACTGAAAAAAAGAGAATCCTGAGCGGCATGCGCCCCACAGGCCCCTTACACATGGGAAATTACCTGGGCGCATTGGCCAATTGGGTCAACATGCAGGACCAATATGATTGTTTCTTTTTTGTTGCGGATTGGCATGCACTGACAAGTGACTATGAAAATCCCGGCCCCACCGGGGAATACGTCCGACAAATACTCATCGATTGGCTCAGTGCCGGCCTATCGCCGGAACAGAGCACTATTTTCATCCAATCCCATGTACCCGAACACACCGAACTGTACCTGATCTTCTCAATGATCACACCGGTGCCGTGGCTGGAGCGCAACCCTACCTATAAGGACCAGATCGTCCAACTCCAGAACAAGGATTTATCGACCTTCGGATTTCTCGGTTACCCCGTTTTGCAGGCAGCCGACATCCTCATGTACAAGGCACAAGGGGTTCCGGTGGGTGTGGATCAGGTGCCGCACGTTGAAATCACACGTGAAATTGCCCGCAGGTTCAATTACCTTTACGGTGATATATTCCCTGAACCAGACGCAATCCTCACAGAGACCCCGAAAATACTCGGCCTCGATCGCCGCAAGATGAGCAAGAGTTACGATAATGCCATCTACCTCGCGGATTCATCTGAAGAGATTGAAAAGAAGGTGATGCAAATGGTGACCGATCCGCAGCGCGCCAGAAAAAGCGACCCCGGCAATCCGGACGTGTGCAATGTATTTGAGTTTCACAAATTGTATACGGATCAAGCCACCGTTGAAAGGATCGACAGGGAATGCCGCAAAGCGGAAATCGGCTGCGTGGAATGCAAGAAAATAATGGCCGCAAGTCTCATCCAAGCCATGGCGCCCATGCAGGAAAAACGACGCTATTTTGAATCGCACCCGGAAATTGTGGATCAAATCATGGCCGACGGCAGTGCCAAAGCGCGCACCGTGGCCAAGGAGACCATGGCCCAGGTCAAAGATGCCATAAAAATGAACTATTGAGCCAGAGACAGCGTCCACCATGTTAGCGGATAATTACAAAGTCAAACTTGAGAATGTTTTTGAAGGTCCCATGGACCTTTTGATCCACCTGATCAAAAAGAACGAAGTGGATATCTACGATATCCCTGTGGCGCTGGTTACGGAGCAATATCTCGCCTATATGGAGTGGATCAAATTGCTCGACATCGACAATGTCGGCGACTTCCTGGTGATGGCCTCTACCCTGGCGCACATCAAATCACGTATGCTGCTTCCCCAGCACGGCATAGGAGATGATGAAGAAGATCCCAGGATGGAACTCGTTCGCCCGCTGGCCGAGTACCTGAGGATCAAATCGGCTGCCCAAGCCCTGGCCAATCGGGATTTGCTGGGAGATACGATTTTTACTCGCAAGGCGAAAGCCAAGCCATATATTGAGGACGATCCCGAAATGATCCAAGTCGGGCTGTTTGAACTCATCGATGCCTTTCAGCGCGTGCTCAATAAAGTCGGCAAAGACCATACCGTGGAAATTCCCACCGATGAAATATCGGTCAAGGACCGCATGAATGACGTTGTCGCAGTACTGGAAGAAAAAGGTTCTGTCACCTTTGCGGAATTATTCCAGGCCTCCGATGCCAAGCGATATATCATTGTCACCTTTCTCGCGCTGTTGGAGTTGATGAAAATGAATCTCATCCGCGCGGCACAAAACGCCCAGAGCGGAATCATTCGACTATTTTACCAGTAGAGGGCTATGCAAGAAAATCTCGAAAACATCATTGAAAGTCTGCTGTTTGTGGCGGAAGAACCGCTCACCGTAGAAAAACTGAAGAACATATTGGAAACGGTGGAAGCAAAGGAGATTCGATCGGCCCTGAACACCCTGGTTGAGCAGTACGACACCCGCGGCGGTGGATTCAAGTTGGCAGAAGTTGCCGGCGGTTGGCAACTGCGGTCGCGTCCCGAATACAACGAGTGGATCAAACGTATGCTGCAGCCACCGCCCCAGCGGTTGAGCAAGGCCGCCCTCGAGACCTTGGCCATTGTCGCTTACAACCAACCCATTATCCGAGCCGACATCGAACACATCCGCGGTGTGGATTGCGGCGGCGTCTTACGCCAATTGCTGGAACGCAAACTGGTCCGGGTACTCGGCCGCAAAGAGATTCCCGGCCGACCGCTGATTTATGCCACAACCAAGCTGTTTCTTGAGCTGTTTGAGCTAAAAGACCTCAAAGATCTTCCCTCGCCAAAAGAGATCGAAGAGATGAGCGCAGCCGCCGAAGAGACAGAAGCATCGCTACCGAAAATAGAAGAAGAACCCCTGTTCGACATCCGGGATCCCCGGGAATCGATTTCGAGCGAAGATCTCCCCAAGCTTCGGTTTACCATGGCAATGGACGCCCCCTCTTTGGAGCGCGCACCCAATGCACGAACCACCAATACCGACACCTATCCGCTGCATAAACGGCTCAAGAAACAAGGCGGCGGTGCGGTTATGTCGTCGACCCGATCCAGATTACCGGCAGCTCGACATGGGATCGGTCATGCCCACCGTCCATTGGATGTGGGCGGTGCCAGCAAATTGCCGGACACCCATGATAGAGAAACACGTCACTAGCAGCTCCAACGGGATTCAACGACCACCCGCAACGCGGCTGTCTTGGATTGTATGCGAAAGCATCTCTCCAAACCCGGCTATAGGCCGGAAAACCAAAAGCACGAAGTGATGTATTGTTGCAGTTGTAAGCGGGGGCACGATACCCGGTTTGAAACACCTAAATATCCCTTGACTTTGGTGTAAAACGCCCACTATATGTGGTTGATTCCAAAAGGTCGGCAGGCTATTTTTTCCGACAATCAGGGCGGTTAACTCAGTGGGAGAGTGCCACCTTCACACGGTGGAAGTCACTGGTTCAAATCCAGTACCGCCTACCATGCATTAAAAAGGGGGTCCGTGTTCCACGGCCCCCTTTCTTGTTTTACTGCTTTCGATCGTTATTGGAGATCAAGAAATGCTGACATCAATTCGGTTCAGCCAAGCGCTTGGCGCCGGCAAGATACCCCTCATAGGCGAGCACAAGGGCTTTTAGCTCGTCTTTGGCCAGGAAGAAATCCTCGAAAATATCTTCATAGACATCATAGGCGAGCCGGTCCACACCCGTGCAGGTACCGGCGATCATTGCCACCATGTCCGACAGGTAGAGGGTTGCCGTTGCCGGATCGTTGCGGGCGGACGGATCCGTGAGGTGGTGATTGGAGATCATATAGACCATGTGGTCGCTGAAATTCCACTCCTTGGCGATGATCCCCCCAAGCGCCGCATGGTCGATGCCCAAGTGCTCTTTTTCGGCATCGATGAAACTATTCCCTTTGATCGCTATAAATTTTTCGATGGAAAACCATTTGGTTTCCAAATATTCATGCAGGACGACTTTGCCAATATCCTTAAGCAACCCGGCGGTATAGATGGCCGGCAACCCGAGCAGATCCCGCCGTTCGGCCAGGGATCTGGCAACCATGGCCGAAGCCACACTTTGCTTCCATAAATCACCGGCCGCCAACCGGTACCCTTTCTGCGACCGCATCAGATGAGATGAGAGGTTCTGGGCCATGACCATCTCCACTACTTTCTGGGTGCCCAGCATGGTAACCGCCTGTTGGACGGAATCGATTTTAACGGGCAACCCCATGTATGCGGAATTACATGTTTTTAACAGATTCGCAGTGGCGGCAGGATCGAATTCGACGACCCGCACAAGATCCGACAGGCCGCTATCCGGATCATCGGCAAATGCCAGGATTTTGTGGATGATCGAGGGAATCGGCTTTAAGGATTTAACTTTTTTAAGTATTTTGTTTTCTATGGCCACAGGTCGCTGACCTCCTGTAAAAAGTTGGCCCGGTGCATATGCCAGGATTGACGGACACTATCTATATCGGCTATTGGTCGATTTGCATAAACGGACCGCAGAAACGGCTGGATAAAGTATGTGCGGCTTTCGCCATGACCAAAAAGTCATTGCCGCACCATACCGATATCGCATATGACACACTGTGGAACCCGAAAAGAGGCGATCAAAAAGCACGATGCCCAATCGAAACTGATCCTGTGGACCGAAACCTTAGAGATCTCTTCAAATGCATATGACACATACGACATTGATCATCGGCGGCTGCCGAAGCGGTAAGAGCGGACATGCCATGAACCTCGGGGAGAAGGCCCTCGGCCGACAAAATCTGTTCGTCGCCACCGGGCAGGCCCACGATGCGGAAATGAAAGCCCGCATCGTGCGCCACCAGAAAGAACGTGGCGACCGGTGGCAGACGGTGGAAGCGCCTGTTGAGATCGTCGATGCCATTGAACAACAAGGGCCAGGATCAGACGTGATGCTCATTGACTGCCTGACGCTGTGGACCAGCAACCTCATGATGGCCGACAAAGACGATGCGGCCATCATCATCGAAATGGAACGCCTTGCCAAAGTGATCCTATCCCCGCCATGCCCAATTATTTTGGTCACCAACGAAGTGGGGACCGGCATCGTTCCGGAAAATGCACTGGCCCGACGCTACCGGGACCTGGCCGGCTGGTGCAACCAAAAAATCGCCCAAGCCTGCGACAGGGTCATATGGATGGTGGCCGGCATTCCGGTGACCATCAAACCGTGGACCGGTGCACCATGTTAGGGGTGGCGGCACAGCGCATAGAGCAGGGCTTTCAGTCCGCTGTTCAGTTCCTGACGATCATTCCATGGACTGGCCGGCAGCCTTTTAATGCACGTGCCGCGCTTCCGTTTTACCCGGTCTGCGGATTGGGCATCGGTGTTGCATTGGTGGTCATTGATGCGTTGGCATCGATGATATGGTCGAGACCGGTGGTGGCCATGATCGATGTCGTTGCCCTGGCTGTCATTACCGGCGCCCTGCATCTGGACGGATTGGCCGACACGGCGGACGGTCTCTACGGTCGGCGAGAACGGGAAAAGATCCTCTCCATTATGAAGGACAGCCGCGTCGGTGCCATGGGATTGGTCGTGGTCGTCTGCTGTCTGGGGCTCAAGTGGGTGGCCATCGCGAACATCTCGAGCCATTATAAAATATGGCTGCTCATCATCCCAGCCTATGCACGGGCATCGATCCTTTTCGGAACGCGTTTTCTCCCCTACGGCCGATCCAAAGGCGGCACCGGACATGACCAGTTCCACCCTCCCATGAAGGCAACAGAGTTCTGGAGCCTGGGTCTCCTGGTGCCCCTGTCATTGCTGACGTCCATAGGCTTTATCACTGTAAACGCCGGTTTCGCCCTGATCGTGATGGCGGTATTATGGTGGTACCACCGCAAAATCAATTGCATCACCGGTGATATGCTGGGTGCTCTGACCGAAATTACCGAAACGGGTCTGTTTTTACTGGCCGCTGTTCACTGGGGCGCTTGATGGATCTATCCCTGAAAAACCGGTACCCTTTTCGTTTGGGCACCACCTCCTTTATCTTTCCGGCCGACTACACGACCAACGTTCGGCACCTCGCACCACTGGTAGACGAGATCGAACTGCTTCTTTTTGAGAGCAACCATCTCCCGCCAGTCGATGAGATCAGAGGCCTCGAGGAATTGGCCAGAACGCAGGGTATCTCCTATAACATTCATCTGCCCATGGACGTCCACCTGGCCGGAGAGACCCATGAAATCCGCAAACATGCCGTAGATGCGGTGACTCGGGCCATAGACCGGGTGGCCCCTTTATGTCCGACCACCCATACCCTCCATCTGACCTTCGATCAATCTGACCGCCGACCCGGCACAGTGGACCAATGGCAGCATCTTTGTATGGAGAGTATCACTGAGGTATTGAAACGATCCCGCATCTCACCGGATCGCATCTCCATTGAAACCCTGGATTACGACCCCTTTTGGCTCACACCGATTGTCGAGGCGCTGGATCTGGCCATCTGTGTGGATGTGGGGCATGTGATTCTCTATGGATTTGATCTCCCCCAAGTGTTAGGGTCATTTGCAGACCGGACGTCCATATTACACCTGCACGGCGTTACCGGCGGAAGAGATCATCTTGCACTAACGCAATTGGATCCATCTCTTCGCGGCACCATTGCAGGCTATTTACACGACTTCACCGGATCTGCGTCCATAGAGGTCTTCAACTTGAAACGGCTGTGTGAGTCCCTTGAGTACTTCCCCAGCTTTATGGATCTATCGCCAACAGAAATAGTCTCATAGAAAGCCATAAGCCGTGTTGTCATTCAATCGGGAACAACGGCAATGAACTGGACCAATGAAAAAGGTTGAACTTTTGGCCCCGGCCGGCAATTTTGAAAAGCTTGAAGTGGCATTGCACTATGGTGCAGATGCGGTTTATCTGGCTGGCAAAGATTTCAGCTTGAGGAACTTTTCCGGCAACTTCACCCTCGACGAGATGAAAGTGGCCATCGACCTGTCCCATGAAAAAAAGGCAAAGGTCTATGTGGCCCTCAACATCTTTGCCCGCGCGCGGGATCTGAACCCGATTGCCGACTACATCGACGCGCTCAAAGCGCTTGAGCCGGACGGTTTGATTTTGGCAGATCCGGCAGTGGTCTCTCTGGCACAACGCATTGCGCCGAACATCCCCATCCACCTGAGCACCCAGGCCAACACCACCAATGCGGAATCGGTTCGGTTTTGGCAAAACCATGGCGTTCGCCGCATCAACGCTGCACGGGAACTCTCCCTTGAAGAGATCCGCCTGCTGGCCGGCAATGACCAGGTAGAGATCGAGGCCTTCGTCCATGGCGCGATGTGCATCTCTTACTCGGGGCGCTGCCTGTTGAGCAACTTCATGGCCGGACGCCCCAGCAACCAGGGGATGTGTTGCCAGCCGTGCCGATTCAATTACACTGTGATGGAGGAGACACGGCCGGGACAGCACTTTCCCGTAGCAGAAGACGAACGCGGCACTTACATCTTCAACTCCAAAGACCTGTGCATGGTGGAACATCTTCCAAGCATGATCGATGCCGGCATCTGTGCGCTGAAGATCGAAGGCCGCATGAAAGGGATTCACTATGTGGCCACGGCAGTGAATGTCTATCGTGAAGCCATCGACGCATATTATGCGGATCCGGCGCGCTTTGAGGTGCTGCCCCGCTGGCAGCAGGAACTGAACAAAATCACCAGCCGTGACTACAGCACTGGATTCTACCTGGGCGCCCCATCTCGGAAGTCCCAGAATTACGCGCCGCCACAACCGCCGACTTACGCATTGGCGGCAAAGGTATTGTCCACTGCGGGCCAAAACCGGGCCCATATCGAAGTCCGCAACCAGCTACGGTTGCACGCGCCAGTGGAGGTCATCAAACCTTGCGGACCGGCGCTCCCGGACCGGATCACCGGCATACTGGATATCGAAG
>JAAUYI010231637.1_pt1 | contig 10374 bp, 6 predicted proteins | sample 7278041 | NCBI WGS metagenome assembly JAAUYI01 (sample SAMN14350216, study PRJNA611818) | marine sediment metagenome | isolation source: surface marine sediment (0.6m) | place: French Polynesia: Moorea | collected 2018-08
AAGCGGTTCGATGCGACCCTCGTGCTCGGAGATCTGGTGGGCTACGGCGCCGGGCCGAATCAGGTGGTCGAGGCGGTCAAGCATCTCGAGGGCACGGTTTACGTCGTGCGCGGCAATCACGACAAAGTCGTTTGTCAGCTGGAAGACGGTTCCAACTTCAATCAACCGGCTCTAGCTGCCGCCCGTTGGACCACCGAGCGGCTGACGCCAGCGAACCTGCGCTACGTCAAGGAAATGCCTCTCGGGCCGCTCCAGATCGACAACGGTCTTCACATCTGCCACGGCTCGCCTCTCGACGAGGACACCTACGTCTTTTCGATCTACGACGCCTACGAGATCTTCACCAACTACGATGCTCAGGTCGTCTTCTTCGGGCATACTCATATCCCGTCCTTGTTTGTACAGCAGGAGAAGGGCATCGAAGTGGCGGTCGTGCAGGGAGAGTCTTTCACTCTCAAGCTCGAGGAAGGCAATCGTTACCTGCTCAATCCGGGCTCGATCGGTCAGCCAAGGGATCGCGACCCCCGCGCTTCTTACCTCACCTATGACAGCGATACTCAGACCGTGCGTTGGCAACGCGTCGACTACGCAATTTCGAAGGCCCAGGAGCGGATCGTCAAGTCAGGCCTGCCGAAGGTCCTGGCCGATCGCTTGGCGCTAGGGATTTGACACCCCCGAATGGGGACTTAGCGGGCATCTCGACTTGATCCATTTCAAGGTCGACCGTCTGCTGACCCGCATGCTGGAGGCGGGGAGCAGTGTCTCCGACCTGAATATCTCCGCCGGACGCCCGTTGCAGGTGGAGATCGACGGGCGCCTGCAGCCGGTCGAGGTGCGTGGCTTGCCGATGCTCAAGCCCTACCACACCGAAGCTATCGCGATGGCGCTGATGGAGGGCCGGAAGAAACATCTTGACGATCTGGCCAGGAACGGCTCTGTCGATCTCTCGTACTCAATCCCGGGCGTCACCCGTTTCCGAGTCAACATTTTCTTCCAGCGCGGAACCCTGGCCGCGGTGTTACGGGTCATTCCTCGTAACGTTCCAGCACTCGAAGACCTGGGCTTGCCGACCGAGTTGAGCAATGTCGCCAAGCTCAAGAATGGCATCGTGTTGGTCACCGGCCCGACCGGCTCCGGCAAATCGACGACGCTGGCGGCGATCATCGCCGAGATCAACCGCAGTCAATCGATCCATATCGTCACAATCGAGGATCCGATCGAGTATCTGCATCCGAACCTGAAATCGACAGTCAATCAGCGTGAGGTCGGTGCCGACGCACCGAGTTTTGCCCTCGCCCTACGAGCTGCCCTGCGCCAGGCGCCGAAGGTGATCCTGGTCGGCGAGATGCGAGATCTCGAAACGATCGAGACCGCCTTCGAGGCCGCCGAGACCGGCCATCTGGTGCTCTCGACGTTGCATACCATCGACGCACCGAAGACGGTCGATCGGGTGATCGGCCTGTTCCCACGCGACCAGCATCAGCAGGTGCGAGTGCGTTTTGCGCAGACCTTCAAGTACGTGGTCTGCCAGCGTCTGATTCCGAAGGTGGGAGGTGGCAGGGTTGCGGCGGTCGAGATCATGAAGTCGACCTTCCGGACTCGCGACTATATCTTGAAGGGCGAGGGGGAAGGCCGATCCTTGACCGACGCGATCAAGGACGGTGACCAAGAAGGCATGCAGAACTTCGATCAGGTGCTGGAAAGGCTGGTGCGTCAGAAGGTGATCAGTCTGGATAACGCTCTGGCCTATGCCAGCGATAGAGGCAATCTGGAGCTCGCTCTGGCGGATCTGAGGGAGGGGACATAGTGCGCGTCACGTGTCAGCACTGTGGCAAGGCATTGAACCTGGCGGACGACAAAGCGCCGCCCGGGAACTTTCAGCTGACTTGCCCCGCGTGCAAGAAGAAGTTCGTGGTGAACCGTGACGCCGATTCCGAAATGGCTGGGAAGGTGTCAGGGCAGCCTGCCTCGGGCGGGACTGCAGGGTCAGCACCCGTCGAGATGCCGAGGCTGCGTCGCGACGATCAAGAGCTCATGAGCCAGATCATTCCTGCGGCCTTTGTCGTCAATCTCGGGCAGCCGATCGCGAGGCTGGAAACGGAGCTCGAGCGCATCGGGATGGAGGAGGTCCGCCAATTCGCGTCGCTAGAGGATGCTCTCGATGTCCTTTTGGATAGCGGGGCTGGGATCCTGGTCGTCCGGATGGACAAGGCTTCGGCTCCACCCTGCGAGCCCCTGGATCCGCTCCAACGTCTGAGCTACAGTGAACGTCGCCGGACGTTCGTGGTCTTGGTGGCTGACAACGTCAAGAGCCTGGATGGTCAGGTCGCGTTTTTCCTACAGGTCAACTGTTTGATCAATGCCAGGGATGCCAGCCAGTTTGGCGCCTTGGTGACTCGCGCCTTGCTCTTTCATTTGCGGCTATACCGCAACTGGACGATCGAGACTACCTCGTGACTTGAGATGCCGGTGCGAGTTAGCTCAAGCTTCGCAGGATCGCCAGGTAGTCATCCTCCGCCATCGGTTGGGGGTTGGATCCGTTGGATCCGTTGCGAACCGCTTGCCCAGCGACGGTAGGGTAGTCGCTCTCCGGGACGTCGAAAGAGCTGAAAGGTGGAGTGGCGAGTCGGTCGGTGAGGCCATCGATGCGATCGAGGAAGCTGCCTGCACGCCAGGGCGCGGGTAACCGTGGGTCGCCCGCAGGGTCGATCAGGGCCTCCAGCTCGGCGAGTCGGTTCTCGATGTGAGGGCGGTGGTAGCGCAACACGGGGCTGAGCAAGATGGCGTTGGCCAGACCGTGAGGGACGTCGAACAAGCCGCCGATGGCCTCAGACAGGCAATGTACGCCGGCGACGTCGGCATTGCCGAAGGCGAGGCCGGCGATGGTCGAAGCCCGCATGACGGCTTCGCGAGCCTCGGCGTCGTTTTGGACGTCGCCGACCGCCCGTTCAAGATACTCGAAGAGTAGTGCGATCGCTTTCTCGGCCAAGGCGTTGGAAACCGGGTTGGCGGCGGTGCAGGTGGTGGCCTCGACAGCGTGGGTCAGAGCGTCAAGCCCAGTCCATGCGATCAGATCGGATGGCAGGGTGGCGATCAGATCGGCGTCGACCAAGGCTTGATCTGGGAACATGCTCTCGCCCTTGACGCTGATCTTGCGCCGTGTTGGCGGGTGGCTGAGCACCGACACCCACGTGACCTCGGAACCGGTGCCGCAGGTAGTCGGGATAGCGATCATCGGCAGTGGCGGCTTCGAGTAGCGATCAGGGCCCTCGTAGTCCTCGGGCAAGCCCGGGTTGGTCGCCAGCATCGCCGCAGCCTTGGCCGCATCGAGCACGCTGCCGCCGCCGAGAGCAATGACGCCACCCGCTTCCTGCGCACGCAACTCTTCAGCGATACGAGTCGCGGTGGTGGTGCGCGGATTCGGCTCGATCTGATCGAAGGTCTCGGTTCGGATACCGGCCTCCGTCAGCACTCGCTGCATCTCTTCCGGCCAGGGCGTCGCCTGAAGGCCAGGATCGATCACTAACAAGACACCCTCGAGCCTCAGGTCGGACACCACCTCCGGCAGCCGCGCGCGGCAGCCCGGTACGATATGGACACGGGTGGGCATGCGGAAGCCGATCATGAGATTCTCCTGACAAGTCGCGCGACTTGAATCCGCGCGACTTGAATCTTGGTGTCTGCGATTCTACCCTTGCGCTGGACCGGTTGCCAGCGTCCCACAATCCGAGCTCGTGCTCGAATCGTCCTGTTTCCCCAAGCTCCGGGCGTTCCTTCACCGTTTCAGGAGATCCCACCGATGAAACCCCTTGTCTCGTTGCCTCTTACTCTCGCCTTGATCCTCTCCAGTGTTTCGATTCAGGCCCAGGAGGGCGCCGAAGATGAAGCCGCCGATGAGGAAGCATCCATGGCCGCAAAACACCCACTGACAGTCGAAGATCTATGGGCGATGGAGCGCGTCGGCTCGCCGGCAGTGTCGCCCGACGGCAAATGGGTGGCTTTCACCGTCACCGCGTTTTCGAAAGAGGAAAACAAGGGCGAGAGCGATCTGTGGTTGGTGCCATCAGACGGCAGCGCCGAGCCGCGTCGATTAACCTGGCAGAAGGGCTCCGACGGCAGTCCTGCGTGGAGTCCGGACGGTAGCCAGCTAGCCTTCGTCTCCAAGCGCGACGAGGACAATCCGGCGCAGCTCTACCTCTTACCGATGGCCGGCGGTGAGGCACGGCCTGTCACCGAGCTACCGATGGCTCCTGCCGCTCCAAAATGGTTTCCGGACGGCCAGCGAATCGCTTTCGCAGCCAGGACCTTCCCGGATCTGAACGACGACTTCGAGGAGGTCAAAGAGCGCCTCGATCAGCACAAGGAAGACAAGACCAAAGTCAAGATCTCTGACAGTCGTCTACTGCGCTACTGGGATCACTATCGCACCGACGGCAGAGTGCACCATATCTTTGTCCTTGATCTCGAGAGTGGTGAGGTCACGGACCTGATGCCGGGCTACGATCAGCTCACCGGCTTTGGCAGTTTCGACTGGGATCTGGCGCCGGACGGCAGTGAGGTAGCCTTTGCAGCCAATACCACCGAATCGCCTTGGCAAAAGCTGAACTTCGACGTTCATCTGCTGCCGGTGGAGAACGGAACGATGCGGCGGATTACCGAAGAGAATCCGTCCTGGGACGGCGCCCCCTACTACTCTCCGGACGGTCGTTATCTCTTGTTTGGCCGCACCGATCGTCCGGAGATCGCCCCCGACTTCACGCGCCTGGCTCGTTACGATCGAGCCAGCGGCGAGATCCGCGGGTTGACCGCAGACTGGGATCATCAACCGGCGGACTGGCGCGTCACCGCAGATGGCAAGACGGTGATATTTCATGCCCAGGACGGTGGACGCCGTCATCTTTTCAGGATGTCGATCGACGGGAGCTTGCCCGAGTTGTTGGCCGAGGGCGGCGTTACCGGATCGGTTCGTGTCGCCGGTGGGGACCGGTTGGTGTATCTCAGAGAGTCGTTCCACGCACCGGAAGATCTCTATACCGTCGAGCTCAACGGCGGTGATGTCAAACAAATCAGTCACTTCAATCGCGATCGACTCTCCGGGATCGACTTCGGCACTTCAGAGAACGTGGTCTTCAAGGGCGCTGACGGTGGGGAGGTGCAGATGCATGTGTTGCTGCCGCCCGGATTCGACCCATCCAAGAAGTGGCCACTCCTGGTGCTGATTCATGGTGGGCCCCACGGGGCGTGGCTCGATTCTTTCCATTTCCGCTGGAACGCGGCGCTGTTTGCCGCGCCGGGTTACGTAGTGGCGGCGGTCAACTTTCATGGCTCGACCGGTTTCGGTCAAGAATTTGCCGAGTCAATTCTCGGTAATCACGCGGAGAAGCCGTTTGAAGACGTGATGAAGGCGACCGACACCATGCTCGAGCGGGGCTACATCGACTCCGAGCGGTTGGCCGCGGCGGGCGGTTCCTACGGCGGCTACATGGTGTCGTGGATTCTGGGCCACACGGATCGTTTTGCCTGTTTGGTCAATCACGCCGGAGTCTACGACCTCATGGGTCAGTTTGCCTCCGACTACACCTGGGGCCGTTCCAACAACTATGGCGCGAGCCCTTGGCAGGATCCTGAGCGCATCGATCGTTATTCCCCAAGTCGCTTCGCCAAGAATTTCAAGACTCCGACCCTGATCCTCCATGGTGCCAAGGACTATCGGGTACCGTTGACCCAGGGCATCAACCTCCATGGCGTGTTGACCGGCAAAGGCGTCGAATCTCGGATCGTCATTTTCCCAGATGAGAACCACTGGATCCTGAAGCCGCAAGCGGCCGAGATCTGGTGGGGCGAGGTGCACGGCTGGCTCGAAAAGCACATCGGCAAAGGGCCGATCTGATGCCGTGAGCTCCGACGCCGCTCCAGTTAGGCGTAGCTGTCCCAGAGAACATCTGGCACGCCACGTTTCAGGTTCTCGTAGCGGGCCATGACGAAGAGAGCGTCGGACAGGCGGTTGAGGTATCTGACGGTCCAGTCGCCGACGCCTTCCTGGCGCGCGAGGGTGACAGTCTCGCGCTCAGCTCGTCGGCAGACGGCGCGAGCGATGTGCAGGTGAGAGGCGGAGATGCAACCTCCAGGGAGGATGAAGTTCTCGAGCGGTTCGAGCTCGAGCGAGAGATCGTCCATCAGCTGTTCGAGGAAGACGACGTGGCGCTCTTCGATCTGTGGCACCCTGAAGCGCTCTTTGTCTTCCTCGCGGATCGCTAGATCCGAACCGAGATGAAAGAGATCGTTCTGGATGCGTTTCGAGGGTTCGATCAATTTCTCGACGAGGCCCTCAGCTAGGGCTGCGCCAAGATGACTGGAGGTCTCGTCGACGGTACCGTAGGCGGTCACCCGCAGAGTGTCCTTCGGCACCCGCTGGCCACCGATCAGGCCGGTAGAGCCATCGTCTCCGGTGCGCGTATAGACCTTGGTGATTTTAGGCATGGTCGTTGGAAATCAGGTTCAGTCGTCAGGAGGTAAGATGCGTCTCGACGCACCAGGTGGAGGGGACGATGCTAGCAGCCCGTGGTGAAAGTCAGCCACATGCGAGAGCGAGCAATTTTTCGTCATATCAAGGCGCGAAACCACAGGCATACTGGAGTATTTCGCGGATTCGCAACACAGAGATGGCGGAAAAGGGCCGCTCGTAGCGTGGCTCGACTTTTGCCTCGGGCTGCTAGGGCAACGGACCGAGAACGGATGACTGGATCAGCTGCGGTCAGCGATCACTCGGTCACTCGACTCCCGCGTCACCCGGCAGGATCTCTTGGCGGCTCTGCGATGGGTCAGCTTCAAAGGCACGAATGTCGGCTCGACCGCAGACCTCACCCGGCGGATTGTAGTAGACACGGCTGTCGCCGGCCACTGTATCGGTGACCGTGATCCAGTATTCGAGGTCGGTCAAGGCTCCGTAGAACAGCCAAAGATGCTGGTTGAGGGCGCTTCCGTCAAGCGCCTTGACCACCAACTCGGTGTTCTCGATGTTGAAGAACCAGAACATGCCCGTGCTGTCACTGTCGACGATGGCTCGGCCCGGTCCTTCTGCCATGTCATCGTGCGGGTTTCGCCACCAGACCTCAACGCTCAGACGGTCGTTGAGCAGGCATAGGGTCTGGCCCCCGGGCTGACAGGATCCTGATTTCACCCCCGGTGCTGCCGGTGTTTCAGGCACCGGTAGGAGCTCCAACTGTTCGATCGAGTCGAATTCCAGGGACCCCGCCGGCTGTTGGTGGGAAACAGCCGGCGCCAAGGCGCCTGGTACGTCGAGGAACGCGGTGGTATCGGCCAAGCCGCAGATTTCGCCCGGTGGATTGTGATAGCTCTTGACCGCGCCGGTGACCGTGTCGGTCAAGTTGATGGTGTATTCGATGTCGGTCAAGGCACCGTAGAAAAGCCAGAAATGCTGATTGATGTATCGTCCGTCGAGCGCCTTGACGATCAACTCGACGTTGTCGGGGCTGAAGAACCAGAACGTGCCAGTTTCGTCGGTCGAGGGCACCACGGTAGCGTTGCCTTCGGCACCGCGATTGTGCTGATTGCGGTAGGCGACCGAGACCTTGAAGCGACCGCCGAGCAGGCAGAGCTCATCGGCGGTCACCAGGCAGTCGAAATCATCGGCAAATGTCTCAGCCGTTGCTTGGTTCGAAGCCGCTGAGGCGCCGTAGGCGTTGACCGCCCTCACGCGAAAGCTCTGGGTCGAGGCAGGAGGCAGGCCTGCGACGATCACTTTGGTAATGTCAGGCGGCAGCTCAAACGGAATCTCTGCCCATACCGGTGGGATCAGAATCTCGAGGATGAATCCGGTTTCATCGTCCGAATTATCTTGCCAGGTGAGACGGATTTCGGTGCTCGACAACGGGGCCGCTCGTAGATTGCTGGGCGCGTCGGGCCGTCTATCCTCACTGGTCATGAGCGTTGCGACATTGCTGTAGGCAGAAGCGCCGCTGGCGTTTTGTGCTCGCAGTCGGTAGCTGTAAAGGGTTGACGGCATGATGCCGGTATCGATGAAGGAGGTTGCCTCGGCGGTGGCGTTGCTCACCAGCTCGAATTCTCCAGAATGTTGACGCTCGACGCGAAACACGCTTTCGTTGTCGGAGTTGTCCTCCCACTCGAGAAGCACCGATCCGTCCATCTCTTCGAATGCGGTCAACTGAGACGGTGCCATCGGTGGCGATAGATCGCCATGGCCGTAGAGATAGAACGCCCCGGCCAGGTCGTCGACATCGAGCGCTGCGCCGCGAGTGTCGGGATGGAATAGACCGCGCATCAAGGCTCCGGCGTCTTCGGAATGGGCGAGACCGAGGGTATGGCCAAGCTCGTGCGCGAACAATTGCTCTGCGGCGTTTGCGGCATCGGGAGTCGAGTTGAAGAAGAGCTCCAGGCCGTCCTGGGTGACGATGTCGGCGCCGAAGATCGGATGGAACTCCTGCCCCTGGTGAGTCAGCGTTTCGCAATCGAACCATGGACCGCCGAGAGCGAGCAGCCCCTCGCCGTTGAAGGTGCCGCTGATCTCGTCGTTGGGATCGTCGAACAACAAGACATTGAGTCCATCGTTGACGGAGAGACCGCCGTCTGCCACAGTCAGCCCGTCGTAGACGTAGCGAATCGGAGTGTTGGGGTCGTCAGTCCAGGCCGCGAGAGATCTTGCGAAGGCACCGATGCCTCCGCCGGGTACGCCGCTCTGGCCGCTGAAGTGGGTGCGCCAGCCGACATCCCTGGCCGTCTCGGGATCGTTCCATTCAAACCAGCGCACGCTGTGGCCGCCGTCCTCGCCGCAACCAAAGGGCGGCGGATCGTCGGGTGAGATGATCGTTCGAAAGGCGCCGGTGCCGTCGGGCGGATCTGCGGCTTCATCCGCCGGGAGGAAATAGTCCGACTTGGAGACCCTACCTGCCGCACGCTCTATGAGCCAGCGACGAAATCTGTCGGCGTCTCGGACGTCACTTTCAGAGGAGAAGTCTTCAGGCTGTTTCAGGGCTGAAGACAGGCGTAAGGCGCCTGTAAGGTCGCGCCTGGCAATCCGCACGTCGCCGTCCATCTCGATGCGGAAAGCGCCGAGCATGAACTGATGAAGGCCAAAAGTGCCGTCTTTCCTGGGATCCAGGAATAGCAGGACGTCGTCACCCACGTGAAATCGGGGCGCTCCGCGCAGCAGTAGGCCGATGCCGTCCGGACGGACGCCGCCTGGAACTCGCAAGACGATCGAGTCGTTGGTCAGAGGGCCTTTGATCAATCGCTCGACCTCGATCAGGTAGTCGATCGCCGGTCGTTTCTGGGGCGCCGACTCGGCAGCTGAGATGCGACCTTCGACGATCACCCGTGCCGACTCGGAAAGCGTTGTGTCGGAAATTGGGAGGTAGGTCGAGGCGCCAGTCAGCTTCGCCAGCAGCACTGCGAGTACCCATAGAAATAACGCTGTCAGCGCCAGAGGCGAACGTTGGGAGGCGGGCATCATGATTCGTCCGAGGACGTACGCGTCAAGAGTGGGTGGCGCGATGGTCTAACAGCATATCAGATCGCGCTAGTCGTGGCGCAAAGTCAGCTGGAGCCGAGAGCAAGGGAACTCAATTCTCGATCGATCGCTCGCGATCCCAGCGGGAACCGCCGCCCGCTGGCTGCTGGCTCCCGATGCCGAAGAGTTGCCTGAAGGGGTAGGCCATATGAGCCCAGAATCCTCCCTCGATCTTCGCCCGAGATAGGCCGAAGGCTTCCGGGTCAGCACGTTTGGGGAAATAGTAGGTGCCGAAGATCAAGTCGAAGAAGGAGAAGATATTGGCGTAGTTCTTGTCGATCGCGGCTTCATCCGACGAGTGATGCCAGCGATGAAACAGCGGACAAACGAAGATGTAGTTCAGGGGGCCATACGAGAGATTGACGTTGCTGTGCTCGAAAAAACTGTGAGCACGGCGAATCAGGGCCGCGAGGGCGGCAATGTCAGGGCCAAAGCCGAGAAGCAGCAGAGCCAGAGTCTGCATCAAGCTGCTGGCTAGGGAGTTGACGGGGTGAAAGCGTTCATTGGACAGCCAGTCCACCTGCTCGGAGCTGTGATGGATCGCGTGAAACGGCCATAGATATCTACTGTGAAAGATGCGGTGTTTCCAGTAGCCGACGAAATCGGCGATGACGACCGCGGCGATGACTTGAAGAATGTAGTTCTGTGATGATGTGAACGCGTAGATGTCGGTCAATACGTCGCCAGTCACTGGTCCACGCAGTACCTTGATGACCAGGGTCAGGCCCAAGTAGTAGAAAGGCAGTGCGATCAACGGCACTACATAGGCGAAAACGATGTCCATCCGGGTGTCACGCCGCCACTTCGGTTGGCCACGGGTGGCCGGC
>JAAUYI010106331.1_pt1 | contig 10361 bp, 6 predicted proteins | sample 7278041 | NCBI WGS metagenome assembly JAAUYI01 (sample SAMN14350216, study PRJNA611818) | marine sediment metagenome | isolation source: surface marine sediment (0.6m) | place: French Polynesia: Moorea | collected 2018-08
ACGGGTGGACTCGTTCCGGCCGTGGACAAGGTGTTTCGGTCCACGAGTGGACCCGTTCCGGCCGTGGACAAATTGTTTCGGTCCACGGGTGGACCTGCTCCGGTCGTGGACGAAGTGTTTCGGTCCACGAGTGGACCTGCTCCGGTCGTGGACGAAATTTGGCGGTCCACAGGTGGACCCGTTCCAGTCGTGGACAGAATTCTCCTGTCCATGACCGGATTCATTCCGGCCGTGGACAAAGTTTCGCTCTGCGGCGCTGGCGACAGAGCACGACTACGCTGTCCGCTCCACGGACGTGGCCTCGCCTCGCGGGCAGTCAGCGATCCTCGACCAAATCGAGGATCGGAAGCACACTCAGTTCAGTCGCCTGCGTCGAGAGCAGGGCCCAGTCGAGGAAAACCGTCGCCACGATCACGCCCGCCGAGATGATCTTTGCCAAGCCGATATTCAGTGCCCAGCGTCCATTTTCCCGAGCGACGGTCCCGAACACGGTCAATGCCAGCACCAGCCCCAGGACTCCGAACGTGACGAGCCCGAGAAGCCAACCGAGGAAAAGAACATACTCGGCCTGCCAATGCCCGAGATTGAAGAAAGCACCGTAGACGGAAAATGTCGACTGCAATCCCCAGAGCATCAGCGGGTAGAAAAAGGATTGAGGTCTGGAACATGCCGGCAACAGCACTCGGCGGACGCACAGCGACGTCACCACCATCAACGTCAGCCAGTAGGCATGGAGCGCCTCCACGACCAGCTCCTCCGCGTCGAGCCAAAGCGGCCCTGCCCAGACTTCGAGCGGCTGCCAATCCACCTTCAGCAGTGACAAGACGATCACCGGCCCACTGAGCGCCGCGACCGCCAACCGCAACGCCTGGCCCTTGCTCATCCATTCGCCATCGTCGATGATCGCCGCGTCTTCCATGGCGGCTTGGACTCCGGAACGGCGCTGAGAGTTCCAGCCATCCGCAGCCGATCTCCGTATACTCCGAAGCGGCCAGGTCGCAAAAGACCGATAAAAAGGGGTTCTCCCATTTCCGCGCTGATAGGGCTGAGAGATCCGCGGCGGACGCCGCCGCGAACCGGATGCATAGAAGAAGTAGAGAGGAGAGAACATTTTGCGTCAGAAACGCTGGATCACGATCCTGGTTGCTCTATTCGTAGCCGTAGCCCCTATCGCCGCACAGGACGGGTTTGACCTCGAAAAGACGAAGACGGACCTGACGAGGCTGATCGAAAGGGCGCTCGACGAGCGGGGCATCCCGTCGGTTTCCATCGTTCTGGTCAAAGGTGACGAGATCGTCTGGACCGCAGCATTCGGCTATGCAAACGTCCGCACCAAGACTGCCGCCACTCCCGACACCATCTACTCGACGGGCTCGACGTTGAAGTCCGTCACCGCGACCGCTCTGATGCAGCTGGTGGAGCAGGGCAAGTGCTCACTCGACGACCCGGTCAACCAATACCTCGGCGATGTCAGGATTCAGGATCGGATCCAGAGTGAGCAGCAGGTCACCATCCGCCACATCCTGTCGCATTGGTCCGGTCTGCTGAACGGCACCAATGTCAAGCCGATCTGGGGGCGCGAGCTTCCAATGGCGCTCGAGGAACTCACTTCGAAGCTCTACTCGATCCGGGCGCCCGGGGTGAAGTGGGAGTACAACAATTACGCCTACGCGACGGCCGGGCTTCTAGTGGAGAAGATCTCGGGGATGGACTACGAAACTTATCTCGTCGAGAACATCCTCAAGCCGTTGGGAGTCGAGACGCCGAACCCGGTGACACCCTCACCCGAGATGGTCGAGCTGATGGCGCTGCCCTACAGGCCGGGCGGCGCCGATGGCGAGCCGACGCCTATAGCCCAGTACCACTACGACGTCTACCCGGCCGGCGACGCCTACCTCACCGCCGAGGACATGGCGCGCTTCCTTGGAGCCCACATCAACGGCGGTGTGTGGGGCGGCAGCCGCATCCTCTCCGAGGAGTCGGTTCGGGAGATGCATACCGCCCAGTTCGGCGGCTACTACGGCCTCGGCTTCGCAGTGAAAAAGGCAGAAGACGGCCACACGCTCATCAGCCATAGCGGCGCCATCCGAGGACAGAACTCCGTGATGATGGGCGACGTAGACGCGCGCGTCGGCGTCTACATCATGTCCAATTCGGGGGTGTCGTCATCGCTTGGCGAGGCCGCGATCCACCTGCTTCGCGGCGAAGAATACACGCTGCCGGAGGATCGCGAGTACATCGAAGTGGATCCCGAGATCCTGGCCACCTACGCCGGGAAGTACGACCTTGCCGGACGGCTCATTTTCGAGATCGTCGTCGAGAACGACGGGCTATTCGTCCTCATGCCGAGGATGGGGAAAATCGAGCTGCTGGCCGAGACCGAGTCGAGGTTCTGGCTCGTAGGTGAGGGTTGGGTCTTCAACTTCTTAGCCGGTGACGAGGGCTCGATCGACCGCATCGACTTCGAGTCGGATGGCATGACCATGAACGCGGAACGCATCGAGGATTAGGCGGGGAGCGAGCCGGGCTGTCCAGCGCCTAGGAAAGCGAGCTGCCACCAGCTACTCGCCGCTCTCCAATCCCGCCCGCTGCGCGTCGAGCTCGGTCTCACCCGGTCGGGTCCTAGGAGTCTGGTGTAAAACTCAGGCCGCGCTGCGAGCGGATCTTTTCCGCCAGCTCTGTGTTGCGAAATCCGCGAAATACTCCAGTATGCCTGTGGATTCGCGCCTTGATCTGGCGAAAAATCTCTCGCTCTCGCTTGCGGCTGAGTTTCACACCAGTCTCCTAGGCCATTTGACGCCGATGGCCAAGGCGAGAAAGTACACCGCGACCACGAGGTGAAGAAGACGCATCAGGGTCTGCACCGCCCCGGAAGAGTCAGCTTGAACAAAAGCGAGCAGGAGCCAGATCCAGAAGAGGCCGAACATGACCCATGGTTTTGGCGGAAAGCCGATCTTGACCAGGGGCTTCCTGCGGATGCCCTGCCAACCCAGGAGCGGTGCGACCGCAAGGAACAGGATTCCGATCACCGTACCCCTCGGCGCTCCTTCCGGGCCGCTTTGACTGACCAAGATCAGGCCGACAGCGAGGGTCGCGAGCAAGATGGAAACAACGACGTCAGCCGTGTAGGGGTATCTTGTCGTCATGGAACACCTCCTGAGAGGTTGATACGGCCCGAGCATCGTTCTGATTCGCAAGCATGTGTCGACACCGGTTGACGCCTGACGCAGGATGCCTGACGCCCACCCTTTTGGGTCTTCAGGCTACCCATCCGGGTGGCTCGACGGCCATTTCTGACGCATAAGCTGTCTTGTGGCTAGGTCTATCAAGCCGGCAGATCGCATAGGCATCTTTGAAGCGGGAAGGCATCGTCCATCGTTCAAGATTGGAGGTTTATATCGAAATAGCCACATTCACAGCTCACACACGAATGAAACCCGAGCTTGATTCAAACCAAGGAGATCCCAATGAATATATCGTCGCGCCAGCAGATCCAGTATGCATTCGCCAGAGACCTCGAGCAGCACCTCGCCGGCTTGCCCGACAACCAGCACCCGAGGTTGGGCAAGCCTGGTTCAAACGCCCTGGGGGCATGGTTTCTGGGGCCGAAGGCGGAGAACAAACAGTTGCTCCTGGAGCTGTTGACCAGGACCCTCGCCGCTCATTGCGGGGAGCGGGAGACGTGCTACGACGACCCGCCGTACGTCGACGACGCGATGCGCGCCACGGACGACTTCAAGAACAGCGTCGACCACCTCCAGAACAGCCTCGAAGACCTCTCGGAGAGACTCAAGGAATCTGTTCCGTTCTGGAGCTATCGCTACCAGGCGCATATGAACTGGGACGTCACCCTGCCGGGGCTGCTCGGGTACTTCGCGACGACTCTGTACAACCCCAACAACGTTGCCGCCGAAGCCTCGCCGGTGACGACGCCGTTGGAGATCGAGGTCGGCAAAGACCTGTGCCGGATGCTCGGCTTCGACCCTGAAAAGGGCTGGGGCCACGTGACTTGTGATGGGACGGTCGCCAATCTGGAAGCCCTATGGTCGGCTCGCAACCTGAAGTTCTACCCCGTATCCCTGGCCTATGCCCTGGCCAACGAGAGCCCGCTCCGCGACTACCCCAAGGTGGTGAACATCGAGGTTCCGGTACCGGGCGGCAGCGAGAAGTTGAAGGATCTCGACCCCTGGAGGCTGCTCAACCTCGAGCCGGACGTCATTCTCGGACTGCCGCAACGGATGTTGGACTGCTACCCCGAAGACGACCGGCTGAAGGACGTCTTGAGCGCCGCGGTCAGCGCCCACACCATCCGGACCAACGGCTTTCCAGACTTCATGCGCAGATACTTGCCGGAGACCGCGGCACCGGTGGTGCTCGCTCCCGCCACACGCCACTACAGCTGGCCCAAGGCAGCGGCTGTCCTGGGAATCGGCCGGGACAAGATCCGGCTCGTCGACGTCGACCAGCGGACGCGGATGGACCCAGACAAGCTGATCGCTCAACTCGAGCAATGCTTGCTGGACAAGGTGCCGGTCATCATGACCGTCGCCGTGATCGGCAGCACCGAGGAAAGCGCGGTTGATCCTCTCGACAAGATACTTGCGTTGAGGTCCGAGGCTTACAGACCGCGCGGCCTCGACTTCGTGGTTCACGCCGACGCCGCCTGGGGAGGTTACTTCGCCTCGATCCTGCGCGAGCCCAACGTTGCAGCCGCTGTAGAGCGGCGTTTCACGCCGAGCATGTTGATGAGCGATTACGTGATCCGGCAGTACGCGGCACTGGGACAGGTTGAATCGATCTCGATCGATCCTCACAAGGCTGGCTATGTGCCCTATCCGGCAGGCAGCCTTTGTTACCGCAACAAGCTCCAACGTGAGCTGATCAGCTTCGACGCCGCGTACATCAAGCATGACGAGATAGACCCCGAAGTGGGGACCTACGGCATCGAAGGCTCCAAGCCCGGTGCTGCGGCTGCAGGCGTCTACCTGAGTCACCAGGTCATCCGCCCGGATCAGAGCGGCTACGGGAGGATTCTTGGCCAGTGCATCTTCAACAGCAAACGGCTCTACGCCGCCGTCCTCACCTTGCCTCGAGCTGAGGACCGCTTCACCATCACGCCACTGCAGCAACTGCCGGAGCTCGTGACCGTCGACGACGTGCGCCGGTTGCTCGGTGCGGAGCTCGACAACGAAGCCATCTTCGAGAATCCGGAAGCGATGGAGCTGATGCGGGAGATCGGTTCCGATCAAATCATCATCGACTACGCCGTCAACTTCAAGGTCGACGGTCAGCTCAACACCGACGTCACCAAGGCCAACATGCTGAATGACAAGATCTTCGAGCGGACCAGCATGACGCCGCTGCGCATGACCAAGCCGCCGTTGATCTTGACCGCGTCGGAATTTGACATCGCGACTTATGGCACCGAGTTCGTTCGCGCGTTCAAGCTCCGGATGGGTCTCGACGTCGACAATCAGACAGCCGTGAAGTTCTTGCTCTCGACGACCATGGACCCCTGGATGACCGACACTGTCGACGGCAACTTCCTGCCCACCCTGATGCAGGCACTACGGCAGGTGATCGAAGAGTCGATTACGGAAGTGCTCAAGGCGGCGGAGCGACTGACCGTCCACTGATCGCCGTCGCGCCACCGGCCGCATCGCCCGCCGGTCGACATCTTGAACAGAGTCGGCCGGCGGACAGCCTCCGCGCCATTCCTCCACTTTCTCGAGTAGCTCATCGGTAGAGACAAGCCGGCCGGCCTCCGCATCCTTCTGGCCTTCCAATATCTGGGTCACCAGATAGACTCGATACAACACATCGTCGAACGAGCAGCCGTCCGGTAAAGAATTGACGGCTTCTAATTGCGGCTTCCTTCGCTGAGACCATGACTTCTCCTGATCGTTGAGCTCCAAAGAGCACGATTTCTACTCCCCTAATTTATCATGACTGTATTCATCGCCCGCGATGTCGAGGTCTCGCCTCGCGGGCAGTCAGCGATCCTCGACCAAATCAAGGATCGGAAGCACACTCAGTTCGGTCGCCTGTGTCGAGAGCAAGGTCCAGTCGAGGAAGACCGTCGCCACGATGACGCCCGCCGAGATGATCTTGGCCAGGCCGATATTCAATGCCCAGCGTCCATTCTCCAAAGCGACGGTCCCCAGCACGGTCAATGCCAGCACCAGCCCCAGAACTCCGAACGTGACAAGCCCAAAGAGCCAGACGAGAAAGAGAACGTACTCGGCTTGCCAGTGACCCAAATTGAAGAAAGCACTGTAGGCGAAAAACACGGACTGCAATCCCCAAAGCATCACCGGGTAGAAAAATGACTCGGCCCGGGAGCGCGCCGGCAACAACAGTCGGCGGACGCATAGCGACGTTACCACCATCAATGTCAGCCAGTAGGCATGGAGCGCCTCCACGGCCAGCTCCTCCGCGTCGAGCCAAAGCGGCCCCGCCCAGACTTCGAGCGGCTGCCAATCCACTTTCAGCAGTGACAAGACGATCACCGGCCCGCTGAGCGCCGCGACCGCCAGCCGGAACGCCTGGCCCTTGCTCATCCACTCGCCATCGTCGATGACCGCCGCGTCTTCCATGGCATCTTGGACTCCAGCACGACGCTGAGAGTTCCAGCGACCCGCAAGCCACGGCCGATCTCCGTTGACTCCGACCGGTCTTGGGGATCAGGTTGAAGATTCCGCCCGATGCAAGGTGAGCTGCGGGAACGGAATCTCCCAACCGTTCTCGTTGCAGCACTCGAGCGCCAGCTGCTGCAGCTTCCAGCCGATCTCCGTGTACTCCGACGCGGCCGGGCCCTTGAACTTGGCGATGGTAATGAGGTCGAGGGACGAGGCGCTCATCTCCTTGAACTCGACGATGACCGTCAAGAGATGTTCGCCGTAGAACATCTTTCGGAAGCCCTCTTCAAGCGCCGCCTTGAGCTTGTCGGCAACCTCCGTGATGACGATGTCCCGGTACTTGTAGTCGATCCCGACGACGTGGTTGACCGAGAAGAAATTCGACGACAGGTTCTTCGGATGCTGGGCGATGAAATCCACGGTCGGATAAGAGCGATAGCTGCCGCGAGCGGTCGAGCAGATGACGACATCCGGCGTCTGCTCTACGATCTCGCCGTAGGTGCCGTCTTCCAGGATGACCCAATGCCCGAGCTCGGTGGGAAACCAGGGCTCGTTCTCGACCACCGGCCGGGAGCGCATGCCGATCAAGTCCTGGAGCGGCAGACGGATCGTGCCGCCGCGCAGGGATGGATTCTCGAGATCGCTAAAGAAACTCAAGACCGCCACCCGCCAGGGAATGCCGTTATATTCCAGCCGCTCCCCTTCTCTCACCGCTCCGACGTTGAGCAGCAGCTTGCCCTGCTCGAGAAACGCGGGGACAGCGTTTCTCGCCGCCCACGCCAAACCGATCAAGACGAAGACTGCCAGGGTCAAGAGCACCCAATCCGCGGATAGATAGAGCACCACCAGGAGCACACCGACCGCGACCACCACGGTAAATAAGTAGTAGGCGACGTCGGCTAGACGAAAAAACAGCTGGCGCGTGGGGGAACCTTCGGTGCTCGGACCGATATATCTGTGGATCAGCCGGTGCAAGGCCCGCAGTACCAGGAAGATGGCTCCAAAGGCGAGGATCGCGAAGAGCAGGTTGATTCCGCGTTCCCTGAAGAACAATCTCAGAATGTCACCGGCAGCCTCGCCGAAGCCCACATCCTCCTGCTCCAGTCTCTCCAAGAGTTGTTGCGTGGCGTCGCGCTGACTCTGGATCTCGTCTCGCTGTTGGCCCCAGAATTCAGAAAGCTCGGTCAACTGCTGGTTGACTTCACCCTCCGCAGCATCTTCGAGTAGCTCGGCGAGGCTCGCCATGGCATCCTCGATGGCCGGCAAGCGCTTGTCATATAGAACGATCTGGCCGCGCAGCGTTTCCATCTCCCGGGATCGCGCGGTAGCAGCCTTGAGCTCGACAACAACCGGCGCGAAGACCTCTTCGAGCTCTTGCTTCCAGTCGAATTCTTCCTCAGAATCGGCGAAGAAGGACCCCTGATCGATGCCGGTCGCGAGCATGGAGAAGTCAGCCTCAAGGTTGCCGATACGCTCGGAGCGACTCTCCAACTCCTCGGTTAGAGCCGCCTTCTCCTCCTCGGTGGCCGCGGCGTCGCGCTCCTTCTCCAACTCGCCCATGTCCTCACGGATCGCGGCGATCGATTCGAGCATGTCGTTCAGGGTGGCGAGCCGAGCCGCCCGCTCCTCGGCCAGGGACGGGTCTTCGGTCGTGTTTTCCTCGGATGGGGTTGCCTCAGCGGGCTCGCCAGCCGGCTCGCCGGACTGGGCCACGACGATCGGGGAGCACAAGAAGAGGCAGAGGAGGATGAGGGCAAACCGGATCAGAGACGTCACATGCATTGGCTGACCTCCGCTTTGACTTCGATTTCAGTGGATGGCAATCGGCCATCCAAGTTCAAATCGACTCGGTCATGCTCGCCGTCTCCCGAAGGCGAACGCTTTTAGCCCCTAGATGGAGTGATTTTATCACCAATACTCCACCGAGGCGGCATCCTTAACCGAGATTTCATGCACCACCTCGGCCGTGCCCTCAGATCGAGAGCCGCGATTGGATTCAGCGCACCAGACGGGTGTCCGGATAGGCAGAGTACCAACCGAACCAGAAGGCGCGGTGCGCACTCAGACGTGCCAGGACTTTCCCCTCGCCCGACTCGAGTCGATCCTCGTGCAAAGTCCAGCGAACACCGTGCTCATCGACGGCGGTTCGGTCGTCATCCCAAGCGGAGAACCGTAACCCTTGGGTCTCGTAGACCCGGTTGGCGCCTGAGCCATCGGTCAGGACGACGAATGCAATTCCACCCTGGGTGTCGTGGTAGAGGCGGTGCTTATCGAGGTATTTGGCCGAGATCGCCAACGGCTCGTCTTCGCTCAAGAGCAGGGCCAGCACTTCGGCCTTGTTGCGCAGCCTACGGTCGAGCTCGGGGACGTTGAACATCAACTCGTCGGTGGCGAAGTAATCGCGGTAGGCGGCACCTTCTGAGTAGTCGCGCTCGTGGCCGGTTTCGAGAGACAGAACCTGGGTGCCCGGATGGCGGCGACGCCACTCGCCCCAGGTGGTGGTGACCACGCTGCGGCGTTTGAGCTCGATGTCTTTGTCCGCCAGCGGACCGATCACCGGCCGCCCCCAGATGGTATTCCAGAGCGACTGGGTCGCCTGGTCGTACATCAACTTGTTGGAGCGGTAAAGGAAGCCGCTGGTGCCGAGCTCATGGGCGACGCCGTCGTGTGCGGTCTCATAGAGGATCATGGTGCCGCACAGCGTGCAGTAGACCCCCGCCACCGGGATGCCGCCGACCGTGTCGACGAACATCTCGTGCCAGGCCAGAATGCGCTTGGGGTAGGCCCGGACGTCACCCTCGACTTCGAGGCCGAAGATGACATGGTCGTCCTTCAGGTAAGTCGCGTCACGAGCGGCGATCATCTTCGGCCCGCGCAGGGGCGGGATGCCGTCTTGAACCACTCCGCCCCAGCGCACCTCGTCGAGCCGGATCTTGGAGGTGCGCTGGGACGAAAAGTAGCCCCGGAATTTCGGGTCGATCAGACCGTAGAGAGCGGATTTGAACTCCGGGTAACGCGGATGCTCCTTGGGCTCGCGGGCCCACAGCCACTGGTACCAGGCGTCGAGATCGAAGCCGTGACGCTGGCCGGTGCGCTTCTCGAGCAAGCGGGAAAGTCTCCCGCGGGTGGCGGAGTCGTGGCTCAAGTGCATGGTCTCGAGCACCATCGGCGTGAAGTCCTCACGCCAGTTCTCCTCGAGGTTGCGAAACGCCTCTTGCTGGGAGTCTTTGACTCCCAGCAGAATCGAAAACAGACCCAGGACCGGATCGGTGGGGTCTGCTGCTGCGCCTTCAGCCTCCTGAGCCGACAGGGCTGGATTCAGCGCCAGGACAAGAAGCGCGACGGTCAGAACCAGAGGGGTGTGTTGGAAATACTTCATCGAGCGAATCTCCCGGACGCGGGTCAACGTCCAGAGTCGCTCTACCTACGGCTCGACCAAAATTGCGGTTCAATGGCAGGCCGCTCCACCCGCGCGACCCGGTGGAAAAACAGTTGTTCTGGAGGCGATCTCGCTAGGAACCCAGGGTCGCGACCATCACCGCCTTGATGGTGTGCAGGCGGTTCTCAGCCTGGTCGAAGACGATCGAGGCCTCGGACTCGAAGACTTCATCGGTGACCTCCATGCCGTCAAGACCGTACTTCTGGTAGATCTCCTCGCCTTTCTGGGTGTCGCGGTTATGGAACGCCGGCAGACAGTGCAGGAACTTGACGTGCTCGTTGCCG
>JAAUYI010116125.1_pt1 | contig 10361 bp, 12 predicted proteins | sample 7278041 | NCBI WGS metagenome assembly JAAUYI01 (sample SAMN14350216, study PRJNA611818) | marine sediment metagenome | isolation source: surface marine sediment (0.6m) | place: French Polynesia: Moorea | collected 2018-08
TGCGAAACATCAGTAACTACAGAAATGACACGTCCCCCAGCAGACTTGAGCTCTGCTTCAGCTGACAGAAGTGCCTCCTCTTCGATATCAGCAAGGACAAGTTTCATGCCTACTGATACGCAATGTGTCGCAATCGCCCGTCCGATACCACTTGCTGCACCTGTCACTACCGCTACTTTGTCTCTAAATTCTTTCATCGTTCTCCCTCTTTTTCATACTAACGCCGTACGTATTTGACTTTGTAGCTAACAATAATTGTGTCAGTGCCGTGATTAGGCGGAAAATTTCAGGATAATCATCCCTCATCTCATCCCTCATCTCCCTCTTCAAAGTAGACGTAAAAGATGAGGTTCTTGTGAGGAAGTCAAAGAAACTGGCAGAATCTTGGCAAGATTAATTCTTTGGATATTCAAGGTTCAGAAAATCGGCAAAGGTAAAGAAAATTCCCAAATAAAGGGCGATCGCTAAACCGAGGATAACCAACCATTTTTGCCATTGTCTTCTCTCAAGTCACTGTCACTGGTTTCTCAGGGTCAAGAACTCATCCCCAATCTAGAAAAATAGAATGAATAATTGGTAAGGCTGCCAGCCGATTTCCTCTGTTGGATGCCTCACAAGTTCCTCAAAAACTAAAAGTGAGGAATAATAGATTTGCAGGTTATTAAACCCTACAGATTCATGTCCAAACAGGACGAGGCATTATGAATTAATAATTATGAATTAATTAGTCAAGCTTTAAGACATTCTTAACATAATGTTCTTTCTGCCCAAATATTAATTATATTCAATACACGGAGATATCAATGCCAGATTATACGGATGAGTATGAATTTAGCTCCCTCCAATTTTACCGAGACAATCACGGTAAACAACTTTACTACAACTGGCAAGGGGAAGTTTGGTGGATAGAAGAACCAGGCAAACCGAAGGAAAAATTGTTTTCTATTGTTGGCATGAATGCCACGAAGATATTACTCAAATCAGATCCCGAACATGGGGAATTTGGATATCGGTTAAATAGGGAAATAGGGTTATTTTGTCACCCAGAAACTCAGGAAATTTTGCACTATTGGCAGCCCAATGAAAATACTCCAGAAGTACCGATAGTACATATAGCTAACCGCATGGTACAAGGTGCGGTGAGTGAGAAAAAAATAGTTATTCCTAAAGGTTGTGGATATACTACCAAAGTGATAGAAATTCCTTTAGAATATCCACACCCATTAGCAGGCGATCGCAAATTTCAAGACTATTGTCCTGGTGAAAAATTTAAGGGAGTAGAATACTTCACATCCCATTTTTCTCGCCCTGGTGTTAAAGATGTACCTCCAGCTTTATGGGCTAGGGATTGTCCTTGGTTACCTTGGATGAAATTAGGTTATGGACATCCTGCTCAAATGAGGTTTGAAACGACTATTGCTAGGGTAAATTCATTCGAGGAAATTCATCCTAATTTAGTCAAATTAGTGCGAGAAAAATTACCGATTTATGAATTTACTCCCGATGAGTGTGATGAACCGAATATGACTAGTATCAAGTATTTTAAGAAGCATTTTGAATCTTATTTGCGAGGAGAAATTTTTCCAATTGAGGAAACATCTTGAGCAAGTAAAATTACTGTATGGTGTGTTGTTGCACAGCACAACGCACCTTGCAATTTATGTTGGCAAAATTTCCTTTAAAAATACCTGTGCGATCGCTGATTTTTTATTAAACCCTGTCTATTTTGAAATTCGTAGTTTTTGCTTACTAATATCCGATTGAGGGAAAGGGCACGGCATTATTAAGATTATTTTATATACAAAAGTATTGTGGATGCCGTGCCCCTACGGGATAATTTATTTTTTGATAATCCAAAATCCAAAATCTAAAATCCAAAATGGTATTACCTTCTACCTTAGAATTAACAATCGACCTCAGTGACGAGCAATTTTGGCAATTGTGTCAAAACAACCGCGACTGGAGATTTGAACGCACAGCATCAGGGGAATTAATCATAATGGCACCAACTGGAGGAGAAACAGGTAATCGTAATATTGAATTATCTTATCAAGTTCAAGCCTGGAGCCGTCAAAATAACCTTGGTAAAGCTTTTGATTCTTCCACTGGCTTTAAATTACCTAACGGTGCAAATCGCTCCCCTGATGCTTCTTGGATAATCATTGAACGGTGGGAATCCCTTACCAAGGAACAAAGACGTAAGTTTTTACCCCTGTATCCTGATTTTGTGGTGGAATTGTGCTCTCCTAGTGATTCTTTATCTAAAACTCAGGAGAAAATGCGCGAATACATTGCTAATGGTACTCGCTTAGGTTGGTTAATTCATCCAGAAACACGACGAGTAGAAATTTATCGTCCTGGTAGAGATGTGGAAATTTTAGATAATCCCACAACAATATCAGAGTAAAATATATTACCTGGATTTGTTTTAGATTTAAGTACAATTATGTAGATAAATCCTTTTGTCTCTATGTAGATATCAGGTATTCAAGAGATTTATGAAAATAATGTCACCGATGAAGAGGGCGCAAGCCGCAGCGCCCCTACAGTGGATATGCGATAGGGCAAACATGATGATCGCATTTGTTGATGATGACTTGTCAATTTCAATTGTGGAAATTTCCTCATTAGCACAAGACTACGCTACAGCCGCTAATGACTCCAACACACCCTGAAATAACTTCAAACCATCAGTGCCACCTAGCATGGAATCTGCTGCTCTTTCTGGGTGAGGCATCATCCCCAATACATTACCTTGACGGTTGCAAATACCAGCAATGTTATTTTGGGAACCGTTGGGATTTTCACCTGCATAACGGAATAATACTTGATTATTTGCTTCAATTTCCGCCAAAGTTTGTTCATCGGCACGAAATTGTCCTTCCCCGTGGGCAACAGGTAAGGTAATTATCTCATCCTTTGCATAGGCTTGTGTCCAAGGTAAATCATTCCGTTCTACTGTCAGGGGAATGCGATCGCAAATAAAATGCATATCCCGATTCCTCACCAGTACACCTGGTAGTAAATGAGCCTCAGTTAATACCTGAAAACCGTTGCAAATACCGATAAGAAACTTACCCTGATTGGCGTGTTCAATGACTTGTTTCATCACAGGAGAAAACCGAGCGATCGCACCACAGCGTAAATAATCCCCGTAGCTAAAACCACCAGGAAGTACAATTACATCAATATCATCAATATCCGTATCTTGATGCCAAATCATGCGAGTGGGTTGTCCCATCACATCTCTAGTGACATAGGCGACATCGCGATCGCAATTAGAACCAGGAAAAACAACTACCCCAAACTTCATTCTTTTAACTTTTCCCTGTAAATTTTTGACCAATAATTCCTTGATGGTATAAACCAATGCGGATTATCTGTGGAATAAATCCATAGACACCCAGAGGGTGTCTACCCGCAAGGTAATCCAAAATCCAAAATCCAAAATTGAATGGCTCCTTAGAACACTCCAGTTTGAGATTCTACCTCAATCAAATCGAAGCGATAATTTTCAATCACTGGATTTGCCAGCATTTGGTCACATATGGCATTTAGCTGTTGAGTAGCTTCCTTTTCATTCTTGGTAGTGATTAACAACTCAATGTATTTACCAATCCTGATCTGTTCGACGTTATCGTAACCTAAATGGCTTAGTCCCGATTCTACAGCTACCCCAGCAGGATCTAAAACTGAAGGGCGCAGAGTTACCCAAATTTTTGCTCTATATTTCCTTTGCACAGGCATTTCTTGAACGCGGCGATCGCTATACTATATATTTCAGTTCCAAATGGGTAAGAATAAAATTACCTAGTAATTACAGTAATTTGTTAAATTAACCAGGCTCAAGCGTTCTAACATCAAAAATTCCCTAGAATAATTGTCTTATGAAAGCTATACATACCCGTTCCCAAGAGCGGATTCTCAGGTTACTCAAAACCATTAAACAAGGCATTTCTGCCCAAGATATTTATGTAAAGCTGCGTAATCGCAACCAAAGTATGGGTTTAGCAACAGTTTACCGTTCTTTGGAAGCTTTAAAACTAGAAGGTTTGGTACAGATGCGGACATTAGGCACCGGGGAAGCCCTCTATAGCTTGACACAACAAGATAAACACCATCTTACCTGTTTACAATGCGGGGTTTCCATTACCATAAATCAATGTCCTGCCCATGAATTAGAAGAGCAGTTGGAAGATGCCCACAAGTTTAAAATTTTTTATCACACCTTAGAGTTTTTTGGTCTGTGTAAAAAATGTCAGCTTCAGCAGAGGGAGTGATGGGATAATGGTTGATAGTTGACAGTTGTTAGTTGTTAGTTGACAGTTGACAGTTGACAGTCTTTAATTCATCACTCCATCACTCCCCCACTCCCCCACTCCTTCACTCCCCCACTCCTTCACTCTTTCCCTCCTTCCCTCCTTCCCTCCTTCACTCCTACTCTGCGAGAAGCCGCTACCGCGTCTACACTCCTTCCCTCCTTCCCTCTTTCACTCCCTAAAAGTGGAGTCTTTTGCCACAATGGCACGTATACCTTCTAAAGTAGCTGGTATGGTACGAGGGTCCATAAACATTACCTTGCTGCTGCCACTCTTACCAATAGTCGCGCCCATATCCAAATAACCCAAAGTCAGTAGAACTTCTAAAGCTTTGTGGGCGGTGGGATGATCTTGAATTTTTTGAGCCACAATTTCTGCTGATTCAGCCATAGCTTGAGCCTGGAGAACCCGTTGCTGGCGTTCTGCTTGGGCTTTAAGGACGATCGCTTTTTGTTCCCCTTCTGCTGCCAAAATTATGGCTTTTTGGCGGGCTTCTGCTTCTAATACTTGAGCCTCCGCTTTACCCCTAGCTGTATTTATGGCTGATTCCCGTTCCCCTTCGGAAGTTAAAATTGCTGCCCGCTTGCGCCTTTCTGCGGACATCTGCAACTCCATCGACTCTTGCACAGCTTGGGAAGGAACAATATCCCGCAATTCCACCCGCGTCACTTTCACACCCCAAGGATCTGTGGAAATATCCAATTCTCTTAACAAAATTTCATTAATTTGGGAACGGGCAGTAAAAGTCTCATCTAGTTCTAGTTTGCCCATTTCCGAACGGATTTGAGTCAGGACTAAGTTCACCATCGCTGACTGGAGATTTTCCACCTTATAATAGGATTTTTCCATATCGACAATGCGCCAATAAACCACTGCATCTGCGGTAATTGCCACATTGTCGCGGGTAATACATTTTTGCGGAGGGATATCTAAAACTTTTTCCCGGATGGTTTCCCGAAATACGATTTTATCTACAACTGGAATAATATAACTCAAGCCTGGTTCTAGTTTTTTGTTGTAGCTTCCCAAGCGTTCCACCAAAGCGGCATTTCCTTGGTTAATTACTTTCACACCAGCAGCCCCAGCCGAACCAATACCCAAGGCTACAATGATAGTCAGAAACAATTGCTCCATATAAAATTACCTCATTTTTTATTCATATATTTAACTTATTGAGGGGTTCTCTGAGCTATAAGCCCCACGCTCTAACAGCAAGGCGAGCATCAGCATACAGCCAAGAAGTGATTCTTGGAATCCCGCGCTGTACACCCTTTCTTCAGCGTCGGCAGGATGTCACGAACGTAAAAGCTTTTCTGGCATGACAATTAAGGTAGTGCCTCGTCTTCTGACTACATAAACCGTTTCCTGGGGTGGAATCGCTAATTTCTCATCATCACACCGTGCCCGCCAAGAATTGCCTTCATAAAGTACCCGCCCAGTTTTACCAGGTGGTATTTCTGTTAAAGTTTCCGCTATAATTGCATCCTGAATTTGGGGACTGCGTCTTTTTGGTGTTAACAACCGACGGGATAAAACTACTAAAACGGCGGATAGTAATAGCCAAACCAATACTTGCAGCCATAACTTTCCTAAAAGTACCCCTGATAGTAGAGCCACTACAAAGGCACTAATTCCCATCATCAATGTGACAAACTCTGTGGGTAGAAATAGTTCCATTAAACAAAGCCCTACACCCACTACAAGCCAAACTAAGGTAGTACTTGGCATGGTGCCGTCCTACAAACTAAATTATTTGTTCCTAATGCATTTCTGTGGTTAGATACAGCCATCAACTGACTGTTTCCACCCTATTTAATTCAAGTATTCTTATTTAATATTCTCAAGGTTGTTAATCAAAGCTTATAAAATCTATGAACACAAATTCAGTTTATGCCAATTAGTAAGAGTTTGACAGCTAGATGTAATCGAAATTTACGCATTAATTTGTTACTTAAATATACACTTGTATGATTTCTACACAACGGGTAATCTATTGCATCAACCCAGACTGCACCAAACCAATGAATCCAATTGGTGAGAAGGTTTGTGGTAATTGCCAAACACCTTTAGTTTACCGCTATCTCTGGGCAATTGATTCATCTGAGAATCAAAAGGAAATAGGGGGAAAAGTTGCCGACAGATATGAGGTAATTACACCCAACCTTTGGCTAGATACTCAACCAGGATTATTACCAGAAATTCCCCCAGAACTTCCCCCAAGGGCTGTTCCTTACCTCAAGTTGTATCCCCAAAGACTACACATACCCCAGGTTTATGGAATTGTCCCTTCCCCAGAACCGGCAGTAAATGATATTTTGTTACTGGAAAATGTACCCGTAGACGATCGCGGTGATCTTTATCCAGCGATCGCAGATGCATGGGAGCAAGCAACTCCAGTTAGACAGGTTTACTGGCTCTGGCAAATTCTGCAATTATGGCAGCCCTTATCAGAATTAGGTGTGGCTGAGAGTTTACTACGCGCCGACAATCTCCGGGTACAGGGATGGTGCGTCAGGTTATTAGAACTACATCACTCAGAACCACTCCATCTGCAACAATTGGCAGACTGTTGGCAACCTTGGGTAAATAAAGCACAACCCCCAGCAGCATCAGAATTACAAAAGATCATCCAGCAGATGAAGGCTGAAGATGTTGATATACAAACAATATCTACCCAGTTAAATCAATTATTACTGACCATAGCTGGGCAATTACCCTTAACACTGAAGGTATCTGGAGCTACAGATATTGGTAGGGAACTGATGCAAAATGAAGATGCTTGTTTCCCTACTAACGGCGATGGCATTGACGATCCCTTGCTACCACAGGTATCTATTGTTTGTGATGGCATTGGCGGACATGAAGGGGGGGAAGTTGCCAGTAAATTGGCAATTCAGTCTGTCAAGTTACAAATCCAGGCTTTACTGCAAGAAGTAGCATCACAAGACGAGATACAACCACCAGAATTAATCCAACAACAAATAGAAGCCAGTCTGCGGGTAGTTAATAACTTAATTAGCAACAGCAATAACGAACAGCACCGGGAAGGTACTCAACGCATGGGTACAACTATGGTGATGGCAGTGCAAGTACCACAAAAAGTTGACACAGGAGAAAATGCCCACGAACTTTATTTAGTAAATGTGGGTGATAGCCGTGCTTACTGGATTACTCCTGACTATTGCCAATTACTTACAGTAGATGATGACGTGACTGGACGAGAAGTCCGTTGTGCCCGTAGCTTGTATCGTCCAGCACTACAACGTCAAGATGCTCCTGCCCTGACTCAAGCCTTGGGAACTAAAGAGGGTGAATTTTTATACCCCACATCCCAACGGTTAATTATAGAAGAAGATGGAATTTTACTACTTTGCTCTGATGGGTTAAGCGATAATAACTGGGTGGAAAAATCCTGGCGTGATTATGCCCTACCCATCTTTACAGGGGAGATAATATTAGAAAATGCTGTGCGCCAATGGATTGATTTAGCCAATCAGCAAAATGGTCATGACAACATTTCGGTGGTACTCACCCATTGTCGCGTTTCCCCAGATTATCCCGTACATATACCAAAACAGGATACCCAAGATACCCAAGCCTTAGCGACTATCCCAGAACCAACTGAATCTACCTTTACAGAAAGTTCCCAAGCACTGCTAGATTTAGAACTGCCAGAGCCAACTCCAGCCGAATCAACCCCTACCCCCACTCCCACCGCAAGCCAACCAGCCAAACGTAAACGGGGGTGGTTAATATTTACTGGGTTGTTATTCCTATTATTAGGGGGTACTGGTTTGAGTTTAGTTGCTTGGTGGCAAATCAATCCTCAATCCTTCCAAAGACAGTGTCAGCGACTTCCCCAGAAGGTACAGAAACTCTGTCCTCCCAGTAATTAATATAGTTTCTGTATGAAGATGCAATTCACATTGATTGTAGAGACGTTGCACTGCAACGTCTCTACGAAATTTACAAGAGATATTTCAATCTTCGCAGCCGATCCGAATAGCTTCTCATCACTTCCAAAGCGAACATAGGAGTCTGTTGAACTGCAAACAGAAAATGCTCCCGATCTAAAAATCCTAATTGACAATCAGTTTTAGCGATCGCAGTAGAAGCTCTTTTGTGATCTTCATGAACCAGTGCCCCTTCTCCAAAGATATCACCAGTTTGTATTGTCTCTACAACCTTATCATTAATCCAAATATCCACCTCACCCTTGATTACACCATACATCACCTCACCCAGTTCCCCTGTTTTAAATATCACTTCTCCAGCAGCATAAGTCTTGGGAGAGGGGGGTTTTTGGTATAATTCTACTGTTTTAACCGGTTTTAGCACTGCTTGAAACTGACCTCAGTAATGGATATTTTGTCAACTAATACCAAGTTGCTTTCAAAGATAGTATTTTGTCATTGCGACGGTCGCGGAGCACAAGGAAGCAATCTCACCAACTCGAACTACTACAATAGAACGCAACTTAGTATAAACACTTCCACAAATATATTTCCCATCAACCTTTATCTGATAACTGGCACCAGTCTCAATAAGAGCCAGAGGCTCTATTTTCTGGCTACCAGGCTCAGCCTGGTAACTAGGGTCAAGGAGGCGGAGCCTCCTGATTATCGCAAATGCAGTTATAGAACTATAAATCAGGACTTTAAAGACGGGCAATATTGTGTGAAGATAGGATGATGAAAACTCTTGCCAAAGTATCTAGTGATTCTCTTGTTGGGTTATACCCCTCCAATATCCTAGGATATGCCTCCAATCATATTTTATTTACGGATAGGCTAGTACGAGAGAATCGTTTTAGAAGTGTGAGACAGCTAAAGCAGATTGTCACTGACGATCAAAACCTATCCAGGCTGACTTTTATGTCTAGCTAAATTGAGAGGTTTGATACCATGCATCGGCAAAAACTATGGCTATGACATCACCTTTGCAAGCAGTATATATAAAGATCCAGCAAATTGATTGAGGGATAGCTGTGGAGACAGTTTTAGAAACACAAAAACTAGATGTAAAATTGGGTATGAAAATTGGCGATCGCGTTCGTGTTAAAACATCTGTAGTGGTTTACCATAATCCCGAACATAGAGGTAAAGCTTTTGACCTTAAAGACTTAGAAGGTGAAGTCATGAATATTGTCACCGAATGGCAAGGTAGACCTGTAAGTGCTAATTTGCCAGTTTTAGTCAAGTTTAATAAAAAATTAAAAGCTCATCTACGAGAAGATGAATTAGAAATCTTATCCTAGGGACAGCTATAATCCCTCATTTGCGGCGAAACCATGCAAATATATTGAGTTCGCCGCGCATTTTCTCTAGTTCTTGGCGATGATGCTCCGCAGTTGCATAATACCATTGGCAATATTGCTGAAATTCTGAACGCACCTGCACTTCATAGTAAAATTCCCTGGTAACTTGATGAGCTACTAAATTTTCCTCCACTTCTGATTGGGGTGAGGGAATTATCTGCGGAAAGTCTTGTGACATAAAATTCCTGGATATAGCGCTACGCGCAAGTAATAAGTAATAAGTGAGCCATTGCGGTGGACGGGTTTCCCGGCATAAAGCAAATGGCGCGCCTCTTGCTCCCTTCGGGAGAGCTTCGCTAACAGAGGAGCTGCCCCTTTCAGGGGAGCTAACGCTAACGCTAACGCGAAGCGTATCCGTTCGGCTTTGCCGTGCCCGAAGGGCTTAGGATTCACTCCGAAGGAGTCATAAGCTTACGGTTCATAGGTTTGCTGCATTCAACAATGTCCGCGCCCTAATTGCGTAGTGCTATAATACACAAAACAAGCTGGTATTACTATTACAATTATAGCTGGTGGCATTTAGGTATCGTAGTAAAGTAGAAATAACTCATAACTGATCACTGATCACTGATTACAGCCAACCGTTGCTAAAACATTACCCAAAGTTGGTCAACGACCTCATACTAACGGCTGTATAAGGATTCCCAGTAGGACTTTCACCTACTACCCGAAGTGCCATTAGGCTTCCTAAACAGGGCATTGTCCACCAGACTCCGACCTATGAA
>JAAUYI010080023.1_pt1 | contig 10360 bp, 10 predicted proteins | sample 7278041 | NCBI WGS metagenome assembly JAAUYI01 (sample SAMN14350216, study PRJNA611818) | marine sediment metagenome | isolation source: surface marine sediment (0.6m) | place: French Polynesia: Moorea | collected 2018-08
AACCTCTACATTGAGGAATCAAACTTTAGCAGGGAATAAAATGTAGGTTGGGTTGAACGAATTGAAACCTAACCAATCAAGCGATCGCTTGACAATTAAGACAGTCGCTACTTACTCATATCGGGATTTTTTTGATTTAATAACTTTAATAACCTCATCATGGCTTTGACCCTCGATAATGTCTTTGAGATGAATTTCTCCCTTAACATATTGAATATGAATACGCCAGCCTGAAATTTTATCAATATCAGCACGGTAGATTGCTTGTTTGATACCTAACAATAAATAGTGTTACTAAGTTTTTTTCTACCGCACTTGGGAAAGGTTGTAAATATTGCGGCTTCATGGAAGTATATGCCATATTTGTTGGAGTTACTATCTGTTTTGTTGGGATTTTACTTATTACATTGGCAGGATGTGTCAATCAATTGATGGGTTCAATCTAAAACTAACAGGACTTACGCAACTGGCACCGCAGCGATCGCCATTAAGTAGTATTTTAGTACTAAATGCAACAATTTATGAAATCAGCCCTTTTTCTAATTGTTAACAGTAATTAATCAATTAAAGTTGTTGTTCAAATTTCATGAGAAAATGATTATGGGGTGCTTCGGTAAATTGGTGAGCAATGAGATTTACTAAACTTGATTATTGTCAATACTTACTGAGTAGTCAAATCAACTATACAATGACTAATCTAGCAGAACATTTGGAAAATATTAGTCATGATAAAATAACGAATACCTCGCCCTTTAAGGGCGGGGTTTATCCCTATTACGAATACCTCGCCCTTTAAGGGCTGGGTTTATCCCTATTATCTCAAAAATGAGAAGCTAACTCCTCGTTTACTTTGGGATAATGTCAAAAATTTAATAGTAGTTGATGATGATGCTTATATTATATTTGATGACACAGTTATAGATAAAATATTTTCGGAAGAGATAGAGATAGTACGAAGACAGTATAGTGGTAATGAGCATGGTGTTGTTAAAGGCATAGGAATAGTAAATTGCATATATGTTAATCCTAAAATACTACAATTTTGGGTAATAGATTATCGTGTTTTCAACCCTGAAAATGATGGTTTAAGTAAGGTTGACCACGTAAAAAATATGCTTATAAGCCTTGTATATCAAAGAAATTTGCCTTTCGATACAGTTTTAATGGATACATGGTATGCAGTAAATAAATTAATGCTTTATATCGATAGTTTAGATAAATTTTATTATTGTCCTTTAAAAACAAATCGTTTAGTTGATGATAGTTTTGGTCAAGAAAAATATAAAAATATCAAAAATTTATAATGGGATAATGAAGATTTAAAATATGGTAAGATAATCAAAATTAAAGGGTTTCCTGCTAAGATGAAAGTGAAACTTTTCCGTGTTACTGTCTCTACCGACAGGACGGACTATGTCGCAACTAATGACTTATCTCAAAGTTCTACGGATGTTGCACACTCATGTGTGTAAAATTCGTTGGAAAATAGAGGAGTTTCATCGAGAAATAAAGCAATTGACTGGTATTGAATCATGTCAATGTCGTAAAGTGATGCCTCCGGCACGCTACCGCGAACGCCTTCAAAGAAATCATATTGCTTGTGCTATGCTGGTTTGGCTTCGACTCAAGAATTTAGCTTATAAAACAGGTCAAACGGTTTATCAAATCAAGCATAATTTACTTTCAAATTATTTAACCCCCGCAACTAAAACGTCCAGAGATTTCTATGTCTATAGTATAGTTTTTGGGCGCTTGGTGCGCTTCGCGCACCATTGCTTGTGCCAGTTGCGTAAGTCCTAACTAAGAAAGTGCGTTACGCTGACGATATTAACGTAGGCACATTAAGACTACTAATAATCAACTAAGACTACTAATAATAAAGAAAAGAATGAAAAATTTAGATCCAGTAGATATTGTTGATGAATTACTATGTGATTTTGCTTCCAAGTTAGGTTTGCAGTTAACAGATGATGAGCGTGTTGTAGACTTAATTTCTTGTAGTGGTTGTTCAGGTTGGGGACTCGATACCTACGGTAATCTCAAGGCTGAGTTGATCGAGCCTGAAAATGAAAAGATTGGTTTTTCTGCTGATTTTTATTTAGATGGAGATCCAAATGATGATACATCTATTCTGGGAACCTCTATTTTGGTAAAAGTTCAGGGGGAAGTAGCTAAAGAAGATGAAAACTGGGAAGTATCTGAATACGAAGTAATGAACGTCTATTTCTATCCAGCTGACGAAGATTATCTAGATGAAGAACAACTAGATGCGATACTCTCAAATACTGAGTTTTATCAAACATTCTTGGATGAAATTTCAAGCTTACAGGTGTTGAATAACCTCAGTTTACCAGACTGTAATGTACAAAAGACTCTCAAGAGGCAAATCTATATTGGCGCAATAACGTGTCTTGAAACCTATTTATCTGATGCGTTCATCAATACTGTGTTATCAAATGATAAATATCTTAGATCATTCTTTAAATCATTCAAGGATTTTAAAGAGCAAAAGATTGGGATGCATCAGCTTTTGGAACATGCTGATAATGCAAAAGAAATTGCAAAGAAAGCAAGGTTGGAGGTTATATTTCATAACTTATCTAAAGTTAGCAATATGTACAAAAAAACACTTGATATTTCATTTCCCAGTTTTTCTGATATTGCAAGATATATATCAATCAGACATGATTTGGTACACAGAAATGGAAAGACGAAAGAAGGAAACGAAACTCCTGTTGATGATCAGAATGTAGATACAGTTATAAATGATATTAGAAGTTTCGTAGAGCAGATTGATAAAGCATTAAAGGAAAAAGAAAACTTCAAGCAAATTGATGAGTTAGATAATCCTTTTTTCTGAGATCATATTACCTCTTTTAGCCAGGGAAATTCCTACTGCTTCACCGCTTTCATCGACAACCCAATCCTCCGCAACTTCTGATTCACTTCCATCACCTTTACCTTCACCACCTGTCCCACCTTCACAATTTCCTTGGGATCGGAAACAAACCTATCCGCAAGTTGGGATATATGCACCAACCCATCCTGATGCACGCCAATATCCACAAACGCGCCAAAGTTAGCTACATTTGTCACAATCCCTTCTAATACCATCCCCTCTTTCAAGTCAGAAATTTCCTTAATTCCCTCTTGGAATGTGGCATACTTAAACTCAGCCCTGGGGTCTCTTCCTGGCTTTTCCAATTCACTGAAAATATCCCTTAATGTAGGTTCCCCTACGGTATCGGTGACGTATTTTTTCAAGTCAGCCTTTTTCAACTTAGCGGCGATTTGGGTAATCTCAGTTAACGGGACTTGTAAATCAGATGCGATCGCTTTTACAATTCCGTAACTTTCCGGATGCACTGCGGTATTATCTAATGGGTTATCACCACCACGAATACGGAGAAATCCGGCTGCTAATTCAAAGGCTTTTGGTCCCAATTTGGGCACTTTCAACAGTTGCTTGCGATTTTTGAAGGCTCCATTTTCGTTGCGATATTGGACTATATTATTGGCGACGGTGGAAGTAATGCCAGAGACGAAAGTCAGCAGTTCTTTGGAAGCGGTGTTTAAATCCACCCCCACATAGTTAACGCAACTTTCCACGGTTTCATCTAATTTCTTTTTCAGCAACTTCTGATCTACGTCGTGCTGGTATTGTCCCACGCCGATGGATTTGGGATCAATTTTCACCAATTCTGCCAAAGGATCTTGCAAGCGTCTACCGATACTAATGGCACCACGCACGGTAACATCTAAATCAGGGAATTCTTGGGCGGCGACTTTGCTGGCGGAATATATAGATGCACCGGATTCATTGACAATGACTTTAATGGGCTTGGTTTCCACTGCTTTCAGTACTTCCCCCACAAATTCGTCTGTCTCCCTGGATGCCGTACCATTACCAATGGCTATGAGTTTAATTTTATACTTTTCAATTAAACCTTTCAGGGTTTTTGCAGCTTGAATCCGTTTTTCATTGCCAGAATGGGGAAATATCGCCTGATATTCCAAAAATTTCCCTGTTTCTGCCAAAATTGAAACTTTACAACCAGTACGGAAACCAGGATCAATCGCCATCGTCGGTTTCATCCCCGCAGGTGCAGATAGCAGCAATTCCCGTAAATTGGCTTCAAAGGTTTTGATAGATTCTATATCTGCATACAGTTTCTTCTCAGAAATTACCTCAGTCATCAAAGAATTTTTCATCAAGCGGTTAAATGCATCTTTGAGCATTTCCTGATAAAAACTGCGAATGGGACGCTGTTTAGTGCGAATTTCCTGGGACTCCAGGTAAGAAAGCACCATATCCTCATCAAAATCAATTACAAAACTTAATATCCCTTCCTTCTCACCCCGACACAAAGCTAATAAATTGTGGGGTGCAATATTTCTCACCTTATTTTCATACTCGCGGTACATTTCAAACTTAGTTGTACCTTCGGGATAATCATCTTTGATGCGGGAGACAAATACCCCTTCCTCTAGCAAATACTCCCGTAGATATGCCCTCAACTCAGCTTTCTCCGCCACTTCTTCCGCCAAAATATCAGCAGCACCCTTTAGGGCTGACTCCACAGTCTTGACTCCCTTCTCCGGGGAAACATACTTCCCTGCTTCCCCGTCTAAAGATGCGGATTCACCATTCTTTACATTTAAAGACTTAATAAACTCCGCTAGGGGTTCTAGTCCTTTTTCCCTAGCAATGGTGGCGCGGGTGCGACGCTTGGGACGGTAGGGTAAGTATAAATCCTCCAGTTCCGTCTTTTGCAAACAGGATTGAATTTTCCCTTCTAGCTCATCCGTAAGTTTACCTTGTTCGGCGATCGCTTTTAAAATTACCGCCTTTCTTTCTTCTAGTTCTGTTACATAAGTATATCTATCAGCTAAATTCCGCAATTGGACTTCATCCATTTCCCCTGTCCGTTCCTTACGGTAACGGGCAATAAAGGGAATTGTCGCCCCCTCTTCCAGCAATGAGAGCGCGTTTTGTACTTGAAAGGGTTTCAGGTTCAGTTCAGTTGACAATAGTTGAGGAATGTTAAGCATCTGCGGTGTCACAGTCACAAACAAAGTCGGGCAATAAACAGGTTAAAGATTGGTAATCTTCTGCTAATAATCCTGATTATCTGGAAGTTTCAGGTTAATACAAGATTATGAAATCACTAATAATATTTTGAAAGTGTCAGCTAATGATGATAAGCTGTTAGATCATAAAGTTTACAAATCTAAACTTAAACCTCAGTAAAGTTAAGTCCTTACCTTACTGAGAATATCTCATAAAATATCGTGTCAGCTAGATTTTTTCTGGTTGTAACCTCCATACATATACAAAAATTGTTTGTCAGTCGAGAATTAGAAGATGCCGTTATTTTTTCTTTTACCCCTTTTTACAGCTTTAGTCAGTGGTTACATCTGTAAACGACGTAGTGATGAAATTGGACAACTTGTAGGTGTAGTAGGTGCTATTAGCTTGATTATCAGTTTAGTGTTAGCACCTTGGGAGATTCAGTTGTTGCTGCTTGTGGTTGTGCTTGTTGCTACTCCCAAACTCCTATGGAAAAATGATTCTAGATTGAACTGAGGGATAACAAATCCCCGACTTTATTAATAAGTCGGGGATCTCAACAGTACCACGGAGCAAGCGATAAACCGGAGGCTTGACGCTGCGTGTATGGCTTAATCAATAATTGTGAGACATAAATAATCCCATCGCTTTTAAAACATCCTCTCATAACCCCGACTTTTTGGAAAAGTCGGGGTTCTCTTTGTTTATATTTCAAGTGTGAGAACTAACTTTTTGTCTCCTTAACCAAGTTACTTGATCTTCTTGAGCAAGAGATAATTCATCCCCCAAGGTTTTAATATATATAAATCCTTGACTAATAATTAAATCCCTAATGGGATACCATGAACCTCTGTGTCTAATCAAAAGTTCTAGGGGAATTGCTCTTCCCCTGGCATACTTTCTGTATTTCCACCACATTTGCCATAGTACTACAGATTTTGTACACATTATTTGATATCCTTTGGGAATTTGAAAATACTGAAATGAATAAAAGCCAAAGTTATCTATTTCCCCTGATAGAATAAAGTTATAATTAGCTAAAACTTCATTCATTAATGAAAAATAGGATGAAGTTCCTTTCAACAGAAATTCTCGCTTAATGCTAGTCAAATTTATTTTCAGAATGATACCTTCATTTTTAGCAATCAGCTGATTACTGTCAAATACCGTTTCAGCTCTCAAAATTGAATTTGACAATAAAACTTGTATTCTATTTAAAGAATGTTGTACAAATTCTACAATTAGTTCTTGATCGGTCAACATTTATTTATGGTAAATAATAAGTTTATTGTTTAATCATTTACAGCTTAAATCCGGAATTTTATATACATTCGATTGCAAGTTTATGAAGTATATAATTTAGAATTTGGGTCTAAATGGGAGCAGGTTTTGCTAACAACCGATGTTTGAAGTAGATAAATAGTATTTGACATAACCAAATTAAAGTAGAGTCTCCTGATATTTCCTGGGGTAGTCTCTCTTAACAATTTTCAGAATTCAGAGCTACATTTATATAGTTCCCGGAAAATTTAGAAATATACCAGTGCATCTACTGATTACCAAAATCCTCAAAAAACACAAAGCATGGCTAACCTATGTGCTTTTAGCGACTGTGTTGTGCCTAAGTATTATTTTTAGCCATAGCAGTCCTCCACAGGCTGCACAGTCTGTGGAGAAAAAGACACTAACAATGATTACCTCCCCTGATTATCCACCCTATGAGTATTACGACACCCAGGATGGGGAAAGGAAAATAGTTGGTTTTGATGTTGATATTGCTAAGTATATTACCCAGGAGTTGGGATATAAGCTACAAATTGCCGAGTCAGATTTCAGTGGCTTAATTCCCGCGCTACAAGCAAATCGGGCTGATTTTGCTATGGCTAGTATGAATCCCACCCCGGAGCGCAAGAAAAATGTGGACTTTTCCATTGTCTACTATGAAGGAAAAAATACAATTGTTGCTGCCAAGGGTAGTAATATTAAGCAGATAGAAGATTTGGCAGGGAAAAAGGTAGGGGTACAGTTAGGTACTACCCAAGAACAATATGTGAAAAAAATAGCCACAAAAATTCCGGGTTTACAACTCAAGCAACTCAATAAAGCCCCGGAAATGGTGCAGGAAATTAAATCTAAACGTATTGATGCAGCGATTTTGGGGGATACGGTAGCCCAAGGATTCACCCAGTCCAACCCGGACTTAGAATTTCAGGTACTTCCTTCCCAGGAGCCTGGTGGTGGTTCTGCGATCGCTTTTCCTCAGGGTTCTCCTCTAGTACAATCATTTAATAGGGTTCTGCAAAAAATGCAGGACAATGGGAAACTCCAGGAATTAGCAACTAAGTGGTTTTCCCAGACTATACAACCAGTGCCAGGAAATGAACCAATCAAAGGTGGATTTAATCTAGATTTCAGGCGAATAATTCCAGAAATTCCCTTTATTCTCCAAGGTATTCCTCTATCACTGTTATTTACGGGATTGTCCGTATTTTGCGGGCTAATTTGGGGCACTATCCTTTCTCTATTTAAGATTACAGGAGTTAAACCCCTAGTCTTGATTGCCAATGTTTATACTTCAGTCTTTCGAGGTACGCCCTTATTACTCCAGTTAGCATTGGTTTACTACGCTACACCCCAACTCACAGGCTACGATATTACCGCCTTACAAGCAGGGGTATTTACTTTTACCCTCAACTCCGGAGCTTATATGTCAGAAACTATCCGGGGAGGTATTCAAGCGGTGGATAGGGGACAAGCAGAAGCAGCCATGTCTATGGGTGTTCCCTATGGGTTGATGATGTGGGATATTATCTTACCCCAAGCCTTGAAAAATATTCTCCCCGCTTTGGTGAATGAAACCATTGGCTTATTAAAAGATTCGGCTTTGGTATCTACCCTAGGTGTGGTAGAAATCTTACGCAGTGCCCAAATTGTGGGAGCTAATAAATATATTTACTTTGAGCCGTTGTTATTTGCTGGCTTAATTTACTATGTTTTGGTTATGGGTTTGACCTTTGGGGCATCATCTTTGGAAAGGAGGTTGAGACAAAGTGAGTAATGCAGTTATCCGCACGGAGTTTCTCTGTAAGTCTTTTGGCAATCTACAAGTACTGCAAGATATTTCTACGGAGATTTACCCAGGGGAAGTAGTAGCAATTTTAGGTCCTAGTGGTTCGGGTAAATCCACTTTTCTCCGTTGTTTAAATTTATTGGAACGTCCCACCCAAGGAAAGGTTTATTTTCAGGATAATGAAATTACCCATCCCCAAGTGAATATTGCTCAAGTTCGCCAAAGATTGGTGATGGTATTTCAACACTTTAATCTCTTTCCCCACATGACAACTTTACAAAATGTCACCTATGCCCCCATCAAGGTGAAGGGAGTAGATAAATATGATGCCCAAAAAACTGGACTGGAATTATTGAGTAAAGTTGGTTTAGCAGAAAAAGCCGATGTTTACCCCTCAAAGTTATCTGGAGGACAAAAACAACGGGTAGCAATTGCCCGTGCCTTAGCTATGCAGCCAGAGGTAATTTTGTTTGATGAACCCACCTCCGCTTTAGATCCAGAAATGGTCAAAGATGTGTTGGAGGTGATGAAATCCCTCGCCCAAACAGGAATGACAATGGCAATTGTCACCCACGAAATGGGATTTGCCAGGGAAGTTGCCAGTCGGATTATGTTTTTAGATCAAGGTAGATTGGCAGAAGATGCTACCCCTGGAGAATTTTTTAGTCATCCCCAGTGCGAGCGGGCAAAACAATTTCTGGAAAAGATGTTGTAAATCTGGGAAATTTGGCTGATAAAAAAGCTTAAAGGGTAGGGTTAAAGGCTTCTTGTTCCCTTTCCGCTCTTTGAAATCTACAACAATCTCATAAAAACTCTGAATATCTGATTGAGATTTCAATTTCTGCTACCCTGCGGGAACGCTAAGAGCGAACATCCGAGACTGTCGGCAGCACCTCGTCAGCAGACAGACACGACAGAGCTTGCCGCGTATCGTTCTATATTTATCGCAGCGTTCAAATCTCTATCAATACTGAAATTACATTCACCACAGTGGTATGTTCTTTCGGTTAAAGATAGAGATTCTTTAACGTAGCCGCAATTAGAACAAGTTTTACTACTCGCAAACCACCTATCAATAACAACTAACTTGCTACCATAGAGTTTGCATTTGTATTCAAGTTGTCTACGAAATTCGTAGAATCCCATATCAGCAATAGCTTTAGCTAACTTGTGATTGGCTAGCATACCTGATACATTCAAATCCTCAATACCAATTACAGCGTGGTTCTTGCTTAAACTAGAGGTAAGTTTATGTAATGTATCTTTGCGGATATTAGCTACTCTTGAATGAGCCTTAGCTAGTTTGACAATTGACTTAGCTCGATTATTAGAACCTTTTAACTTCCTACTAACTTCACGTTGAAGTTTAGCCTATCGTTTCTCGGCTTGCCGATAAGATTTAGCACCATCAATTACTTCTGGTGTTGATAAAATAGCTAGATATTTAATACCAAGGTCAACACCTACAACACTGGTATTGTTGTTAGTTAATTCCTCGGTTTCAATCTTGAAACTAATAAACCACCTATCAGCCTGTCTGCTGATAGTTACGTTTTTTATTTTTTCTATTTGAGGTAATCTTTCGTAGGTTTTAATTACTCCTATTACTGGAATTTTAATTTTATGGCTATTAACAATCTTGATTGAGCCATCAAGAGTGAACGAATCATGCTTTCCCTTTTTTTTAAAGTTTGGTATGCCTGATATCTTCTTGAAACATCTATCCCAACCCTCTCTTAGTTGCCTTAATGCATATTGAGGAGCGCATTTACTAACTTCGTAGTACCAAGGTTTATCAACTTTACGAATAGCAACTAACCACTTGTGTAGTTCAATAGCAGTAGGAAACTTTATCTTGTCCTTAGGATTATTTTTATTATGGTCTAGTATCTAGGATTGTTAATGCCAATGCCCAATTATATGCATCACGAGCAGTACCAGCGTGTTTAGCTAATAATACTTTTTGAGTTTTGTTGAGGTTTAGTTGTGTCTTAAATCCTAGAAGTATCATTAGCCTCCAATTTACCTACGACCTGATCGGCTTCTGACTGTAAACCTTCTAATAACGAATACCTCGCCCTTTAAGGGCGGGGTTTATCCCTATAACGAATAACTATTTCAATACCTTGTAACTCACATAATGCAAAAACCAATTCAGAACCAAATCTTAGCAGTCGGTCTTTATGTGTTAGTACAAGTCGCTTCATCTGCTTGCGTAA
>JAAUYI010207692.1_pt1 | contig 10360 bp, 7 predicted proteins | sample 7278041 | NCBI WGS metagenome assembly JAAUYI01 (sample SAMN14350216, study PRJNA611818) | marine sediment metagenome | isolation source: surface marine sediment (0.6m) | place: French Polynesia: Moorea | collected 2018-08
CCAGCGCGAGACTCTCTGCGCGGGCACGGTCCAAGCCCAATTCCTCCGCCGCGCCGGCAAGTGCGTCGATGAAACGATAGACGAAACCTGGACCCGATCCCGCAAGGGCTGTGACGAGGTCGAACTCGTCTTCATTTTCCAGCCAGATAGCGCTGCCGAGCTTGTCAAAGGTATCGAAAGTCGCGGTTCGTTCGGTGAGGCCGCGCTCGGCCAGAATGACGGGAGACTTGCCGATCCGGGCGGCGAGATTGGGCATCACGCGGACATGCGCGGCCGCCTTCGGAAACGCTGCCTCCAACTGGTCGAGAGTGATCCCCGCCAGCAGCGAGTAGACGATCACGCCTGCTCCGGTCAGCGATTGGAGCGCCGGACTCAGTGCCGCCAACTGCTGTGGCTTGAACCCAAGCATCACGGCCTTGTGGCCGCTCACCTCGCCCGGTTCGCGATACAGCGCGACGCCCTCCGGAGCAGCTGCTAGCGCCGGGTCGAGCACGGCAAATCGCGACGGATCGATGCCGGCGGCCAGCCACCCGGCCAGCATCGAACCACCCATATTGCCGCATCCGATCAGGAGAAGTTTATCTGTCATCGCTTCGCTCTCGCTTGGGAGAGCCGTGACTAGGCTTCGCCAGCCGCGTCGACAAGCGCGCTTTCGAGCGCCGCACGCGGGCTCTTGTCGCCCCACAGCACGAACTGGAACGCCGGGTAGAAGCGGTCGCATTCGTCGATTGCGGTTTCAACTAGTGCCTGCGCCTGAGCGAGGCTTAACATGCCCTCGTCGCCAAGCAGCGCGCCGTGGCGATAGAGCAGCACATCACCGTTCGACCAGATATCGAAATGGCCGAGCCACATCTGCTCGTTGACCAGGCTGAGTAATTCGTACGCGCGCTGGCGCTTGTCATCTGACACGCGAATATCGGGCAAGCACAGGAATTGCAGGACGTTGTCGGTTCCACGCCATATCGCGCGCAGCTGATACTTGGCCCAACTGCCCTGCACCTCGCCGGTCATCTCGTCATCGGCTACGACTTCGCACGGCCAGCCGCGTGCTTCGAACAAGGCCGCGAGCATTTCGACCGGGGCGGCGTCGTCGTTCGCGCCGTAATCGTGTTCGCGGGGCATCATGCGGGGGCTTTCACACAATTCATTGATCGCCGAATGCCTTGAGCGGGGGGCGCTTGGCAATGCGAGGAATCACGGCGGCTGGGGAGAACGGCTCTGGCTTGTTCAAAGCTTGTGCACAGAAACCCGGGGATGGCGCGAATCTTTTTAATTAAGTTCTTGAATTTCTGTGCCTTCCGGGCTGGTATATGAGAACGTGTCGATGCCCCTTTCGCTAAGCGCATTGACCAGTTCGCGCGCTTCGCGAGTTCCGGCGATCGGCCCGGCGAGCAATCGGTTCGACTGACCCCATTCGACTACATGCGGCTTGTAGTCGCGCAGCAAGCGCGACGCCTTGCGCGATATCCTGCGCCAGTCGAACCGCAGCGCGTCACGATCGCGGCCGGTTGCTACCTGTACCCAGATTCGACGCGGATGTTCGGGCTCGACCGGTTCGGCCGCGGGAGGCGGCTCACGCGGGACTTCGATCGCCGCGAGGTTGACTGCATCGCTGCCGAATTTCGCATCGGGCATTTCGCCCGTGCCAAGCTCTCCGAAGGCGTCGGCAAAATCGGGGTCGGGCGTGGCCGGTGACGAGGCGCCGGTGTCGGTTCCTGCGACCCGAGACAGATCAAAACCGGGACTCGGTGTCGTATCCGTTGCGGCCACGATTCCGGATGCAGGCTGTGTCGATGCCGCGCTTGCCACTTGCCCTGTTGATTGACCCAGCGGTTCCCCGGCCGGTTCGAGACGGTCACCCGCCGCAATCTGTGCGGAGCCGGAAGGCGCGCCCGAGCTCGCGTCTGCAAAAGCTGCGATGCGAGGGTCATCGCGACCGATTTCCGCCGCGCGCGGAAAAATGCCGAGATTGGCCGCTGCTGCCTGCTGAGCCTTGGTGAGACGCGGCATGTATTCGAGGTAAGGAGTAATCCGGCTGGCAAGGTCGCGCGGCATGACCGCTTCGGTGATTGCCGCCGCGCGCTCCTGTTCACCGAGAATCGCGAGCCCGAACGCGCGCGTCCTGAACGCGGCAAAATCGCGCTTGTCGATCAGCGGGCGCAAAGTGTCTTCAAAAGCACGCTGCTCACCAACGATCGCCTGGCTCAGTGCCATCCGACGGATCGCGAGGCTGTTGTCAGGATCCTGCACCAGCGCCTGCCGATACATCGCCATCGCGCGGATCTGGTCGCCCACCATATCATAGGCCAGTCCGCGATCGGCTAAGACGTCCCGCGAGGAAGCACCTGCCTGCTCAGCTTCGGAGAACAGCCGCAGTGCCTCGATCGGACGACCTGAGCGCAGATAGACCGCGCCCTGCCCCATCTTGACCCGTGGATTGTTGGGCGAGAGCTCTTCCGCCCGGCCGAAAAAGCCGATCGCCGCGTCGAGATCGTCGAGACGTAGCGAAGCGTTGCCCGCTTCGATCAGGGCGTCGAGGTTGCGTGGTCGCCGAGCGAGTGTCTTGAGCGCAGCATTCAGGCGCTCAACCTCCGGCGAAGGCAGCGGTTGGACGACCGGTCGCGACGTCGAATCTTGCGCATCAGCCGTCGAAGCCGTGCCAAGCAGTAATCCTGCCGAAATCAGGGCCAATGCGGATAGGGGATAGCGTAACATCGCGCTGCTGCAGCTAGACTGAAATCGCCGCCGTGCTAGCCGCATGGTGATGAACGCGCGGCGAACGGGGCTTCACTCCGGCTGAAGTGAAGCCCGCACAGATGCGCTACTGGTTGTTCTGGCGACCGAGGAAGCGCGGGATCGAGAGAGCTGGCGCATCATCATCATCGCCGTCCTCATCGTCCTCATCCTCGTCCGAACCCGAACCACGCGATAGGTTGGCCATCCGTTCAAACAAGGTACTGCCGCCTACGGTCCCACCGGGTGCCGGTGTCGATCCTGCTTCACTATCGTCGCCGCCAAGCACCGGGCGCTTGCGCGGCGCTTCTTCGTTGGCTTCGACTGGCTTGTCTTCGGCAGCCAGGCGGTCGGCATTCGCAAGCAGATCGTCGGTTCCGGACTCGAGACTTCCAGAATCGTCGTCGGCGATCTCGTATTCTTCCGATACCTCGCCGGTCAGGTCGAGTGTCTCGCCGTCATCGTCCTCTTCCCCGCTTTCATCAGTGGAGCCAACTGGCTCCCCGAATTGGCTATCGTCGGCAGGTTCCGGCATCTCGTACTCGTCTGAGCCGAGCTCTTCCTCTTCATCCTCCGCACCCCGCAAGCCCGCAAGCGGATCGACGATTTCGTCGACGTCGTCGCCTTCGTCGCCCATCTCGTCACCCGCCTGCATGCCCGAGAGATCGAACGGCTCGGCTTCGTTGGCCGGTTCAGGAATCGGATCGGGTGTTTCAGCCGTAGTCGCGACAGGCGGCATAAGGGGTGAAATGGCCGGTGCAGCCTCCTCTTCCTCGACTTGCTCTTCGACTTCCGGTGCGCTGGCCTCGGCCTCACCGCCAAGCTCAAGCACCGGACGCTTTGGCGCGCGAGCGCTCGAAAGAGCAACAGGAGCGGAAGTATCAGCCGTACCGGCAGCGCTCTGATCGATCCCGGTAGCCACCACCGAAACCCGCATCTTGCCGTCGAGATCGGGATTGAAGGCGCTGCCCCAGATAATGTTGGCGTCTTCGTCGACCAGCTCGCGGATGTGGTTCGCGGCCTCGTCGACTTCGAGCAGCTTCATATCTTCTCCGCCGATGATCGAAATGATCACGCCCTTGGCGCCTTGCATCGACACGCCGTCGAGCAGCGGGTTGGCGATTGCCTGTTCGGCTGCGTCGAGGGCGCGGTTCTCGCCTTCGCCTTCACCGGTGCCCATCATCGCCTTGCCCATTTCGCTCATGACCGAGCGAACGTCGGCAAAGTCGAGGTTGATCAGGCCCGGCATCACCATCAGATCAGTGATCGAACGAACGCCCTGCTGCAGCACTTCGTCAGCAAGCTGGAACGCTTCCTTGAAGGTCGTCTCGGCCTTGGCAACGAGGAACAGGTTCTGGTTGGGAATGACGATCAGCGTATCGACGTGATTCTGGAGTTCGTCGATCCCGGCTTCGGCTGCGCGCATCCGGCGCGTGCCTTCGAACAGGAACGGCTTGGTCACCACGCCGACGGTCAAGACACCCTTGCGCCGCGCCGCTTCGGCAATCACCGGGGCTGCGCCCGTGCCAGTGCCGCCGCCCATGCCGGCGGCGATGAAGACCATGTTCACGCCTTCGAGCGCGTCTTCGATGTCCGAGACGGTTTCTTCCGCCGCGGCCTTGCCGACTTCGGGCCGCGCGCCAGCACCCAATCCGCCGGTGATGTCCGGGCCGAGCTGGATGCGCTTGTCCGCAGGGCTGGTGCTCAAGGCCTGCGCATCGGTGTTCGCGACGACAAAATCCACGCCTTCGATGTCCGCCGAAATCATGTTCGCGATCGCATTGCCGCCCGCTCCGCCAATTCCGATTACGGTGATGCGGGGCCGCATTTCGTCGCTTGCAGCCGGTCCAATATTGATGCTCATCAGCTATTCCTCCAGACGCGGTTGGCCAACCTTTTGCGTCCTGTCTTTTGTGACACAATCACGTTGCAGCGGTAATCCCGCGTAACTCCTTATCCACAGTGGACTGTTTACTATAAAATTCCGTTGATCGCTCAAAAATACTGGCGAAGCGCACGCCACAAGCCGCCGATGGCCATAGGTGCGCCCATTGCGCCGCGAAACTCGCGTGCCTGCCCGTATTGCGGGCCGACCGAGCGGATATCGACCGGGTCTTCTGCCGCGTAGAGGCACAGGCCCGCGAGCGTCGAAAAGCCGGGTGTAGAATGGGCTTCGGGCAGGCCCTTCAATGAGGGCGCGCGGCCGATCCGCACCGGCATGCCCAGCGCGCTCTGGGTAAATTCGGCGAGACCCGCCAGTTCCGCCCCGCCGCCCGTCAGCACGACCTGACCTGCACGGGTGCCGGAAAAACCCATTTCCTTTAGTGCCTTGCCGACTTCGCCGGTCAACTGCGCAAGGTTCTGCGTGACAACAGATACGAGTTCCGCGCGCGCGATCCGGTTCTTGTCGTCGGCACCCCGGGCGACCGGGCCGCCGGCATCGTCCCAGCTCTCGTTTGGACCGTTTACCGGGATCATCTCGCGATGATCGCTGGGTGAAGCGATTGCAGAGCCGGAAACGCATTTGAGCCGCTCTGCCTGGTAGCGCCGGATCCCGAACGCGCTCGCCACTGCATCGGTGATGTCGCCCGATCCCATCGGCACAGCGCGCAGGCCCAAAAGCATGCCGCCCGCGAAGACCGAAACATTGGTCACATCGCTGCCGATCTCGACCAAAGCGACGCCCAGCTCGCGTTCTTCTTCGCTGAGACAGGCATAGCCGGAAGCGAGCGGCGCAGCGACTACCGCTTCGACTTCGAGATGCGCGCTCTGCACCGCCTCCATAAGGTTCCGCACCGGCGCGCCGTCAGCGAGCATCACATGCACATCGACGCCGAGGCGCTCGGCGTGCAGGCCGCGCGGATTGGCAACGCCGTGCGCGCCATCAAGCGTGTAGTGCGCTGGCTGTGCATGCAGCACGCTGCGACCGTCTGGCTGGATCGTGTCTCGCGCCGCGATCAGAAGATGTTCGACATCTTCTTCTTCGATGCGCCTGCCACCGATATCGATCTCGACCTTGGAAACCTGGCTCTTCAGCCCCGCCCCCGAGCAAGCAACCCATACGCTCTGTACGCTGCTGCCCGCATTCTTTTCAGCCCGTTCGACCGCATCGCGGATCGCGTAGGTCGCGGCGCGCATGTCGGTGACGTAGCCGCGCTTGATCCCCTGGCTGGCGCGATGGCCCGATCCGAGAACCAGCAACTCACCGGTCTCGGTCTCGCCCATGATCATCGCCGAGATGCGGAAGCTGCCAATATTGACCGCGCCGAAGATCTTGGCGAGCCGTGCCTTGGTGGCGGCTGCCTTGTTCGCGCGAGAGGCTGCCTTGCTCGCCATCAGCTGCCTGCCTCGGCCAGTTCGATCCGGTCACCGCGACCGGGCACGCGCATGTAAATTCGGGGAGGCGCGCGCATGTCGAAAGTGGCGACCTGCCCGCCGATCAAGCGATTCTGTCCGTCCATCCGGGCGAATTTGATGAGTGCGCTGGCGGATTCGTCGCGGCCTTCGGGCAGCGCCAGCACCTGACCGGTGTTGAACGTCACATTCCAGCGGCGATTGCCGACCCATTCGACCGCTTCGATCTGCGGACGCAGGGCGGGAGCAGCGGCGAGCAAGGTTTCCAGCGGAGCGACCTGCTTGGCCGCGCCGGGGCCGGAAATGCGCAGCTTGTCGCCCGCTTTCTTCGGCGCAACCGGCTCGAGCTCGACACCGTTTGCGTCGATCAGCACGAGACGATCGGGTTTCTCAAGCACCGCGTGCGGCGTGCGTTCCACAATATCGATCGCAAGCGTCTCCGGCAGCTGAACCGAAACCCGCGCATCCTCGACCCAGGGCAGCTCGAGCAGCTCTGCGCGCAGCCCCTCGATATCGACCTGCGGCATCGGGCGGTCGCGTTGCGCAAGCGCGCGGGCATAGACCTGGCGCTCATCCATCCGGCTGGTGCCGGTGACGCGAACGTGGCGCACTTCGAACCCGGCATCGGACGCGATCCGCCCGACCTCGGCCTGTGCCATCGCGGGAACGCCTGCAAGGTTGGCGATCACCCATGCGAGCGCCACCGCGCCGCCAATGATCACCGCGAGCCAGATGCGGCTCCACTGTTCCTCGGTAAACGGCAGCAAGCCCATGGCGCCGTCGACGAAGCTGGTCGTCTTTGCCCTTGCCCGCCGCGCGCCTGCCGCACGGTTCGAAGCCTTTGCGGCGCGCCTTACGCCTTTGCCGCCGCGTTTGATCTTAGCCATCGGCGCCTCCTGTCGCCTTTGCTGTGTGAACCCTCAGCGCTTCCCGCACGAGCATGTCGCACAGGTCCGGGTAGTCGATCCCGGCGTGTTTGGCCTGCTCGGGCACGAGGCTGAGCGGGGTCATCCCCGGCTGGGTGTTGGTTTCGAGCACGAACAGTCCGTCTTCGCCGAGCTCGTCGTCCCAGCGATAGTCTGTGCGGCTTGTCCCGTGGCAACCAAGCACCTCATGCGCCTTGAGCGCATATTGCTCGCACAGAGCTGCAATTTCCGGCGGCACCTGCGCGGGGCAGACATGCTGGGTGCGGCCTTCGGTGTAGTTGTGTTCGTAATCGTAGAAACCGTGCTCGATGATCAGTTCGGTCACGCCGAGCGCGCGCGGGCCATCCGGTCCGTCGATCACCGCCGTCGTCAGTTCGCGCCCCTTGATGAAAGGTTCGGCCAGGAGTTCCGCGAAATCCTGCCACGGACCGGCGGTGTCGCGGCCGATCGGATTGCCGTAATTGCTTTCATCGTTGACGATCGCGACGCCGACCGAGGAGCCTTCGTTGACCGGTTTCAGGACATAGGGCCGCGCCAGCGGGTCGCGCTCGAAAATCTCTTCGCTTGTGACGATACGCCCGCCGGGACAGGGAATTCCATGCGGTTGCAGAACCAGCTTGGTCAGCTGCTTGTCGATCGCGACCACCGAGGTGGCGACGCCCGAATGGGTGTAGGCAATGCCCATCAGGTCGAGCATGCCCTGCACGCTGCCATCCTCGCCCGGCACACCATGCAGCGCGTTGAAGACGACATCGGGCTTTGCCTCGGCGATTATCTGCGCAACATCGCGCCCCATATCGATCTGCGTGACGCGGTGTCCCTTGCTCTCGAGCGCATCTGCGACGCCGTGCCCGCTCATCAGCGAGACCTCGCGCTCGTTCGCCCAGCCGCCCATCAGGACGGCGATATGGAGGGGAGCATCACTCACGGCCGCCCCACCCGTTTGATTTCCCATTCGAGCTGGACGCCCGAATTGGCATAGACTTTCTCACGCACGATCTCGCCCAGTTCCTCGATCTCGGTGCTGGTCGCATTGCCGGTGTTGATCAAGAAGTTGGCGTGCTTCTCGCTCACTTGCGCGCCACCATGCTTGAAGCCGCGCAGCCCGGCAGCGTCGATCAGTTTCCAGCTGCTGTGTCCGGGCGGGTTCTTGAAGGTCGATCCGCCGGTCATGCTGCCGATCGGCTGAGATTCCTTCCGCTCGCTCGAGATGCGATCCATCTCGGCACGGATCGTGTCGGGATCGCCGGGAAAGCCTTCAAACCGCGCTTCGACCACGATCGAGCCTTCGGGCAGCGCCGAGTGGCGATAGGAATATTGCAAGTCGGCATTGCCGAGCGTCACGAACTGCCCGTCTGGCAGGATGACATCGCAATCGACCAGCACGTCCTTGGTCTCGCGGCCATAGCACCCGCCATTCATCTTGGTGACGCCGCCGACCGAGCCTGGAATGCCGGTAAAGAAAGCCAGCCCGTCGATTCCGGCCTTTCCGGCGCGGCGAGACACGATGCTGACCGGAGCGGCTGCGCCAGCCTTCAGTGTCGTCGGGCCGGTGACCTCGACATTGGCAAATTCCTTGCCCAGCTTGATCACCACACCCGGCACACCGCCGTCACGGATGATCATGTTGGAGCCGACGCCCAACGCCATGACCGGCATGTCGCCATCAAGCCGCTCGCAAAATGCCTTCAGGTCGTCGGCATCTGCCGGTTCGAACAGCCAGTCGGCATGACCGCCGCTCTTAAACCAGACATATTTGGCCAGCGGCGCGTCCTGCGTCAGGCGGCCGCGAATGCCTTCGATCGGCACCGGCGCGGTGGCCGCGCCTTCGACTGCGCAATCGGGGGCCATGCCGTTATCGTGGTTCGGAGCGTCGTCGGGTTGCACCATGTCGTTCATGCCCCCCGTAGTGAGTCAATCGCCGGGGCAAGGCCAGCCGCCCAGCGGGTAATATCCCCCGCGCCGAGGCACACGACGATGTCGCCGTCGCGTATCTCGCCGGCCAGCGCTGCGGCCAACGCTTGCTGGTCCGGAATTGTCTGCGCCGAGCGATGTCCGCGAGACTTCAATCCAGCGACCAGAGCCTCGGAATCAACACCCTCGATCGGATCCTCACCCGCTTCGTAAACGGGGGTGATGTAGACCATATCCGCTTCGTTGAAGCAGGTCTGGAACTCTTCCATCAGATCGTTGAGGCGCGTATAGCGGTGTGGCTGGGCGACCGCGATGACGCGGCCCTTTTCCCCTCCAACCGCTTCGCGCGCGGCCGACAGGACGGCTTGAATTTCAACCGGGTGGTGCGCGTAGTCGTCAATAACGTGAACGGTGCCGCCCTCCACCTCGACGGAACCGGCCCTTGTGAAGCGCCGCCGCACACCGCCAAAGCTTCCGAAGCCCTCGCGAATGACGGCGTCGGAGCAGCCCATCTCGATTGCGACGGCAATCGCCGCGAGAGCATTCTGGACGTTGTGACGGCCCGGCATCGGCAGGTGCACGCCCTCGATCCGCCGGTCTTCCTCGCCGCGCTGGCGGATCATGACATCGAACGTGTTGCCGCCATCGACCGTCCGGATATTCACGCCGCAAATGTCGGCCTGGAGCGAGAAGCCGTAGGTCACCACCTTGCGGTCGCGCACCTCCCCGATCACCGCCTGCACTTCCGGATGATCGACGCACAGGATCGCCGCGCCGTAGAACGGAACGTTGTGAATGAACTCGACGAAGGCGCGCTTCAGCACCTCGAAATCACCGTAGTGATCGAGATGCTCAGGGTCGATATTGGTGACAACCGCAATGGTCCCGTCGAGCCGCAGGAAGCTGCCGTCGCTCTCGTCTGCTTCGACCACCATCCAGTCTGAATCGCCCAGCCGCGCGTTCGAGCCGTATTGTTCGATGATCCCGCCATTGATGACCGTGGGGTCGATATCGCCCTTGTCGAGCAGGCTGGCGATCATGCTGGTCGTAGTGGTCTTGCCGTGGGTGCCCGCGACCGCGACGGTCGATTTCAGTCGCATCAACTCGGCCAGCATCTCCGCGCGGCGCACCACCGGGATGCGATTTTCGAGTGCGGCGACGACTTCGGGATTGGTCCGGCGCACCGCCGTCGAAGTCACAACCACCGCCGCGCCTTCGACATTCTCTCGCGCCTGCCCGATCTTCACGTCGATCCCGCGTGCCCGCAGCCTTTCGACACTCGGCCCATCGGCTAGGTCGCTGCCCTGCACAGAATAGCCGAGGTTGTGCATCACCTCGGCAATGCCCGACATGCCGATGGGCCGAGTGTCGAAAGGCTGCGGGCACGCGGGATCGACGTGAAGATCGGGCAGGCGCGAGAGAATGTCGAAGGC
>JAAUYI010107933.1_pt1 | contig 10358 bp, 8 predicted proteins | sample 7278041 | NCBI WGS metagenome assembly JAAUYI01 (sample SAMN14350216, study PRJNA611818) | marine sediment metagenome | isolation source: surface marine sediment (0.6m) | place: French Polynesia: Moorea | collected 2018-08
CACGTTGCTCACGCTCGTCGACGTGTTCTGGCGGACGTTCCGCTCGGCGAGCGATCTCGCCAAGCTGCCCGAGCCCGACCCCGCACACGTCTGCGACATGCACCGCGCGATCGTCGAGGCCGTCCGCGACCGCGACGCGGATCGGGCGCGCGCCGCGCTCGAGCGACACTACGCCGATTCGATGTTGCATCACGTCGACGGCGGATCGGACGGGCCGGCGTGATCGGTTCCGTGCAACTGGGCGGCGTCATCCCCCCGATCGTCACACCGCTGGCGACCGACGGCTCGATCGACGGGGCGGCGCTCGCTGCACTCGCCGACCGGCTGATCGTGGCCGGCGTCGGCGGACTCTTCGCCCTGGGCACGGCCGGCGAAGGACCCTGGCTGACCTTCGACGAGCGACGACGTGCCACGTCGATCATCGTCGATGCCGTTGCCGGTCGTGTCCCCGTGCTCGTCGGCGCGATCGAGACCAGCACCCGCCGCGTCCGAGATGAGATCGAACAGGCCGCCGGATCAGGAGCAGACGCCGTCGTGGTGACCTCGCCGTTCTACTTCGACGCCGACGCCGCCCAACAGCGCGCCCATTTCGCCGATGCCATCGAGCACGCCTCAGTGCCGGTCGTGCTCTACGACGTGCCGTCCCGGACGAGGAATCCGGTCGAGGCCGACACGATCGGTTCGCTCATCGAGTCCCCCCGCGTGATCGGGGTGAAGGAGAGCGCCGGCGACGTCGACGTCTTCGACGGCGTGCTCGACCTCAAAGGACGGCGAGCCGACCTCGCCGTCCTGCAGGGGATCGAGAGCCAGGCGTCCGCGAGCATGGCTCGTGGCGCTGACGGGCTCGTCCCAGCACTCGCGAACGCCATCCCGTCGGTGTTCGTCGATCTCGTTCGAGCCGCCGAGCTGGGCGACACCGACGCCACCGAACGGCAGCAGCGCGTCGCCGACGGGGTCGGCGAGCTCTACGAGTTCGGCCCCCGGCTCGCGTGCCTGAAGTACGCGGTCGCATGTCTCGGATTCGGCACCGGGGCCACGTGCCACGACGGCTGGACGTTGCCCGACACGACGAAGGAGGCGATCAGACGGCACCTGGACGAACACGACGTGAACTGACTCGACGCGGACCAGGGGAGCACGGCGCAACCACGAACCGGGAGAGGGGAACCGATGAGAACACCCAAGAAGATCGCTGCCGCGCTGCTCGCCGCCGGCATGATCACCGCAGCCTGTGCGAGCGACGACGACGCCGGCGACAGCCCGTCGGAGATCGCCGAGGAGGAACCAGCCGGCGAACCAGCCGCTGACGATTCCGAGGCGAGCGACGACGACTCGACGTCGTCCGAGGCAGACGACGACGGAGCCGCGGAGCCGCCGTCCGAACCCGAGACGGACGGCGACGCCGTGGAGCAGACCTTCACGTCGGCGCTGCCGGCGAATTCGTTCGAAGGCTCGCCATGGACCACGACCGGGCACAAGCTCGACGCGACCGTGCTGCAGCCACTCGCTGCGATCCGCTGGACCGGCGATGCCGTCGAACCCCTGCTCGCCGAGAGCTGGGACACCCCCGACGGGGGCCAGACCTGGACGGTCAACCTGCGCGACGGCGTGACATGGCACGACGGCGAGCCGTTCGACGCCGACGACGTCGTGTTCAGCTTCAACACGTACGTCAATCCCGAGGTCGGCTCGCGCTATGCACCTCGGCTCCGAGACGTCGTCGGCTACCAGGAGGTGATCGACGGGGAGACCACCGAACTCGCCGGCGTCACGCGTGTCGACGACCTGACCGTGCAGATCGAGCTGAACGAGCCGCTTCCGATCTGGTGGGACTACTCGCAGATCTTCGTCGTGATCTTCCCGGAGCACATCCTCGGTGACGTGCCACCGGCGGAGTTGCGAGGACACCCGTACTGGACCGAGAACCGGGTCGGGACGGGGCCGTTCGTCTGGAACGAGTATCAACCCGATCAGTTCGTCGAGCTCGTGGCGAACGACGACTACTTCCTCGGCCGGCCGCAGCTCGACCGAGTGATCTATCGCGTGTTCGTCGACTCGTCGGCGATGTTGAACGCGATGGCGAACGGCGAGATCGACGAGACCCCGTTCGAGGAGGGCGGGATCCCGATCCCCGAGCTGGGTCGATTCGAGGGCCTCGACTTCCTGACGGTCAAGGATCAGGACGCCGGACTCCCGACGTACTTCTTCTTGAACCTCGACGTCGAGCCATACAGCGATCTCACCTTCCGGCAGGCGTTGATGTACGGCATCGACCGACAGCTCCTGATCGACACCCTGTGGGAGGGCCGGGCACGCATCGCGAACACGCTGTTCCCCGCCGAGTGGGCACATCCGGACGACCTCGAGACGTACGACTACGACCCGGATCGCGCACGCGAGCTCGTCGAGGCCTCGGTCTACGACGGCCGCGATCTCCCGCTGCGCTACTTCTTCTCCGATCCGCTCACGGCCGATCTGATGGTGGCGATCCAGTCGCAACTCGCCGAGGTCGGCATCAACGTCGTCCCCGAACAGGTCGACACCGCCGCCTGGCGCGCAGCGCTGACCGACGGTTCGTGGGAGATGGGGTACGGCGCCAACGGGCAAGGACTCGACCCCTCGGTCGGCGCCGACCCTGTGACGTGTGGAGCAGTGCTCGCACTGGGGTACTGCAACGACCGGGTCGACGAGCTGTTCACGCTCGGCAAGACCGAGGCGACGCGGGACGACCGGGCGCCCTTCTACCAGGAGATCAGCTCGATCCTGAACGAGGAACTCCCGAAGACCTTCCTCTGGTATCAGCCGCGACCCATCGCATGGAGCAACGACATCGACGGACTCGGCTCTCGCTGGGCCGAACAGCCCGTCCTGCTGTTCAACCTGCCGGTCTACCAAGCGATCGAGACGTGGACGGTGACCGGCTGATCACCAGCGAGCACCCCGGACACACCACCTGAGCACCGATGTGGTGGTGCCGGACCCTCCGACCGGCACCACCACATCGGACACCTGAGACCACCGTGGCCAAATACATCCTCCGACGACTCCTGATCAGCATTCCTCTGCTGTTCGGCATCACCTTCATCCTCTTCCTGCTCGCGAGCCAGATGCCCGGCGACGCGATCGCAGCGATGAGCAGCGACACCGCACCACTGCCAGAGGAGCTCGTCGCGATGCGCCGCGGTCAGCTCGGGCTCGACAAGCCGCTGCTCGCCCAGTACTGGGACTGGATCACCCAGGTCGCGCAGGGCAACCTCGGCCGGTCGTTCGTCGACGGACGACCGATCGCCACGCTGATCGGCGAGCGACTGCCGGCGACGCTCGAACTGATGGGGTTGTCGCTGCTCTTCTCGATCATCGTCGGGGTGACGTTGGGCGTCATCTCGGCGATCAAGCGCTACACCGCACTCGACTACTCGCTCACGGTCGGCGGGTTCGTCGGCATCAGCATGCCGGTGTTCTTCATCGGCATGCTCCTCATCTACGTCTTCTCGATCCGGCTCGGTTGGTTCCCCTCATCGGGACGCAGCACCCCGGGCGAGCCATCGACGTTCGGCGATCGGTTTCGCCATCTCTTCCTCCCGATGCTGTCGCTCGGCCTGCTCCGCACCGCCGTGTTCATGCGGTACACGCGCGCGAGCGTCCTCGAGGTGCTGAACGAGGACTACATCCGCACCGCCAGAGCCAAGGGCATCCCCGAGTGGCGGGTGCTCATCGTGCACATCGTCCGCGCGGCGCTCCTGCCTGTCGTCACGGTGATCGGCATCACCCTGCCCGTCATCTTCGGCGGCGCGATCATCGTCGAGCAGATCTTCCAGTGGCCTGGCGTCGGCCTGCTGTTCATCAGGGCGATCGAGGGTCGCGACGCGCCCCTCATCATGGGCATCGCGCTGATGACGGCCGTCGTCGTCCTCGTCGCGAATCTGCTCGTCGACATCGCCTACGCCTGGATCGACCCGAGGATTCGCTATGACTGACATCGACGGCCGCACCGCCGACGCCGAGAACCGCGCCGGCGACCCCGGCCACGATCGCGACCGCGTCGTCGCGGACGGCGATCCGACGCCACCGAACGGGTTGGATGACGACCGCAGTGGGGAGAGCCTCGGGCGACGAGCCTGGCGCCGCTTCCGCCGACACCGGCTCGCGATGACCGGCTTGATCGTGCTCGCCACGATGATCGTGCTCGCCGTGCTCGCGCCGTTCGTCACCACGCACGATCCGAACGCGATCGATCTCGCCGACCGTTCATCGGCGCCGAGTTGGGACCACTGGCTGGGAACCGATCGGACGGGCCGCGACGTGTGGGCGCGGCTCGTGTACGGATCGCGGGTGTCGCTGTCGGTCGGACTGGTCGCCGTGGCGCTCTCGACGCTGATCGGCGTGACGATCGGCAGCATGGCGGGATTCTTCCGCGGGGCTGCCGACATGGTGCTGATGCGCCTCGCCGACACGGTGATGACCTTCCCCTCGCTCGTCGTGATCATCGTGCTCGTCGCCGTCGTCGGACCGAGCGTCTACAACGCGATGTTCGCGATCGGCGTCATGGGATGGCCTGCCATCTCCCGCATCGTTCGCGGTGAGGTCCTGTCGCTGAGGGAGCGACCGTTCATCACCGCGGCGCGTGCGATCGGGCTGCGGAGACGCACGATCGTGACGCGGCACATCTTCCCGAACACCGTGAGTTCGATCGCAGTGGCGGTGACGCTCGGCGTGGGCACGGCGATCCTGCAGGAGTCGGCACTGAGCTTCCTCGGTCTCGGCGTACAGATCCCCACGGCCTCGTGGGGCAACATGCTCCAGGACGCGCAGTCGGTCACGGTGCTCGAGGAGGCTCCGTGGATGTGGATCCCACCGGGCGCCGCCATCGCGCTCGCCGTCGTGTCGATCAACTTCATCGGCGACGGCCTCCGCGATGCGCTGGACCCGCGGAGCCAGCTGTGAACGAGCTGCTGTCGATCCGCGGGCTGCAGGTCGACTTCGACACCGAGGACGGACCCGTCCACGCCGTCAACGGTCTCGACCTCGACGTCGGGCGCGGGGAGACCGTCGCGGTCGTCGGAGAATCCGGATCGGGAAAGAGCGTGTCGATGCTCGCCGCGATGGGTCTGCTCCCCGAGCCACCGGCCCATGTCAGCGCCGAGCACATGACCTTCGACGGGCGAGATCTCCGGTCGCTCGGCCCGCGAGCGATGCGCCAGGTGCGCGGGAACGACATCTCGATGGTCTTCCAGGATCCGATGACATCGCTGCATCCACTCCAGCGCATCGGAGCGCAGATCATGGAGCCGCTGCGACACCACCGGTCGATGTCGCATGCCGATGCCCGCCGGCGCTGCATCGAGCTCCTCGACCTCGTCGGCATCCCGTCGCCGGAGCAACGGATCTCCGAGTACCCCCATCAGTTCTCGGGCGGGATGCGACAGCGCGCGATGATCGCGATGGCGCTCGCATGCGAGCCGAAGCTGCTCATCGCCGACGAGCCGACGACGGCGCTCGACGTCACGATCCAGGACCAGATCGTCGACCTGGTGAACCGGATCCAGGACGAGTCCGGCATGAGTGTCATCTGGATCACCCACGACCTCGGACTCGTGGCGGGCATCGCCGACCGGATCGTCGTGATGTACTCGGGTCGCCTGGTCGAACGGGGTCATCTCGACGAGATGTACGACCACCCCGCCCACCCGTACACGCGGGGCCTGCTGCGGTCGCTGCCGCGGCTCGACGAGCGGCTCGACGATCGTCTCGCATCGATCCCCGGTGCGCCGCCCGATGCGCGCGTGGTGGCCACCGGGTGCCCGTTCGCGCCACGCTGCGATCACCATCGTCCGAGATGTGACGAGGCCGTCCCCGACCTCATCGCTGTCGGGGAGCACCACGAGGCTCGATGCCTGCCCGAGGTCGTGGCGACGGTGGGGCCACGACCGAGCACCGCCGAGGTGGCGCGATGACCATGGCGAACCGCGCCGAGGTGGGTGGCGTCGCTGCGTCGGCCTCGCTGGACGCACCCCTGGTCTCGGTCGACGCGCTCGAGGTCCACTTCCCGGTCCGATCGGGATTCCTCCGACGGCGAACGGGCGCCGTACGGGCGGTCGACGGCGTGTCGTTCGACCTGCATCGGGGAGAGACGCTCGGGCTCGTCGGCGAGAGCGGCTGTGGCAAGAGCACGACGGGCATGGCGATGCTCCGGCTCATCGAACCGACGGCCGGATCGGTCACCCTCGACGGCGTCGACCTGGCATCGCTGTCGGGGAGCGAACTCCAAGCGATGCGGCAGCGTATGCAGATCGTCTTCCAGGACCCGTACGCGTCCTTGAACCCTCGCCTGCCGATCGGCCGAACGATCGCGGAACCGCTCGAAGCACACGGTCTCGCCGACAAACAGGAACGCATCCGGCGAGCACGCGATCTCCTCGAGGTGGTCGGACTCGACCCCAACCACGACCGCCGGTATCCGCACGAGTTCTCAGGTGGCCAGCGCCAACGCATCGGTCTCGCTCGTGCGCTGGCGCTGAATCCCGACCTCGTCGTCGCGGACGAACCGATCGCATCGCTCGACGTGTCGATCCAGGCGCAGGCGATCAACCTCATGCAGGACCTTCAGGATCAGTTCGGCCTGACCTACCTCTTCATCGCCCACGACCTCGCCGTCGTCCGCCACATCAGCGACCGGATCGCGGTGATGTACCTCGGCAAGATCGTCGAGCTCGCCGCCGCCGACACCGTCTACGACGATCCGCTGCACCCGTACACGCAGGCGCTCCTGCGAGCCGTGCCGATCGCCGACCCGGCAGGCGAGCGTCGACGACGGCGAGAACGAATCGTCCTGAGCGGCGAGGTCGCGTCGCCGGCATCGGCGCCGGCCGGTTGCGCGTTCGCCGGCCGCTGCCCGGTCCGAGCCGATGTCGAGGCCGAACGCGGCGTCGACTGCGGTGAGGTGGCACCACCGTTCATCGAGATCGAGCCCGGCCGGTGGACCGCCTGCCACGGGCAGTCGCCGCGGGAGACGACATGACCCCACCGACCAGCTACATCATCGATCCCGAGTCCGGGCGCCGCCGGGGTCCCGAGCAGTTCGCCACGTTCGCAGCCTCGACGACGGGGCTGTTCCCGATCCCGGGAATCCGCTCGATCGAACACGCCGTACTCGTCTCCCGCTACGAGGGTCGGCTGCCGATCGCGTCGACGACGCAGCTGGCCGACGGCTGGCTCATCCCGCACGTCGACGGTGCCCAGCTGCGTTGGACGACCGACCCGGCGCCGACCGCCAACGATCTCCCCGTCGCGGCGATGGTCGAGCTCGCGATGGGTCGAGGCGCCGCGTTCGCCCAGTCGACCGGGGTGTTCGAGCTGACGCATGTGGAATCGGGAGCGACGGTGAGGTTCTCGCTCGACGGGAGAGACCGCGTCTTCGACCGGGGTGACGGACTTCGGCTCGCCGTCGCCGTCGGCCGACACCTGACCGACTGGGAAGGCCGCGGCGTGACGCTCGACGAGGCGATCCGAGACGACAGCGAGGTCCTCACCGGGTTCGGGGCGATCGTCGTACCGGCCGAGCGGGTACGTGCGGGAGAACCGCTCACCTTCGACCTCCGTCCCGTCGGACATCGCGAGTCAGCGCACTGGGTTCGGATCGGCCTCCCCCAGGAGTGGTTCCGCCACGACGACTTCACGCCGGCGCTGGAGGTGGCCCGCCGTCCGCCGGTTCGCCCGTCAGCGGGTGGATTCCAGTTGCTCCACGGCGATCTCCACAACCATTCGGCCACCGGAGCCACCGGAGAACGGCGACCGGAGCCGTGCGGCACCGGCAGTCGCGAGTCGCTCTTCGAGTTCGCCCGGGACGTCGCAGCACTCGACTTCTTCTGCCTGTCCGAGCACGACTGGCAGATCGACGAGCAGCAGTGGCGCGAACTCGAGGAGATGACGGACGCGTGGTACGAACCCGAGCGGTTCATCACGATCCCCGGCTTCGAGTGGACGAATCCGGCCTATGGCCACCGCAACGTCTACTACCGGGAGTTGGGCGGTGGGTTCATGCCGTCGAGTCCGGTGCGGCCCGATGCGAACCTCATCGACGACCAGATTCCCGATCCGTCCGATCTGTGGCGGTTCCTGGCCCAGCGCGACGTCCCGGCGATCACGGTCCCGCATCACATGTCTGCCGCATCGTTCCCGCTGCAGGTGACGGCGTTCCACGACCCGGCGATGGACCGCGTCGCCGAGATCTACTCGAACTGGGGTGATTCCCTGGAGCACGACCCCGGCTTCACGCACTACGCCCAACGGGTCCCCGGGTTGGAGTTCACGAAGGCGATTCACGACGGCTACCGGATCGGCTTCATCGCGAGTTCCGACAGCCACGACGGTTACCCCGGACTGAGCCAGGGCACGCCACATCGCCGTCATCTCTTCCACACCCGCGGAAGCGGGCTGGCAGGCGTGTGGGTCGACGAGCCGACGCGGGAGGCGGTGTTCGATGCGCTGGTCGCCCGCCGCACCTACGCCGTCACCGGCGGTCGGCTCAGCCTGTGGACCGAGACGAACGGCGCTGCGATGGGGGCGGACGGCAGCATCGGCCTCGGCGACCGCGCCACCGTCCGGGTCGACGTCGGCTCGTCCACCATCGCGTCGGCCACCCTGTATCGCAACGGGGTACCGATCGTCAGCGATGACCGCCGGCGGCACGGCACGTTCGAGCTCACCGACCCCGACGTCGCGGAGCAGGGTGTGATCGACGACGTCGTCTCGTACTTCGTGCGCGTCGACACCACCGCAGGCGAGCGCGCGTGGTCGTCGCCGACCTGGCTGACGACCGAACCGTGACGGCGCCTCGGCGGCACGTCGTCGCCGTCGACGTGGGTGGGACGAAGATCGCGGCCGGCGTGGTGTCCGACGACGGGGCGCTCGCCCGACGCGTCGAAGCGCCCACCGGCCCCGTTGCGTCATCGGCCGAGGCGATGTTCGACACCGTCTGCGATCTGGTCGGACGCGTCAGCGACGATGCGCCGTCACCGGTGATCGCCCTCGGTGTCGGATGCCCAGGTCCCGGTCGTCGCCGGTACGAGCTCGTCTCGCCGCTGAACATCCCGGGTTGGCGCGACTTCCCGCTCTCACAACGTCTCGCCGCCGCGGTCGATCTGCCGGTCGCCGTCGACAACGACGCCCACGCACTCGCGCTCGCCGAAGGCTGGCTCGGCGCGGCGCACGGTGTCCGCAACTACCTCGCCATGGTCGTCTCGACGGGCATCGGCGGTGCGATCGTGCTCGATGGCGAACTCATCGTCGGAGACGAGGGAAACGCCGGCCACCTCGGACAGATGCTCTCGCTGGACGGCGACAATGCCTCACCCGTCGACCTCGAAGCTCGATGGTCGGGTCGGGCGATGGAAGAGCGGTACGGTCGACCGCCAGCGGAACTCGACGACGGCGTACGCCGAGCGTGCGGGCGCGCGATCGGTCGAGTCATCGCCTCGGTCTCCACGCTGCTCGATCTCCATCTCGCGGTCGTCTCGGGTTCGGTCGCGCTGGGCTTCGGCGAGCCGTTCTTCTCCGCCGCCGACGAGGCAGCGCGCTCCTACTCGCTCGGTCGACGCTGCACCGTGGTCGCCGGCGGGCTCGGGGCGGAGGGACCGCTGCTCGGCGCAGCTGCACTGGCGTTCCGAGCGAGCGCCGACGTCGCGGGGCTGGAGGAGCATCGGCGACGTCGACCGGTCGCCGACGTCGAGCGGCCGTGAGGATCAGGCCAGCTCGACGACGGTCACCGTTCCGGTGCCACCGTCGACCTCGAGCAGCATCCCGTCGACGATCCGCGTCGAGGCGTGTTGGATCGAGGTCACGCACGGAACGCCGAGCTCGCGGCTGACGATCATCGCGTGGCTCATCGGCGCGCCGATCTCGACGACGACGCCGCCCGCCGACATGAAGAGGGGTGTCCACGCCGGGTCGGTGATCGCAGCGACGAGGATGTCGCCCGGCTCCAGCCCGCGCGGATCGGCGGCGTCGTGGATCACGCGGGCGCGGCCGACCACCTTGCCGGGCCCACCCGGCACGCCCTGGAGCGTCTCGCCGACCGCGACGGGCTCGGCATCGGCGGTCCGCATCGGCCAGGCGTCCGGATCGGGGGCCTGCCGGTAGAGGATGAACGGCTCCTGGCGCGCGGCGAGTGCGGTGAACCGTTCGAAGCGCTCCCTGATCGGCTCGGCGAACGACTCGGGGCTCGCCAGGAAGCCATCCAGCTCGTCGGCAGTCAGCATGTTGATCCGGTCGGGCGCGTCGAGCACACCCCGTTCGGTCATCCGCCGCCCGAGGGCGTCGGTGACCACCCGGACCTCGTGAACGGCCATCATCTCCGTGAG
>JAAUYI010019398.1_pt1 | contig 10351 bp, 5 predicted proteins | sample 7278041 | NCBI WGS metagenome assembly JAAUYI01 (sample SAMN14350216, study PRJNA611818) | marine sediment metagenome | isolation source: surface marine sediment (0.6m) | place: French Polynesia: Moorea | collected 2018-08
CCCATCCCACAACAATATATTATTAAATTAGGACGGGCAAGGATGCCCATCCCACAACAATATATTATTAAATTAGGACGGGCAAGGATGCCCATCCCACAACAATATATAATCACTTAATGTTTATCATACTTCCATTATCCTTGAGAGGGACAATTTTTACCTTCACAACACGTCCCTATTGCGGTTTATAAAGGAAAAATTAGGGTTTTCACAGGTCAATATTTCCAATAAGGTTTCACAACCCAGGTGCAAGATATAAGCACCCAAGGAGTGCGATCGCACACTCCCGCAACCAATGAAAGAAACACAACATTCTCTTACCCTATTCCCTGTTAAGAGTTCCCTGTTCCCTATTAAGAGTTAAGAGTGTTTCCCAGGAGATAAACCTACTTGTGCATAAGTTCCTCAACCCCAGAAATAGTAGTTAACACAAGCCAGTAAAAACGAGGTTTATCGACTAAATTATATCTTGCACCATTGGTCGGGTAACCAGGTCGAAACCGGGTTTATCAAGGAAAAATTAGGGTTCTAGGGGGGTTCGCTTTATTTGTACCTACCTAATTATTATTTGTACCTACCTAATTAACAAACAAATTGCTTTTCTTGAAAGGAGGTGGAAAAATTGGAGTAATTTATATATCTTCAGTAAAAATATTCTCGTGAATGTATCAAAATATTGGCGATTTGTCAAGCTAGATTCTACTAATAAACGCCGTATTGAAATGATTACTGCTGTACAAACATATTTTCAAAATCAATTTACACAAACTCCTGAAGTATCCGATGCCAAGATTGTCCGTCAACTTTGGCAACAAATGCATCAGGGTAGAGAAACAAGCAGCAAGGAATCACATTTAGCTGAAATTTGTCTGCGTTGTTGTATCTCTCACCAAATTGATCAAGTTTGCGCGGATTTGGGAATTAAGTTTGGCATTGATAACGGTTTTAATCGTGAAGATTTGTTGCCGTTTGTATTACCTGATGAAGTACTTTGGGCAAATTCACAACAGCGGGTAAAATCTAGTTATAAATCCCTAGCAACTAGCTTATTAGAAACATTTAATCCCGATAAAGGTTCCTTACATACATGGGTAAAGCGCTATGTAAAACAGCATCCAGAACTCAAGAAATTTTTGCTTGAACATGGGGTTTTTCTCATTAGTGATTGGGCACTTTTAAATGATATTAGTCCTCAAGAATTACAACGAATTCTTGCTGAAATGTATAACTTAGCAACCCTGGAAATTCAGCAAAGGAGAGAAATATTAATCAGTTACCATACAGTTTACCGTGAAGACCGTTTACAGCAGCGAATGCGAGGCATGACTTTACCTTGTCAACCACCAACATCACAACAGTTAACTCGCATTGCTGATGACATAAAAAGCCGCACTGGCAGGGAAATGAGTCACGAATTCTTGTTAAATCAATTGCAAGGAATTGCAGCCAAAATTAGGCGATATAAAATTGTTATCCAAGGGGGTTCTGTTTCTGAGGTTTCCTTTGATCAACCTGAAATACAACCGATAGTAGAAGGTTCACATATTACTCATGAAGATGAGGAAGAAAACAAATTTCTCCAGTTATACCAAGATGAATTTATTAACTCTTTAGACCAAGCAATTTCCCAAGTCATTAATGACTTTATTGCCAAAATACAACGTAAACCTACCGCTAATAAAAATGAGGAATCATTGCTGAATGCTTTACAACTTTTTCATTGTCAAGGGCAATCTATGAGCCAAATTGCACCCCAAATTGGTTTTAGGAAGCAATATGAAGTCACCCGGTTTTTAAAGTTAAATCAATTTCGTGCTGATATTCGACAGAGATTATTGAGGAATTTGCGCGATCGCGTTGTAGAAATTGCTGGATATTTTACCAATTCTCAGAGTTTGGAAGGTTTAGATAAAAAGATTGAATCAATTTTAGACGAACAAATTTTGACTGTGATGCAAGAAGCAGAATCTGAAGTAAAAAGTCCAGTAAAGAATCAAGCATTTTCTAGTTTGTTTGCCCGTCGTCTTTGTCGTTATTTAGAAGTTATGTATCAAATGAAAGTTAAAACCTAATAAACCGGGTTTTTTATCAAAAGCATATTGGATACTCCACCCACAAAAACCCTGTTTCTCCAACACCATCTACCTTATAAGATTTATATACATACATAAGTCTCTTATCAGGTAGGGATAAAATATTTAAACACGAAGACACGGAGACACAAAGATGATATTTAGTGAGTTTAATTATTATGATTAACCAACCGACACCAGATTTAGATTTTACCGAGTTATTTGATTCTCTGAATGAAACGCGAACGGAGTTATTACCACAGCATTTCCAAAAAGCTGCGCGTTTGAGTAAATCAATTCCTTTATTACAACAACGTTGGCAAGTTTATCTGTGTGCGTTGGGAGTTTTGGGGTTTGAAGAATGGTTGAGGGAACGGACAACGGATTTAGAAATTGAAACTGATTCGGCTTCGATTTGGCAACCTGCATATGCAAATTTATGCAGCGCTGCTTGTAATATTCGGGTGGGTAATTTTAAAATTTGCCTATTAACTGCAAGCAATTTTATGAATGAGCATTCTGTTCCTTTTGCAGTCTTTGATACTCCTGATTTCATAGCAAATTTTTATGTATTAATGCAGGTTAAAGAAGAACAAAATCTGGTGGCGTTCTCTGGGTTTATCAACTATGAACAATTCTGGAATTATCAAGAGTCTGAAGGATTACAAATCAATTCAGATTGGACATACAGCATACCCCAAACATGGTTGAACTCAGATGCTAATACTTTATTATTAAATTTACGTTGTTTGGATGCAAATGCTATTCAATTACCTCTAGCAACACCTGTGAGAGAAAATGATGTAATGGTCTTGCAGCAAAGACTAACAAGGTTAAAATCTCAACTACAAACACGGCATCCTTGGGAATTATTAACAATATCAGAAGGAAGGACTTTATTAAGTAATCCAGATTTGATTAATTGGCTATATAAATCCGCGACTCCTTCACCATTACAACCCTTAATAAATGTCGGTACTTGGTTTAATAATCAAATGGATACAGTAGCCCAAGAATTGGGATGGATGCTGATGCCATTACCAGCATTTTCACAATTACGTTCTTTACAAATTCGTTCTTTACAAGAAGCTTTTGAGCAAATTCGAGGTAGTTTAGAAGAGCGGGGAGTTGATATTCCTACCACAGCGCGGGGTGCTTTTCAGGATTTAGAATCTGAAGCTGGAACTTTACGATTGTATGCAATTACATGGGTGTTATCGTCAACATCAGAAAACCCAGAATGGATGTTATTAATTGCTTTGGGTTCTCACCCAGAAGGAGAAATACCCAGAAGTTTTCAATTAGAGGTATGTGATGAAACTCAGCAGTTATTTTTGCAATCATTACAAAACACAACTCAAGGTATTCTCTATGCACAAGTGGTTGGTAATTGGGGTGAAAAATTCTGGGTTACGGTAACTATTGATGATGAATTTGTATTTGAAATTCCCCCTTTTGGTTTGGAATTGTCAGAGAATTGAAGGCAAAGTAATAAGTAATAAGTAATAAGTAATAAGTAATAAGTAATAAGTAATAAGTAATAAGTAATAAGTAATAAGTAATAAATGACAAATGACAAATGACAAACACCATTTTTAATCTCAAAATTCAAAAATTTAGAGAAATTTGTATATTTGAATTGTCTTGGGGAGGGGGACAAAGATTAACCGCTGAAATTGACTATCCTCCCAGCTTGAGTCAATTGTATCAAAATTGGCAACGAGCATATTTTAACTTTTATCAATCCGAAGAAATGCGGGGAAGGACTGTTGGTGGTGGTGTGTTAATTCCTGTCGTGGATTGGCACGCAGAATTAGTCAAGGCAGAAACTAAGTTAATGTACCAGTTTCATCGCTGGCTAAAAAGTGCTGAACTATACGATATCCGCCAGCAAATTACGCAAGCTAATTTAGAAACAACCCAGACTCTACAATTATTCTTAACTTGTGCAACCATCGAGTTAGAACGTTTCCCTTGGGAAGCTTGGGAAATAGGTAAGGGAATTCAAATTATCCGCGCACCCGTAAATATTGCCGCAGCAACCGTTAACCACCAGCAAATCAAACGTCCAACACGTCCCCGCATTCTGGCTATTTTAGGGGATGACACCGGGTTAAACTTCCAAGAAGATAAACAAGCGGTAAAATCCTTATTACCCATTGCACAAGTGGAATTTGTCGGTTGGCAGCCAGAACAAACCCCTACTCAAGTTATACAACAAATCAGTGATGCGATCGCCGACCAAAAAGGATGGGATGTATTATTTTTTGCTGGACACAGTAACGAAATGGAAATGACTGGTGGAGAATTGGGAATTGCCCCAGGTGTCTCAATTTCTATCAGGGAGATTACACCCCAGCTAAGTCTTGCCAAACAACGAGGATTGCAAGTAGCAATTTTTAACTCTTGCAGTGGCATAAATATTGCCCAATCCCTGATTGACTTGGGTTTTAGTCAGGTTGTGGTGATGCGAGAACCAATTCACAATCGTGTGGCACAGGAATTTTTGGTACAGTTTCTCCAGGGTTTAGGGAAACACCAAGATGTCTACGAATCAGTGATTGCAGCACGGCAATTTCTCCAATTGCAAAAAAGCCACAGCTATCCCTCATCTTACCTAGTACCTTCCCTATTTTGCCATCCCGGAGGCGAATTATATCGCATCCCCGCAGGGAAGTGGAAACAGCGACTACGGCAGAGTATCCCAACCCTAGTGGAAGCGATCGCACTCACCGCAAGTCTTACCCTCAGCACAATTGTCCCCATTCAAGATTTACTACTGGATGGACGCATGTTTAGCCAAGCAGTTTACCGCAATAGGACTGCCCAAATTCCATCCTCAGAAACTCCACCAGTCTTGATTGTGCAAATTGATACTGAATCTATTTACCGCGCCAAACTGCCAACTCCCCAACTCATGCCCATAAACCGCAGCTATATCGCCCAATTACTTCATAGACTGAGGATATTAAATGCTTCTGTCATAGGTATCAATTTTATCTTTGATACACCCCAAGAAAAACCGCCATTTGCCGATCAAGATTTAGGCAAAGCAGTACGTCAGGCAGTTGATGCCAATATGTGGTTAATTTTTGGTGCTGTTCTCAAACCAGACCGAGAAGTGGGTACAAATGAAGCCTTGGGGATTACCAACTGGAATTGGACATTGCAAGCTTATCTCAATAGTTACCCCCAATTTGTGGAACTACCAGACCCCCAGGGAGATTGTCGTCATGCTTGCCCTTTTGCATATTTAATCTCCCTGGTGCAGACAGCGAACCAGGAAATTACCGATTTACCCCAACCACACACCAAGAGAGTCACAAATTTACGCACTCAATTTTTTGATGTAATTGATAAACATCAAAACCAAGGTAATTTAAGTAATATCTCCCAATGGCGTTCCCCCTTTGGATTGCAACCTCTAGTTGATTTTTCCATACCTCCAGCACAAGTTTATACTAAAATTCCGGCGTGGAAATTGATTGAAAATCCAAATATCAACGAATTTCCCTTACTTTCCCAACAGGTGGTGTTAATTGCAGTCAGTAGCGATGAACGCTTGGGAATTGCACCGGGTCTACCAGACCGCTTACCATCTCCCTTTGCAACTCATTATTGGACACAACAAAACTGGCTGACAGGAGGTGAATCTCTAGCATACATGACCCACCATTTCCTCACCCGTCGCATGGTAATTCCCATTCCCGATTTTTGGATGATTGGAATGGCAGCAATTCTCGGTAAAATTACGGTTTATTTACTTCAGAAAAAGTCTAAATTAAGTCATGTAAAAATTATAATTGGCTCCTTGGGTGCAGTCATCCTCTACGGTATTGTTGGATTGCAACTATATATATCTGCAGCGGTGTTACTTCCCTGGCTTTTACCCTCTGCGGTTTTCTTAGCTTACGTTTTACCTACAACAAGGAAAAAACATCATCCTTAAGTTTAATTCTCCCCTCTTCCTTCTTCCTTCTTCCTTCTTCCTTCTTCCCTCTTCCTTCTTCCCTCTTCCTTCTTCCTTCTTCCCTATTCCTTGAAGGTCGAAGAACTTCGGTCATTATTGAATGTGGCACTGATTTGTTTTACAGCAATTTTCATCTATTTGAACCACATCCATCGTAGGGGTAAAGCGCATTGCTAAACCCCTACAGCGTGGTCTATTTACCTGAAAATCGTTGTAAGTAGGTGGGTACAAATAAAGCGAACGCTTTTAGGGTCGTCATTTGTCATTAGACCTAGACAGTCTTTAGGGATATAACTATAGCCGTTTTCAGTTGAGTGTAGACGCGCAGGGGAACTTCCCTAGGGGTGGTACACAAATTTTACCTCACGACGCCACTTGCTACAACGCGCTTAACCATAGCGGAGCAGTGGCTCCCCTTCCCCTCTCCTTATTTAGACACGCAGTGGCTTCCCGCAGGGTAGGAGAGGGGTGGCTTTGGTTCCGGGGTGAGGTTCTGACTGTATTCCACAAGCGTAAAAACCGCTATAGCCCAACTTTAAACAACTTTGATGAAGTATTTGACTATTTAGTCAAGCTTTCTAATTTTTGCATAGGTCATATCTTGCAGCATTCAAGGGCAAGCAGGTCGAAACCGGGTTTATGAAGCAAAAATTGGGGTTTTTACAGTCAATATTCTTAATAAACCCAGTTTCACCAGGCAGGTGCAAGATGTCAGATATCCCCCTGAGTACCCCGAGATGTAGAAAAACAGAAAATTGAAAAATTCATCCTGGAAAACTGCATAAGTAAACCTAGCTTAGAAATATAGAGTACTAAGACAACAAAAGATGGTGGTTATGCATAGGTAAAAAAGTCATCATCTTGTTCAACAAATAAATTTCCATAGTAACTCTATAAAATTGGAGCAATTAAAATGGCAACTATATTTTCAGATCCTTTATTATTTTATCAGTGGCACCTCCTCAACACAACACCCGGTCTTCTCGATCTGAACGTAGTTGATGTCTGGGACGATTATAGTGGTGTAGGGGTTCAAGTCGCTGTTATTGATGATGGAGTGCAGTATACTCATCCCGATCTTTACGGCAACTACTCAACTCTTAAAGATTGGGATTTTGACAGTAATCATACCGATGCTAGTGGCTTTTACAACGACAGCCACGGTACTGCTGTAGCTGGTATCATCGCAGCTGATGCAGGTAACGGCATCGGTGGTGTGGGTATAGCCCATGACTCCACCATTTTCGGTTTTCGGGTAAAACTCGTACAGCAAATAGCAGACGCAATTAACAATGCGTCCGGGTTGCAACAAACAGCAGGTATTAATCGTGAAGCTGATGTCGTCAATATCAGCCTGGGCACAATGTCCAGTAATAACTACTTTGACCATTTCCTTAGTTCAACCGACATGGCAACCTTAAATACTGCGATCGACAATGCAGTCATTTATGGACGTGATGGACTTGGTACCATTCTGGTGAAGTCAGCAGGCAACTCCCGCAGTTATAATCAAGACACTAACGCCTCCTCTTGGAATGCAAATCCCCATACAATTTCCGTGGCTGCTGTAGATCAAAATGGTTTTGTTTCATCCTACAGCACTCATGGTGCCTCAGTGCTTGTGTCAGCCTTTGGCACTCCCGGTGAGGTTATCACAACAGATCGTGTGGGCAGTGCAGGTTATAACTATTTAGGCGACTATACATCTGGCTTTAGTGGAACATCTGCGGCAGCACCGATGGTATCTGGCGTAGTTGCACTAATGCTAGAAGCCAATCCCAATCTCGGTTGGCGTGATGTGCAAGAAATTCTCGCCTATTCCGCACGCCATGTTGGAACCGATGTTGGTTTTGGCACCAACGGTTATGAGGAATATCCTTGGACTTTTAACGGTGCCGATAACTGGAATGGTGGCGGTTTACACTTCTCTAACGATTATGGTTTTGGTCTGGTTGATGCCAAAGCAGCAGTACGTCTAGCTGAAACTTGGGGAAACAATTCCAAAACAAGTTTCAATGACACCGCTATATTTAGTGACTTCCTTAACACTCCCACAACAATTAGTACCCAGGGAACTTCCTTCAGTCAATTTATTGCCAGCAATATCGAGATTGAACATGTCGGGGTTGATGTCAACTTCACCCAATGGTACGACCTTGGTGACCTGGCAATTCGCCTGATTTCGCCGGATGGAACATCAACTATTCTCATTCACAATAGCGGTGAAAACGACGGATATTCTTATGGTGGATTTGGATCAGGACGCTGGGAGTTCACCTCCAACCAATTCCGTGGCGAAAACACATCAGGAATATGGACTGTTGAATTCTTTGATGCAGATAGCAACATAACATCACCAATCACTATCAACGACATCGACATAACCTTCTACGGTGAAGCAATTTCCAATGACGACACCTTTATCTTTACCGAAGAATATTCCGACTATGACGGGTTGTTTGGTCATACACGATCAATCAACGGTGGAATTGGCATAGATACTATTAATGCTGCTGCCGTCGATTCAAACACCACAATCAATCTGAATGCAGGGACAGGCATGATTGATGCTGTTGCAATTACCATTTCTGGAATTGAGGATGTATTCACTGGTGATGGCAATGACTTTATTGCTGGCAATTCTTTGAACAATAGTCTTGCCGGAATGCGTGGTCATGACACCCTGATTGGCGGTTCTGGCAGCGACACCCTGATTGGTGGTTCTGGCGATGACATACTGATTGGTTATGATAACGGTATAGAATATGACCTTTTAATAGGGGGAACTGGAATAGATACCTTTGTTCTGGGTCAATCCTCAGGAGTCTTCTACCAAGGAGATGGCTATGGTATAATTACTGACTATAATTGGCAGTACGACTACATCCAAGTCACAGGTACTCGCAGTCAATACTCCTTGCTAACCGGTGACTGGTTTGGTAGTTCTGCCCAGGATACTGCTATTTTCTTTGGGAATGACGCAATTGGTCTGGTGCAAGACTCCATTAATGTGAACTTTGATAGAGACTTTATCTTTGTTTGATTTATATCTTATACAAAGTAACAAGTAGGGGCACGGCATCCATGATATCTCACTGTATAAAACAAATTAGCTAACGCCGTGCCCTTACTGAGGCTGCCTCATGCCTCACTGTATAAAACAAATTAGCTAGCGCCGTGCCCTTACTGAAACGGCATCATATCTCACTGTATAAAACAAATTAGCTAGCGCCGTGCCCTTACTGAAACGGCATCATATCTGACTGTATAAAAGCAATTAGCTAGCGCCATGCCCTTATTGAGGCTGCCTCATGCCTCACTGTATAAAAGCAATTAGCTAACGCCGTGCCCTTACTGAAACAGTATCATATCTCATCTCAGTGTATAGGGCACGGCATTCATGATATCTGGATGTAGGAGGGCACGGCATTCATTATATCTGGGTGTATAAAATAAATTAGCTGACGCCGTGCCCCTACTGAAACACTATCATATCTCAGTGTATAAAACAAATTGGTTGGCACCGTTCCTTTACTGAAACAGCATCATGTCTCAGTGTATAGGGCACCCAAAAATGGGGAGAACTTAAAGTCCACTAGTGTCACTGCCCCAAAGGTAGTACTCAAAGTAATTACTCTGGTCAGTAATGGGTTCCCTCAAGCCCCCGACTGTCTTCCGTGGGGTTCGTGACTATCCGCAACATATTCAATTAAGTCCAATGGGGTAATCGCCTCACCAATACTGGAGAGTTCATTCACACCCAAGCAAATTTGCTCCCATCTTTGACCACCAATTTCCGGCATTATCACGGCTTTTCTCAAAGCTGATACCGCATTAGCGCTAATACCTAAATAATTAGCCAGGTCTTTGCCTTTGACCCGATGTCTAGCCATAACTTCGTTCAATTTCCAGCGAATCAAAATTTTAGCCATAAACTCAACACTTTAAGTTTACTATTTAAGTGTCAACCTATGTACTTTACAAGTGTACATATTTTAAATACATATTTGCAATATATCTTAACAATATATTATTTGATATTTACAATATTTTATTGTACAATAAAATATATGAAAAAAAAAGCGATCGCCATTCCACCAAGAATCACGCGATCGCCTGACCAAAAAAAAACCCATAAATGGAGGGACTCCATTTATGGAAAAAACAAAAAAAGAGGATTCTATTATGACATATCAAGCACCAATTGACCAAGTTGCAATATCCCAAGCCGAATTATTAGAGTATCTTGAGGAACAAAGTAAAGCGATTGCTTGGAGGGGAGACCTTGATTTCTCCTTTAAATCCC
>JAAUYI010121917.1_pt1 | contig 10341 bp, 11 predicted proteins | sample 7278041 | NCBI WGS metagenome assembly JAAUYI01 (sample SAMN14350216, study PRJNA611818) | marine sediment metagenome | isolation source: surface marine sediment (0.6m) | place: French Polynesia: Moorea | collected 2018-08
GCTAGAGTTTGCGGTACTCCGGATGCCCTCCTTCACCGATCTTGAAGGTCGGCAGCGGGAAATCGGGATCGGGCTCAAACAGCGGCTGGTTCGTCAGCGGGCTTTTCCAATCGACGATGTAGGTACGGGCAGAGATCCGCCACTCACTCGCGCGCTTCTCCCACTCGTCGAGATAGCGCCCACCGATCATGTCGCCAGCGATACTGCCATCCTCCTGCCAGCGCCCACCGCCGAAAATGCCGTAGCATTCGCTGCTTGCACTGGTGGGCGAGTGGAACCGGATCAGCGGCTGCGAGAGCATGTGCCAGCGTCGCGCAAGGTTGCACTCGGTTTCCATCACCACCGGCAGGAAATCCTCGGCGCGACCGGTGAAAAAGCCGTATTCGATATGCGCGTCGGGCCAGTAGCAACTCGCCTGTCCCTCCGCGTCGAGCCAGTCTAGCGTGCGGCAATAGCGCTGGATCACCTCGCCAATCGCCTGCTTGTCGAGCAGTTCCTGAATTTGCGGGTCCATCGCGTCCTCTCCAATCCGCCAATTGAGCAGGTCGAGTATCGCGACGATCCTCCACCTGAGACCATAGGCAAATTCGGGAGGGCTTCATGGCCAGCGCCGCGAGCGATGACCTCAACATCAACCTGTTCGATCCCGAGCTGCAGCAATGCCCCTACGACGCCTACACGCAGCTGCGCGACGAGGCCCCGGTCTACAATATTCCCGGCACCGATATGTGGGTCGTCAGCCGCTACGAGCACGTGCGCGAAGTGTTGCTCGATCCCGAGCGTTTCCCGAGCTCGGTCGCCGAAGCGGGTTATCGCCCGAGTGACGGCGATATCGAGCGCAGCCAGAAAGTCGCGGCGCGGTTCGAAGAAAAGGGCTGGGTTCCCGCTCCAACGCTCAACGGGCGCGACGATCCCAACCACAAACAGATGCGCGCGATGTTCAACCAGGCGTTCAAGCCGTCGAAAATCAAGGAAATCGATCCCGAGGTCGAACGGCTGTCCTACGACCTGATCGATGGCTTCATCGGCGATGGACACTGCCAGTGGGTCAAGCAGTTCTGCATCCCGCTGCCGCTGTTCATCATCGGCGAGCAGATGGGGGCAAGGCGCGAGGATATCTGGCGCATCAAGCGCTGGACCGACGCGTTCTTCCAGCGCATCTCGCTGATGCTGCCCGAGGACCGGCACATGGAAATGGTCGACCGCGAGATCGAAGCCCAGCACTATTTCCAGCCGATTTTTGAGCGGCTGCGCGAACACCCGGACGACAGCCTCATCAGCGTGCTGGTCAACACCGTGATAGAGGAATGGGGTCGCCCGCTATCCGACAACGAGCTCCACGCCGAAATGATGGCGGATACCTTTGTCGGCGGCAGCGAAACCACCACCAACGCGCTCGCCGCGGGCATGAAGCTGCTGATCGAGAACAAGGATGTCTGGCAACAGCTCAAATCCGATCCCGACAAATACATGAAGACCTTCGTCGAAGAGGTCGTAAGGCTTGAAAGTCCGGTGCAATCGCTGATGCGGTTCGTGCGCGAGGATACCGAGCTGGCGGGCGTGACCATCCCGGCGGGCGCAATGATCAATATCCGCTTCGCCGCCGCCAACCGCGACGAGCGCGCGTTCGAATGCCCGGAAAAGCTCGACCTAGACCGACCCAAGGCCGGTAGTCACATGGGCTTCGGCTCGGGCACCCACCACTGCCTCGGCGCGCCGCTGGCACGGCGCGAGTTGATCTGGGGTTTCACTGCCGTGGTCGACCTGTTCGAGGACATGTGGTTCGCTGAAGGCAAGAACGACTTCGAATATCACCCGCACTTCTTGCTGCGTTCGCTGAAAGAGCTACACATCGAGTTCGAACCGAAAAAGGGAACTTGATGCGGCACAAAGCGGAGCACCTGGCAGCCTGGCGCAAGGACGGGGCGGTGCTGGTGCCGTACTTCTTCTCGGACGAGGAGATTGCTCCGATCCAGGCCGATTATGAACGGCTCTATGGTCGCGGTGAATCTGACAAGACCGCCAAGACTCACGATGCCCCGGCGGGGCTGGGCAGCTTTTCTCCGGAACAATTCACTGATCTTCACGACTTTCCGTTCGCCGCATCGGTCGAAACCAATCTTATTGGTCTTCACCCCGCGCTGATCGCATTTGCGAAGGACGCGCTGGGTTCCGACGATGTACGGATGTACCAGTGCCACACCTGGGCCAAGTTCACCGGTGATGCCGACTATGAGCAGCCATTTCACTGCGACTACAACAATCACACGCTGACCGTACCGAGCGACAACCCTTCGCTGCGCACGATCAACTTCGTGCTCTATTTCACCGACGTCACGGACGACCTGGGAGCCATCCACTACGTCCCGCAATCGAAAGGCGATGCGGTGACGGGCGAAGACCGCGCCTCGTTCATCGCCAACCAACCCGAACTGCAGGAAACGCTAAGGGGCCGCGAACAATCCGGCGCAGGACCAGTCGGCTCGGTGTTTGCCTATGGAATCGATGTCTATCACCGCGGGACCAACCTGACCCGGCCAGGCGGCCATCGCTACACCATGACGGCGAGCTACAAGGCGGCGGGCAACGATATGATCGGGTTCAGCGCGTGGCCGCATGAATTCCTGAAACCGTGGGGAATCATCTTCGCCAATGCCACGCCCGAGCAACTCGCCTGCCTCGGCGTGCCGCATCCCGGCGATCCGTTCTGGACCGAACGCACCCTTCGGCGCGCGCAGGGGCGCTGGCCGGATTGGGATATGACACCGTATCGCGCGGCGGTGAGTGCACCGGCCTAGCGGTTGGCCTTCGCTGCCGAGCGTCCGGCAATGTATCCGAAGGTCAGCGCCGGGCCGAGCGTCCCGCCGGCTCCCGCATAGATCCCGCCGGTCGGGCAGGCGATGGCGTTGCCTGCCCCGTAGAGACCCTCAATCCGTTCTCCATCATGACCAAGAATCCGCGCCTGTCCGTCGGTGCGGGGGCCGCCATTGCTGCCAAGCAGGCCCATGCGGATTTCGACCGCGTAGAACGGTGCGCGGGCGACCGGGCCCAGCGTGACAGCGGTGCCCTCCCGGCTGCGGTCGCCGTAGAAATGGTCGTAAGTGCTCGCGCCGCGTTCGAAGTCGGGATCGTGGCCTTCCTCGGCATGGGCGTTGAACCGCTGCACGCTCGCCGTGAGGCCTTCTGCCGGGATGCCGAGCTTGCCCGCCAGTTCCACCAGCGTCTCGGCGCGCGTCACCCATTCGGGCACGGGCTGACCCGGCAGGCGCGGGCCGATCGGATAACTCTCGACGTAATCCGCATCGAACACCAGCCATGCGGGGAGGTTCGGGTAGTCGTAGCTCTGCGGATCGAACTGGTGGAACGCCCCGGCCAGCGCCGAGTAGTTCGCGGCTTCGTTGCAGAAGCGCTCGCCCTTGCGGTTGACCATCAGCGAGTGCGGCACGGTTCGCTCGATCAGCACCGGCGCTGCGCGTTGTTCGCCGCCGGGCCATGGATTGTCCGGAATGACCAGCGTCGGAGCCCACCAGCCTTGCGTCATATTGCCGAGCTTGGCGCCGCTCGCCATGGCCAGCGCCAGCCCATCGCCGCGAGCGGTGGGCGGGCTGGCCGGGGCATCCATCGGCCCGCGCAGGAATGTCTGGCGCTTGTCCTCGTCCCATTCGAACCCGCCTGTGGTGATGATAACGCCCGAACGCGAGCGTAGTTCGAACGGTTCGCCAGCTTGTTTGCCCGCGATTCCGACGATCCGTTCGCCATCCTTGAGAAGCCGCTTGGTCTCGACATTGAGGATGGGCTCGATCCCGCGAACCAGACACGCCTTGAGCAGGCGTCCGACCATCGCCTGCCCGAAGCCACGTTCATTGTTGGCAATCCGCCGTTGGAGCTCTTCGGGAAGCACCACGCCGGTGCCGCCGCCCAGCGGAGTCTCGCGCAGCATCATCGGCTTGGGTTCTTCGATCGCAGTTATGCGTACGGCCCACTCGCCCAATTCATCGAGCGAGAACAGATCATGATCGAGCGCCCGCCCGCCTTCGGGCTTCGCTCCTGGGCGGTCGAGATAGTAGTCGGGATAGCCTTCGAGCAGAGCGACCTTGAGCGCACCTGCATCCTCCAGAAACGCCAGCGCTTCGGGTCCCTGATCGACAAAGGCTTCGAGCGTGTCGTCGACCAGATCTCCGTGATCGAGCGCGCGGAAATAGGCGAGCGCTTCCTCGCGACTGTCAGCCATCCCGACAGCGCGCTGTCGCGGGTTGTCGGGTACCCAGATGACCCCGCCCGAGATCGCTCCCGTCCCACCGATGCGGTCAAACCGCTCGATAATCGCAACGCTCGCCCCTGCCTCATGTGCGGCCAGTGCGGCGGTCATGCCAGCGGGTCCGCAGCCCAGGACGATCACATCGACTTCGTTCATGACGGCATCAAGCCGTTCGCCATGCACGGAGACAATTGCTCATTTTGGCAAGGTGCGCGCTCCATCCTGCAGCGCTAGGCACAGGAGCAAAGGAGAGGCTGAAATGAAACTCGAAGGAAAAGTCGCAGCGATCACCGGGGGGACCGCAGGGTTGGGACGCGGGATTGCCGAGGCCTTCCTTGCCGAGGGCGCGAAGGTCGCCTTGTTTGCGCGCAACCCGGAGAAGGGCGCGCGGGTGATCGAAGAGATGCGGGTCAATCGTACGGGACCCGATCGCGCGATCTTTGTCGCCGGAGACGTGATGAACCAGTCCGACGTCGAAGGCTTCATCGACAAGACCATCGAGGAATTCGGCACGATCGACATCCTCGTCAACAATGCCGGCGGCGCGGGCGACCTCCAGCCGCTCGTCAACCTGTCCGACGAGGCGTTCGACGAGGCGATGAAGTGGAATGTCTACTCGACCTTCTGGGCGACCCGCCGCGCGCTGCCGCCGATGCTGGAAAAAGGCGACGGGCGGATCATCAACATGTCCTCTATGGAAGGGAAACACGGTAAGCCGGTTTTCACTGCTTACACTGCAGCCAAACACGCGGTGAACGGGATCACCAAGTCACTCGCGCGCGAAGTCGGCGAGCAGGGCGTGACGGTCAATTCGATCTGTCCCGGGCTCGTCGTTACCGACATCATCAAGAACAACGGCCCCGCCACGGCCAAGGCGATGGGCATGGAATTCGACGAGATGATCACGATGTTCGCGCAGGAATCGGCGATCAAGCGGCCCAACACGGTCGAGGAAATCGCTGCCGTGGCGCTGCTGCTCGCGAGCAAGGAAGGGGCCGGGATCACCGGCGCGCAGATCAGCGTCGATGGCGGTACGGCTCAGTATTAACCCTGAGGCGGGAGCACGCTCCAAACCAATCATTCCAGCCCATTTCCGCGACCGGGATCTCCTCCAGGTTGGGTAGGCAGCATGTACGAAATCGAAGAAATCCATGCCAAGCGGCGACTTGTGCTGAAGCTCGACAGATACAAGGATCACGACCGCCCGCAATTCATGCAGGACATGAAGGTTGCGGCGCTGAACGTGAAGGGACCACACGAGAGCTTCGACATCCTTGCCGATTTTTCCGACAGCATGGTGATGCCGCGCGACATTGCCGATGACAGCGAGGATATGGCTGCATGGCTCGTCGCCAACGGCCTGCGCCGTTCCGCCAATATCTCGCAAAGCTTCACCCAGCAGATGCAGATCCGTCGCGTTACGAAGCAGAATGAGCGCTTCGCTATGTTCGCGACCCGCGAAGAGGGCGAGCGCTGGCTCGACGGTTAGCCGTCCGACTCCATCTTCGCCATCGCCGCGCCTACAGCTGCCTCGATGTCCGTCGCCTGCGGATTGCCGCGCAGGGTCAACCCGCCATTGGGCTGGATATTCTGCCCGGTGACGAAGGCATTGTCGCTGCTCAGCCACAAGCAAGCATGGGCGACATCATCCGAGGTGTTGAGCCTGCCCAGCGGGTATCGCGGCGTAAACGCATCGACCAGACCCGGTGTTGCGAATGCGCCTTCGGTCATCGGGCTTTCGGTGAAGGCCGGTGAAACCGAATTCGCCCTTATGCCAAGATGGCCAAAATCGTTGGCGACGCACCGGATCATCGCCTCCCCGGCGGTCTTTGTCCCGATATAGGCGGCGTGGTTGTTGATCAGCGCCTTGGTCGTCGCCGAGCTCAGCGAGATGATCGAGCCGCCGGTCGGCTGCTGCTCGCTCATCACCTTGACGAAGGCCTGCAGAAAGTGATGCACGCCCTTGAACTGTAACGCGCAGATCTGGTCGAGCTGTTCTTCGGTGGTTTCGAGCAGGTTTGACAACAATCCCCAGCCGGTCGTGTTGATTGCCGCGTCGACCCGGCCGAATTCGGACCTCGCCTTATCGGCCAACGCGTGGACCTGCGCATGACTGGTGATGTCGCACAGCGCGTAAGCCCCGCCGATTTCGTCCGCGAGTTCTGCCAGAACGTTCTCGTGGCGACCGGCCACCATCACCTTCGCGCCCTCGCTCGCGAACAGTTTCGCGATCACCTGCCCGATATTGCCCTTGCTCGCCGCCCCCAGGACGACCGCGCTTTTGCCCTCAAGTTGGCCCATTGCTTCTCTCCTCCATTGGGAAAGGCCTATCACGCTGACCGCCCTCCCTACCCTTCCCAAAAGTGTCCATTGTTCGCAGGCTGACAGAGTTCGATAGCCGCTGGGAACGAGGGAGAGACGCCATGTTTCGAGGACCAGCAGAAGATCGACAGGCCATCGCCGAACTCAATGGCACCTATGCCGATGGCGTGGTGCGCAAGGATGCCGGGACCTGGGGTACGGTCTGGGCCCAGGACGCGACCTGGGACTTCTTCGGCCAGATGTTCGAAGGCAAGGAGGCGATCGTCGGCTTCTGGGAACAGGCGATGAGCGGAATCGAGGCGGTCAGCTTCCACGGCGTACCGTGCATGATCGAAGTGACCGGAGACACTGCCACCAGCCGGGTCCAGACGCAGGAGATCCTGCACATGAAAGACGGCAAGACGCGCGTCGTCGGAGGCCTGTATGAAGACAGGCTCGCGAAGATCGACGGGCAATGGGTGTTCACCCATCGCAAATTCGGGATCGTAGCCGAATACAATCCGGGAGGAGAATGACCGAATGGCCAAGATAGTCATTGCCGCGCAGATCGACCTTGATCCCAAGCAGCGCGGGGCAGCGCTTGCCAGTGCCAAGCCGCATATCGACGCGGCGCTCGCGCAGGATGGTTGCATCGCCTACGACTGGAGCGCCGACGGCAACGATCCAGCGCGGGTCAACGTCTTCGAGGAATGGGAAAGCGAGGAAGCGCTCGCGGCGCACTTTGCCGGACCCGCCTATGCCGGGATGCGCGACCATATCGGCCAGTTCGGGCTGACCAATGCGGCGAGCAAGAAGTATCGCGTCGATGCCGAAGGCCCGGTTTACAATGCCGAAGGGCAAGCGACCGAGGCATTCGATTAGGATACTCGGCGCGATCCTCGCTGGAGGGCGGGCGCGCCGCTTCGGCAGCGACAAGGCCCATGCTGTCATCGACGGCGTCAGGCTGATTGACCGGGTTGCCGATGCGCTTGGCAGGCAGAGTACAGCCTTAATCGTCTGCGGGCGCGAAGAGCCCGGGTTTGGTTGCGTACCCGATCAGCCCGAAGCCGGATTGGGTCCGCTCGGCGGGCTCAACGCCGCGCTGGGCTTTGCCGAGGAACATGGGTTCACACATGTGCTGACGGTCGGGGTGGATGCCCCCAATCTCCCGGCCGACCTCGCGGCCCAGCTTTCGGGCGAAGGAGCAGCGATTGCAGTTGACCAGCCGGTCTTCGGCCTATGGCCAATCTCGGTTGCAGCCGACCTCGTCGACTTTCTCGCCGAGGGTGGCCGGGCGCTTTATGGATTCGCCGATCGCATCGGCGCGCGACGGATCGCGATCGACCCGCCGCTGCTCAACATTAATCGGCCCGAGGATTTGCCCGACTAGAGCCTGAGCATCTGCTTCCCGCGGTTCTTGCCGGTGAACAGGCGCTGCAAGGTATCGGGCGCGTTCTCGAAGCCCTGCTGGATATCCTCCTGATACCGCAGCCGCCCATCCTGCACGAAGCCTTCGAGCCGTTTGCGGATAGCGGGAAACTCGTTTGCCCAATCCAGAACGATGAAGCCCGCCATGGTCCCGCGCCGGAACACGAGGTTGAAATAGTTCTCCGGGCCAGCGGGCAGGTTGCCGGTCTCATAGCGGCTGATCCCCCCGCAGATCACCACCCGCGCGCCGGTGGCGATATTGGCCAGCATGTCGTTCAGGATCGTGCCTCCGACATTATCGTAGATCACGTCCACCCCGCGCGGGCAGTGTTCCTTGATCTGCGCTTTCACATTATCGGCCTTGTAGTCGATCGCGGCGTCGTAGCCGGCTTCCTCGACCAGCCATTTGCATTTCTCGGGGCCGCCCGCGATGCCGACCGCGCGGCAGCCGGCAATCTTGGCAAGCTGGCCGACCACGCTGCCGGTCGCGCCCGCTGCGCCGGAAACCAGCACGGTGTCGCCCGCGACCGGCTTGCCGACCTTGAACAACCCGCAATAGGCGGTCAGCCCGGTGGTCCCGAGCACCGAGAGAACCGCAGTGGGCGAAAGTTCGGTCTCAACCTTGGTCAGCCCTTCGCCGTTGTGGATGAGATATTCGGTCCAGCCGGTGGTCCCGAACACCATGTCGCCGACCGCGAATTTGCCGCCATTCGAAGCGATCACTTCGCAGATCCCGCTGCCCCGCATCACGTCGCCGATATTCATCGGCGCCACGTAATCGGCGATGTTCTCCATCCACCCTTTCTGCGCGGGATCGAAGCCGAGATAGTGGGTCTTGAGCAGCATCTCGCCCTCGCCCGGATCGGCAAGCTCGGTCTCGACCAGCTTGAAATCGTCCCCGGCAATCCCGCGACCGCGGGGGTGTCCGTTTAAGAGCCATTGGCGCGTGGTGGTGGGCATGAAGCATCTCCTTTGCTCAGCCCTAATGCGCAGCCCGGCGCGGCGTCTCCACGGACAAAAGTGTCAGTCGCTGACCCTACGGCCTGTGGTATCTTTGCACTCAAAGGAGAGACCGCAATGGGTGTCGAGACACACAAGACTTTCTGCCGCTTCTGCCATGCCAATTGTGCGATGCTGGTCGATGTCGAAGATGGCAAGGTGCTCGAAGTGCGCGGCGATCCGGAGGATCCGGCCTTCGGCGGCTACACGTGCCTCAAGGGTCGCGAGCTTCCCGACTCGCACAATGCCGCGCACCGCCTGCATCATTCGCTGGTGCGCGATGACGCGGGCGAATTCCAGGAAACCGCCATGCCCGACGCGCTGGCACACGTTGCCGGCGAAATCCAGCGGATCATCGACGAGCATGGCCCGCATTCAGTCGCGGTGTTCATGGGTTCCGGCGGCTACCAGAACAGTGCCGCCATGGCCGCCTCGCTCAGCTTCGCGCAGGCGATCGGCACACGCAATTTCTACACATCGGTGACGCTCGATCAGCCGGCCAAGGTCTTCACCACCGCGCGCTATGGCAAGTGGATGGGCGGGATGAACACCTTTTCGGAGAGCGACGTTTCGCTGCTGGTCGGCAACAATCCGATCGTCTCGCATTACTCGCCGCCGGGCGGCGTCCCGCCGTTTAGTCCTTCGCGCCGTATTCGCGATGCCAAGGAACGCGGGATGAAGGTGATCGTCGCCGATCCGCGCGAAAGCGACGTGGCGCGGCTGGCGGATATCTACCTTCCGGTGAAGCCGGGAGAGGATCCTGCGCTGCTCGCCGGGATGCTCAACGTCATCATCGAGGAACAGCTTTTCGATCGCAATTTCGTGGCTGCCCATGTCGACGGGTTCGATGAACTCGCCGAAGCGGTGAAGGCAATGCCGCCGGACGTCGCGGCGGAGAGGGCCGGGGTGGACAAGGACCAGCTGGTTGCCGCTGCACGGATGTTTGCCAGCGGATCGAAAGGCTGCGCGGTCACCGGCACAGGGCCGGAGATGGCGGGTAACGGGACGCTTACCGAGTATCTCGTCACGTGCCTCAATACGATCTGTGCGCGCTTCAAGCAGGAAGGCGAGAAAGCCGCGATCCCGGGCGTCTTCACCAATATCAACGGCCCGCGCCGCGCGCAGGTCGGTCCGCCTGTGCCGATGTTCGGCGCCGAAGGGATGGCCAAGTCGCGTTTTCGCGGCCTCGGCCAGCTCGGTTTCGAGATGCCCTGCAATGTGCTTGCGGACGAAATCCTCACGCCCGGCGACGGGCAGGTTCGTGCGCTGATCTCGGTCGGCGGGAACCCGGTGGTGGGATTCCCCGATCAGGCCAAGATGGTGAAGGCGCTCGACGATCTTGATCTCTTCGTCCA
>JAAUYI010194659.1_pt1 | contig 10341 bp, 7 predicted proteins | sample 7278041 | NCBI WGS metagenome assembly JAAUYI01 (sample SAMN14350216, study PRJNA611818) | marine sediment metagenome | isolation source: surface marine sediment (0.6m) | place: French Polynesia: Moorea | collected 2018-08
ATGAACGAGCGGGTGTCGATCGGCGGCACCATCCCGCAGAAGGGGTCCGGCACGATCGCCGCGCTCGTTCATGAGCGTGGTGAGCGACACGCGCCAGCCGTCGCCCGCCTTGCCGAGCATCTCGGACTCGGGGATCCGGGTGTCGGAGAAGAACACCTCGTTGAACTCGGCCTCGCCGGTCATCTGTCGCAGCGGACGGACCTCGACGGTCGGGTCCTCCATGTCGACGACGAACGCCGTGAGGCCGGCGTGCTTGACCGCCTGTGGATCCGTCCGGACGATCAACAGTCCCCACTTCGAGAGGTGAGCGAGGGTGGTCCAGACCTTCTGGCCGTTGCAGATCCACTCCTCTCCGTCCTTCACGCCGGACGCGGAGAGCCCTGCGAAGTCGGACCCGGACCCCGGCTCCGAGAACAGCTGGCACCAGACCTCCTCGCCGGTGAACATCGGGCGGAGATACCGCTGCTTCTGCTCCTCGGTCCCCCAGGCGACGACGGTCGGACCACACATGCCGTGCCCGATCGGGTTCCGGATCATCGCGTTCGGTGCACCCTCGGCGTAGATCCGTTCGTTGATCAGCCGCTGCAGCTTCGGTGACAGTCCCAGACCTCCGTTGCCCTCCGGGAAGTGCACCCACGCGAGGCCGCGGTCGAACTGCTCGCCCAGGAACGTCGTGGGGTGGGTGGACTTCGGCGGAAACTGCTCGAGCAGGTCGTCGACGAGGTCGGACACCCGCTGCTCGTCGGCCGTCAGGGTGGAGCTGGACTCGAGGACCGTCATGGCGGCGAGGGTAGTTGTCGTCTACAACGAGATCGAATTCGTGCCGAGCAGATCACCCCGCGGGACGTCGATCTTGACACGGTGCTTCGTGGGCGGCAGCGTGCACCGGGAACCGGATGGACACCCACGACGTCACATGACCATGAACAGCATCCGACTTCGCTCCTACGGCGCGGCCGCGATCGCGGTCGTGACGCTCGCCGCCTGCGGATCCGACACCGCCGAACCCGAGCCGTCGCCCGACGAGGAGGAGGGAGCGCTCGACCTCGACGCCGTCCGCGCCGCTTTGGACGACGTCGAGTTCGAGTCGGACGGGGTCCCGAGTGGGCCGCTCCTCGGCGACGAAGCGCTGTCCGACGACGGTGACGTCGGGGCCGATCCGGCCTCGGAGAACTGCGAGGAACTCGGCGACTGCGGCGAGGGCGAGCCGGTCGAACCCGATCAGCAGTCCGGTCAGGCCCGCGAACCGGTCGTGTTCCAACCGTCCCCGGAGTGGGCACCGTTCTGCACGGTGCTCGCCGAGCTCGAGGAACGCGAATTCCCCACCGATCCGACCGAGGCGCTCCGCGTCGTCGACATCTGGTTCGGGCTGCTCCAGCCGCACGTCCCGGCGCAGATCGGCGCGGACTTCGCCCAACTCGACGACGCGCTGGACGCCGCGGTCCAGGCGAACGACATCACGCTGATCGAGAACGCCTCCCCGGGCCTGGACGAGGCGGCGGGGCGGATCGGTGACGCCACGGACGCGAACTGCGCCGGACGCTGATCATCCCATCGACGGTCGGTCGGGCGGATGGAGTCGATCGAGGAGGCGATCACGGACCTGCATGTCGGGTCGACGGGCTCGCTCGCCCGTCACGCGCCAGCCCAGACGGCTGGAGTAGAGCAGTGGTGACTCGCGGAGGCGATGCGCTTCGACGTCGACGACACGGGCGAAGAACAGCTCGTGGTCGGCCATCGGTGCGACCTGGAACGTCTCGCACCGCAGCCATGCGATCGAGCCGGGAACGATCGGTGGTCCGTCGGGGTCACCCGGCCACGCCTCGACGTACTCGTCGGCGACGCGCTGCAGCCGATGACCCGGGTAGCCGAAGTACTGCGCTTCGCTGACCTGGTCGGCGGCGAGGATGCTCACGGAGAACTCACCCGCCGCGGTCATGATCGGGTGGGTGTCGTGCTTGGGTGAGACGCTCGCCATCACGATCGGCTCCTCGAAGCTGACCTGACTCACCCAGTGGCTGGTGTAGAGCCGACGGACGCCGTCGTGCTGTGCGCCGACGACCTGGACGCCGGTGACCAGCTGGCCGATGCATCGCTTGATGTCGGGTTCGATCACCTCCCCAGTCTCGCCGCGGATATTCGTCGCGGCCGCTCCGGGGCGGCCTCTACGGTGTCGGACGTCACCACTCCAAGGCAGACGGGAGCCCTCATGTCCACCACGATCACCGCCGGTCCACGTCGTCGCGGGATGCGCCGCCTCGGTGCGATCGCCGCACTGGGCACCGCGCTCGCGCTCGTCCCCGCGGTCCCGACCGAGGCGGCCACCACGACGCGGATCGACGTGACCGTCGCCGAGCCCCTCCCGCCCGTCACCGATCCGACCGATCCGGGGTTTCCCTCGGGTTCGATCGTGAGCGACACCGGACTGAACTGCGTCCCGGGCACCGTGGCGACGACCTCGGTGTCGTCGTCGACGCGAGGGCAGGTGACCCGCTTCTCGGGCACGAAGGAATTCGACTGTGGCGCCGACGGCACGCTCTCCATCAGCTTCCGCGCCCGAGTGCGCGGGTGCGCGGCGAGCAACTTCGGCGTCTGGCGCGTCGTCGGCGGTACCGGTTCGTTCGCGGACGCTCGAGGTGCCGGCATCCTGGTCGGGACGTACACCGGTGGCGACGCGTGCACCGCGACGGGCGTCGACGACCGGTATCGAGGCGTCATCCGCAGCTGAACGACGCTCGACCGGCGTCAGTTGAACACGGCCGAGGCGGTCACGATCTCGTCCGCTTCGGCGACCGCCAACTGCGGAACGCAGGCGCGCAACTTCATCACGATCCCCAACCGAACGACGTCATCGCGCGCGACGAAGATCGACCGCAGGTTGTTCAGGATCCGCACGATGATCGCCTGACCGACCGTCGGCTCGAGGAAGGTGTCCTGCCACGGCATGCGTCCCTCGGTGACGCGTTCGAACAGTGCGCGGGCGCCCGAGCGATCGAGTGCCACCCCGCCGCTGAAGGGGTCGAAGAACGAATCCGGATCACGCGCGTCGCGGACGATGAAGTGCGCGGGCATGCCGACGCCGACGAGCGGCACCCCGACGCGACGGCCGACCTCGATCATCAGGACGGACAGCGTGATCGGGATCCCCGAGCGCGAACCGATCACGCGGTCGAGGCATGAGTTCCGCCAGTCGTAGTAGGCCTGGGCGTTGCCGGCGAATCCGAGATCGTCGAACAGGTAGCGGGCGATGCCCTCCGCCGTGGGCGTCGGGCACTCCCCCGCCAGCAGGTCGAGTCGGGCCAGCCACTCGATCTCGTCCAGCGGTGGACCGAGGGCGCCGGAGAGCGCGAAGCACGCCTCGTCGAGCTGCAGATCGGTCGCGTCCATGACCTGTGCGAAGCGGGCAACGCTCACGAACGCCGACGTTACCGACGTCGCGACGGCTGGGCTCCGACGAAGCCGGCCGACTACCTTGCCGCACATGTTCCCCGGAGCTCACCTCCCGCAGCACGCCGACAAGCCCGCGATCATCATGGGCGGATCCGGTTTCACGCAGACCTTCGGCGAGCTCGACGCCGCCGCGAACCGGCTCAGCCACGTCCTGCGCAACGCCGGTCTCCAACCGGGCGATCACGTCGCGATCTGCATGGAGAACCACGACCGATACCTCGAGGTCGTGTGGGGCTGCCACTACGCCGGTCTCGTCTACACGTGTGCGTCGTCACGCCTCCAGAGCGGCGAACTCGAGTACATCGTCAACGACTGCGGCGCCCGGGTGTACATCACGTCGAAGTACAAGTCCGATCAGGCGGCCGAGATCCTGCCCAACACCCCCGGCGTCGAGCTCCGCCTGATGCTCGACGGCACGATCGACGGGTACGAGAGCTACGAGTCGGCGGTCGACGCCCAGCCCGCCACGCCCCTCGACGAGGATCGCAAGGCCGGCCTCGACATGCTCTACTCGTCGGGGACCACCGGCCAGCCCAAGGGCGTCGCCCGTCCGTACCCGAACGAGGCGCTCGGCGAGTTCAACAACGGCGTCACCACACTCGCCGCGCTGCTCTTCGCGGTCGACGACACCAAGCGGTACCTGTCGCCCGCGCCCTTCTACCACGCAGCCCCGCTGCGCTTCTGCATGTCGATGCACGCCCTCGGCGCGACGGTCGTGGCGATGGAGAACTTCGACGCCGAGGCGTACCTCCAGCTCGTGGAGCAGCACCGGATCACCCACAGCCAGGTCGTCCCGACGATGTTCGTCCGCATGCTCAAGCTCGACGAGGAGGTGCGCGCCCGGTACGACGTCTCGTCGCTCGAGTACGTCATCCACGCCGCAGCGCCGTGTCCGGTCCCGACGAAGAAGGCGATGATCGAGTGGTTCGGGCCCGTCATCCACGAGTACTACGCGGGCTCGGAGGGCAACGGGTTCGTGTACTGCAACTCGGAGCAGTGGCTGGCCCACGAGGGCACGGTCGGCATGCCGATCAACTGCACGCTGCACATCGTCGGTGAGGACGACGAGGAGGTGCCGCAGGGCCAGTCGGGCACGATCTACTTCGAGGGCGGTGCCGAGTTCGAGTACCACAACGACCCCGAGAAGACGAGGAGTTCCCGACACCCCAAGGGCTGGTCGACCCTGGGTGACGTGGGCTACGTCGACGAGGACGGCTTCCTGTATCTCACCGACCGCAAGGCGTACATGATCATCTCGGGCGGCGTGAACATCTACCCGCAGGAGGCCGAGAACATCCTCGTCACGCACGACAAGGTCATCGACGTCGCCGTGTTCGGTGTCCCGAACGACGATTTCGGCGAGGAGGTGAAGGCGGTGGTGCAGCCGCGCGAGATGCCCGCCGACGACGACGCTGCCCGCGAACTCGCCGGTGAGCTCATCCAGTTCTGCCGGTCGCACCTCGCCGACGTCAAGTGCCCTCGGTCGATCGACTTCCGCGAGGAACTCCCCCGTCACCCGACGGGCAAGTTGTACAAGCGCCTGCTCAAGGACGAGTACTGGCAGGCGGCTGGCCGCTCCATCTGACCACCCCCTTCCCGTTCTCGTGATCAGTGTCGTACCTGGCGTGCGCGACCTATCACGAGAACGCGTCGGGGGGTCGGGGTGATCGTCGGGGTGGGCGGTCTGTCAGACTCCGTCAGGTGGGAGCGGGCACACGGCACCCCTACCTGCGCCACGACGAGTGGCACGGGGGCGACGCCGATCGTCCGATCGCGTTCGCCCATCGAGGTGGGACCGATGCCGCTGCGGAGAACACGGTCGCAGCCTTCGAGCACGCGTGGTCGTTGGGGTACCGATACCTCGAGACCGACGTCCATCTGAGCCGTGACGGCGCGCTCGTCGCGTTCCACGATCCCGACCTCGCCCGGACCTGTGGCGTCGACGCGGAGATCGGCCAGCTGAGCGTCGCGGAGCTCGCCGCGGTCCGCGTCGACGGGGAGTATCCGATCCCGCTGCTGTCCGAACTGTTCGACCGATTCCCGGGCGCACACTTCAACATCGACGCCAAGTCCGAGGAGGCGGTCGAGCCGCTCTGCGGCGCGGTCCGGCAGCGGAACTTGCTCGACCGGGTCTGCCTCGCCTCGTTCTCGCAGCGGCGCATCGATCGGATGCGGAGGATCCTGGGTGACCGGCTGTGCACGAACCTCGGCAGCATCGGCATCGCGCAACTCCGGCTCCTGGGACGCACCCGCCGGCGCGGTCCGCAGAACGCCCAGATCCCCGTCCACACCGGCCGGATCCGGATCGCCACCCCGCGGGTGATCGCGGCCGCACACCGTCAGGGGATCCCCGTCCACGTCTGGACGATCAACACCCGGCCGGTGATGGAGGAACTGCTCGGACTCGGCGTCGACGGGATCATGACCGACGAGACCGCCTTGCTCAAGGACGTCCTGGCCGAGCGCGGCCGGTGGCCGGATGCGCTGATCTGATCGCGACCCGGACCGCGGGACGGTCAGTGCGCCCGGACCATCCGGCGTGTCGCCGGCATCGGCTCGCGCTCGAGACGGCGTCCCGCGATCAGCACCTCGGCGACGTCGGTCGTCGGGCGGCTGAAGAGGAATCCCTGCCCGCACTCGCAGCCGAGATCGGCGAGCAGCGCAGCCTGCTCGACCGTCTCGACGCCTTCTGCGATGAGGGCGAGGCCGAGAGAGTGGGCGAGGCCGATCGTGCCGTCGACGATGGTCCGGTCCTCGGGGTCGTCGAGGATCCCGTCGACGAAGCTCTTGTCGATCTTCACGAAGGTGACCGGCAGCTTGCGCAGGTAGGTCAGCGAGGCGAAGCCCGTGCCGAAGTCGTCTACACCGATCGGCAGCCCTGCTCGGCGCAGCTCGACCAGCTGGCGCAACGAGGAGCCACCGGCGTCCATCAGGACGTTCTCGGTCAACTCGACCGCGATCCTCGACGGGTCGAGGCCGTGGCGATCGAGCGCATGGAGGAGCAGCTTCGAGAAGTTCGACTGGGCCAGCTGGCGCGCGGAGACGTTCATCGTCACGTAGCCGAGCGACGGCATCGCCGCTGCGGTGCGACACACGGCGTCGACCACGAACTCGCCGAGCTCGACGATGAGATCGCTCTCCTCCGCCACATCGATGAACCGCGAGGGCGACACCAGCCCGAGCTCCGGGTGCTGCCATCGCAGCAGCGCCTCGGCGCCCGTCACCCGGCCGTCGCGGAGTCGGACGATGGGCTGGTACTCGCACCACATCTGGCCGCGGTCGGTGGCCCGCCGCAGCTCGGCGGCGATGTGGACACGCTCGATCGCCGCTCGTCGCATCGCCGCGTCGAACACCTCGGTGCGTGACCGTCCGTTCGCCTTCGCTCGGTACATCGCCACGTCGGCGTTGCCGAGCAGCGTGGTGACCGACTGGGACGCACCCCGCACGACCTGCAAGCCGATGCTCGCCGAGACCCAGCCCTCTCCCAGCTCGAACTCGACCCCGCCCTCGAGCGACTCGTGGAGCCGAGTCGCCACCTCGGACAACTCGACGAGCGCCACGGCAGGATCGCCATCGAGGTCCTCGCAGAGGATGACGAACTCGTCGCCGCCGAGGCGAGCCGCGGTGTCCGACGGTCGAATGCTCGTCGCGAAGCGGAGCGCGACCTCGCGGAGCAGTTCGTCGCCCGCGTGATGACCGAGCGAGTCGTTGACGTCCTTGAAGTTGTCGAGGTCGATGAACAGCACGCCGACGTGGGCACCGGTGCGCTCGCTGCGCTCCTGTGCGTGGCGGATCCGCTCGGAGATCAGCGCCCGGTTCGGCAGCCCGGTGAGGGCGTCGTGCAGTGCGTTGTACGCGAGTTCGGCTTGTGCCACGTGCTGCTCGGTGATGTCCTCGACGTGCACCAGGACGAATCGGTGATCCACCTCGCCGGTGTTGACCGGCGCAGCGGACAGCCGCACCCACCGTTCGGCGAGCGGCCCGCCCACCGCCCGCTCGCTGACAGCGGTCTCGAGATGGTCGTCATCGCCGACCTGCTGGAGCCAGCGGTCGGCACCCGGTGAGAACTCGTCGAATCGTTGCGGTGGCTCCTCGAGGCCCAGATGTGCACACAGGGTGCGGAACCGTGCGTTCGATGCAGCGATCATCGAGCGTTCCGGTCCGTCGAGTCCGACGAGCACCATCCCGGTCGCCGCACCGTCGAAGGCCGCGGCGAACAGGGCGACGGTTCGCTCCAGGGCGATCTGTGCCGTCCGGCGATCGCCGACGTCCTGGATCTGCAGGATGAACTGTGCGGGCGTGCCGCCTGCGCCCTGTGCGAGTGACACGGTGAGCAGTCCCCAGACGATCGAGCCGTCAGGGCGAACGAAGCGCTTCTCGATCTGATAGTGGTCGAGGCCGCCCGCGATCAGCTGGCGCCGCTGCGACCGGTCCAGGTCGAGGTCCTCCGGGTGGACGATGGCGTGAAGATCCTCTGCGATCAGCTGGGCCTCCGTGCGGGCGAGCAGCGCACAGCAGGCAGCGTTCGCTCGCACGACCCGGGCGTCGTCGTCGACGAGCAGCATCCCGATCGCTGCCTCGTCGAACGCGAGCTCGGCCCGCTGTCGCTCCTCCCGGGCGGCGCGGTCGGCTCGGTGGCGTTCGACCGCGTCGCCGAGCTGTGCCGCGACCTCGACGACGAGTGCGATGGCTGCGTCGTCGACGAGCCGGTGCTGCTGACCGAACTCGACGACGGCGAGCACGTCGTCGCCGCTCGTCACCGGGACGAGCAAGGCGTCGGCCGCGCTCAACGAACCATCTCGGGTCAAGTCGTGTGCCCACCCCCAGCGACCGGTTCGGGCGGCGGTCGCCACTGCGTCGACGAGGTTCGACTCGGCGGAGCCGACCGGTCGACGTCCCCACGGCTCGGTCGTGCGGTCGGGGTCCGCGGCCGGCATCCAGCGCGCCCACGAGGCGAAGCCACCGCGCTCGGCCAGCCGATCGAGCGCCGCTCGCCAGGCCTCCGATTCGTCGTCTGCGTCGTGCATCGCCCGGCGGATCTCGGCCAGCGATGCGAGCCCTTCGGTCCGGGCGTACCGCGCCGAGACGTCGAGGAGGTCGGCGACGACGATCTCGTTGCCGACGCCACGCATCGTGGCTTCCATCCGGAGCCAGCGACCGTCGGACGACCGGAGTCGGACCTGCACCACCTGCTCCCAGCCGTGGTCGAGCACCCGTCGCACGACGTCGTCGAGGACGATCCGGTCATCCGGATGCAGCAGCGCGTCGAGCTGCCGCCCGCGCAGCGAGTCGGCGTCCCATCCAGCCAGTCGGTCGCCGATCCCGCCGGCCGTCAGCACCTGACCGCCGGCATCGATCGACAGCCAGCCGTTGATCTGTCGTGTGTCCTGTTCCACGATCATCGCCGACACCGCCGCGCCGTCCGCCCGCGGCACGATGCCACGTTTCGTCTCGTTCCGCCCACGCTGCGTGACTGTATCGATGCGTCATGAATCATGCCACCAGGTTCGACAACTGCCTGGAATCCCGGCACAAGGTCGACCGTGCGATGATCGGGCGATGATCGACACCAACCCGCCGACGCGCTCGGTGCGGGCGCCGAATCATCTCGTCGCCACGGCCGACCAGCTGGCGACCTCGGCCGGACTCGAGGTCATCGGGCTCGGCGGGAACGCCGTCGACGCGGCGATCGCCGCCAACGCCGCGATCGCCGTGTCCGGCCCCCACCTGTGTGGTCTCGGCGGCGATCTCTTCGCGCTGGTGTCGATCGACGGAGAGGTCCACGGTCTGAACGCAGCCGGCCGTGCGGGTGCGGGGAGTGATGCAGATGCGCTCCGGCGCGACGGTCATCGCGAGATGCCGTTCCGCCTCGACGTGCGATCGGTCACCGTGCCCGGCTGCGTCGACGGGTGGCAGGCGTTGCACGACCGCTTCGGGTCCGTGCCGATGTCGACGATTCTGGGTCCGGCGATCCGCCTCGCCGAGCGCGGGTTCCCGGCGAGTCCGCTGCTCACCGCGGCCGTCCAGCACCTCGACGGTCCTGCCCGCACACAGCTGGCCGAGCTCGCCGACCAGGCGGGCTCCTCCGGTCGTCGCGTCCGACGCCCCGGTGTCGGTGCGAGCCTGCGGGCGATCGCCGAGGGCGGCCGGGACGCGTACTACCTCGGCGACTTCGGCAGCGGCCTGCTCGAGATCGGTCAGGGGGTGTTCGTTCGCGCCGATCTCGAGCGATCGAGTGCGGAGTGGGTGACGCCGCTGTCGGCGGACGCGTTCGGCGTCACGTTGCACACGATCGGACCGAACTCGCAGGGGTACCTCGCGCTCGGTGCGGCGGTGCTCGCCGACACGCTCGACCTGCCGACCGATCCCGACGACGACCGGTGGGCGCACCTCCTGATCGAGGCGTCGACCGCTGCGGGGCGCGACCGCCCGGCTGTGCTGCACGACGGCGCGGACGGTGAGGCGCTGCTGGCGATGATCGGGGCCCGCGAGGACGAGATCGACCCCGAGCGAGCCAGCCGGCGGATCGCACCGTCACTCGACGGCGACACGACGTACCTGTGCACGGCAGGGCGCGACGCGGCCGGTCGGGAGATCGCCGTGTCGTTGATCCAGTCGAATGCCTCCGGATTCGGGAGCCACCTGGTCGAACCGCGGACGGGCATCAATCTGCACAACCGCGGCATGGGCTTCTCGCTCGAGGCCGGGCATCCTGCGGAGCTGGCGCCCGGCCGACGGCCACCGCACACGCTGCTGCCGATGGCCGCCACGCGCCCCGACGGGTCGTTGGCCGCGGTGCTCGGCACGATGGGTGGCGACGCGCAGCCGCAGATCATGCTGCAGCTCGCCACCCGCTTGTTCCACCACCGCCAGTCCCCCGGCCGCGCGTTG
>JAAUYI010107569.1_pt1 | contig 10340 bp, 7 predicted proteins | sample 7278041 | NCBI WGS metagenome assembly JAAUYI01 (sample SAMN14350216, study PRJNA611818) | marine sediment metagenome | isolation source: surface marine sediment (0.6m) | place: French Polynesia: Moorea | collected 2018-08
CTACCAACTTCTATTAGTTTTTCTGTTGCTATTTCATAGAGTAATAGATGTTGTTTTCTGGCTTTATCAGGATAGGTATCAGTTAATATCCAACGTTTATCAGGTGAAAAAGAAGGATGTCCATCGCCATAAATATCCAAAATTCCTTCACCGATAACTTTTTTGTCTCCTGTAACAATATTAATTAAATAATAGCGATCGCCCGCTTCTTTAGTTCTTGCCCAAGCTAATAAATTTTCTTCATCACACCAACTATAATGAGATACCATGCGATTGTCTAATAATAGTTGTAAATTACTACCCTCTGCATCAGCTACATATAATCTAGAGAATTTGCCCTGATTTCCCAGCCAACGGTGCATAAAGACGAATTTAGTACCCTGGGGAGAGTCCATTATATGATTAACTTTGTGTTCGGCATTTGCCATCTCAGGACGAGGTTGATAATTAATTAAAGTTTCTAAACTAATAATTAATTTTCCTGTTCTTGACTCTAAGTCTACTTTCCAGATACCATCTTCAGCTAAAGACCGATCGCTACTAAAATTACTAGCAGCAGGAGCATAACCATATTCTGGACGCAAACGAGCTAAACGTTTATAGTTAAGACTCAAAGCTTCTTTACTATTGGGATGAACTGTCTGAATAGGAAAATAAATAACTTTTTCGGTTTTCCCTGTTAAGGAAACAATTCTCGCTGCTAGTTTCCCTTCTACTAAATCATTAAAAATGATTGTTTGGTTTCCCAACCATTGAACCATGCTACCTTGCTGAGAACTCCAAGTAGTAGAATTACCAACTACTGTAACTTTTTGTTGATCGCGATCGAAAACTACAATTTCTACTGTAGTGTTATCCCTGAGGCGATGACAGACAAACTTTGACATATCTGATGACCAAGGAGTTTTGTCGTAGTAGCCGAAAAATAATTCTCCTAATTCAGACTCTGTTTTGCTCCATTGCCAAGGAGTATATATTTTTACTTGAGGGTGGAAGGCTAACTGGAAATTGCGATCGCCATAATACCAGTAATTTATGTGTTGATAAGTAATTTTAGTAACTTGTTTTAATTGAGGAAAGCGATCAAGAGTCTTGGCTATTGTTCGCTCAAATAAATTGTATGATTTCACAATATGAAAATATTAGTAACACTATTTTTATTAGCAGATTGTCGTACCTAGGAGCGAGTAATTTAGTACAGTTCTAGAGATATAAACTAATCAAAAAAATTTTGCCTTGTTTGGTTATATAGCAATGATTTGTACGAAATGCGTAGTGTTTACTTCTTTATCGAATTAAGGCATAGAATAATTTTATTGTAGCTTTATTATAGCTTTATTGAATTTTTACTCATTATTTTGCTGTCGCTTGGATTACCCTTGCTACCGAATCAGATATACTTTCCCAACTTAGAGTATCTCGCTTTTTAGCTAAATTTTGAGAAATATGTTCGTAAAGATTTTTATTCTTAATTAGAGTCAAGATACCTTCTGCTAAAGAATCTGGATTGGATTCGACAAAAATTCCTTCTTCGTTTGCTTGCAATTGTTCGGTTAATCCACCTACCTTAGTTGCGACTATCGGTAAACAAGCAGCAATGACGATGGTAGCAACCCCAGACTGACTTGCTTCAATGTAGGGAAGAACCAAAATATCCGCTCTGTTAAAAAAATCTGCAATTTCAGTTTCTGGTATAAAGCGATCAACAACAACTATTTTTTTACGATCAATTGCTATATCAACAGGATAATAATGCTTACCAACAATTGATAATTGATTGTATAGATTTGGGTCTATTTGCTTTATTGCTGTGATTAAGTTCTCAACTCCTTTAGAGCGAAGAACTTTACCAAAAAAGAGTAAATTTGGTTTTTGAGTATATTTTCTGGTAATTTGTTGTAAACCTATTGGCACAATTGAACCATGGGGAATAACAGAAGCAGAGCCTTTGGGATGAAGTTGTTTTTCTACACCTGTTTTTACATATTCAGATAAAAAGATTAGTTCGTCTGCCATCAAAATACATCGATCGATCAGAATTTGAATTATTGGGATACCGTTTTTACGATGTAAGACTCCATCATGAACAGTAATTACTGTTTTTTTGCCAAACAGTTTGAACAAGACAATAAAAAATAAGCTCCAAAAATGGATATAAGGTAGATATAAAGCACTATATTTATTAATTGCTAACTCGTAGGTTATTTGAATTAAATAAATAGGCAGTACTGTTACAGATAACAAAATAAACTCTGGCAAGCTGCGATGAGTTTTCCATTGACGATGAAAGTGAGGTCTTTTCACTAAGGAGTCAGAAGATACAATTACTATTTTATCTAGGTTCAAGCGATCGATAATTTCTTGAGCATAGACTAAAGAACCACCACGGGTTCCTAAAGACAATATTAATACCGACATATATTTTCCAGCTACTTTCTCAAACCAAACTATTTATAACGCCATTGACGATAGATAGAAACAGGCGTTCCCCCAAACAATTTTTGAATTATTTTTTTGCTTAAATCCCACAAAAATAAATGCAAAAAGATATAAATATTACGGATTAAACTAATTTGATTACTTCTGACTAGAAAATTTTCTTTTGCTCTCAGCAGAGCAGTAGTAGGCTTCTCTGATAATCCATCTAATCTCATATATGCCAAACAAGCTTCTGTAAACAAAAAATCTACTTTTTTAGAGTAATAAGCACGATAAATAAAATCATAATCTCCAGCAATTTTATACTGCTCATCAAAAAGTCCAATTTCTGCATAAACTTCTCGATTAACAAAAGTAGCAGGATGATTTACAGGCATGATTCTATTTATTTTTTGATCTAAAAAACTAGCAGGTTTATTTAGTTTAAATAGTATATTGCCTTGACTATCTGTTCGATAAATAGCACCAGTAATAATTACGTTAGATTTTGAATTATTCAAGTAAGCTTCTACTACTGTTTCTACTGCATTTTCCCCGTACCAATCATCACTATTTATCAAGCCAATTAACATGCCTTGTGATAATTTGATACCTTTATTCATCGCGTTGTATATTCCTTTATCTGGTTCGCTCACCCAGTAATCAATTACTTTTTCGTAATTGCGAATAATATCTAGTGTGCCATCTATAGAACCACCATCAATAATAATGTATTCAATATTATCGTAGGTTTGATTGATTACACTTTTAATGGTTTGCTCCAAATATTTTGTTCCATTAAATACTACAGTTATTATTGTCACTAATGGAAAATTGGAAAAGTCTTTATTTGGGTTAGTTTTGCTCGATTTTTTGAGATTAGTATCATGCTGATTACGCTTAAAATAACCTTTAGTTCTCAGTCCGCCTTGTCCTTGGCGTTCTGGGTTTGGAGGTAAGAATAACAGATTTTTTACTTTAGAGGATGGATGGTTTTCAATTTTTCGGAGTTCCTGGGTAAATCCACAGGTGGTAGAAAATTTTTGATTTAAGTTAATGATTTCCATAGTTAATAATAAGAAATAAGCTATATGTCTATTTACTTTTTACTTGTCTAAGACTGAAATTAACTACAATTATTTTGTTTATTTACTCAAGTTTTAACTTTAAAATTGATTATTTTTACAAATACCACTCGACCACCTTCCCAAATAGTAATCCATATCAAGTAACTAAACATTAAATAAATAAAGATAAGAAACTGATCGTAAAAGCTAGCTCTCATCATTTTCAGAAGATTTGATATTAAAAAACAAAAGAAAATAAAACCAGGAAAAGTTTTATAAATTCTAAGTCTATTCAAGCTATAAAAAATGCTTCCTATAATTAAAGGACTAACTATAGCAAAAGTTATACCGCCATAGAACAGTGCTTCTGAAACAAGATTGCCCGCTAAACCACTAAAGGTAGCTCCTGGAACTTTAGAAGCTGCAAATTTTCCTACTACAACAATGTAGCCTGGTTCGCTATCAAGTAATAAATCAGTTATTGAATTTGGCAAAAGTCTAAATAAAGATTGGAATAAATAGATTACTAAATCTCCAGAATTCATAAAATGATCGTAAACCAAAATAGTAGTAAAGCGAGTCAAAATAACTTCAGAAAATAATCTGAGTACAAGTCCATCCCAACTGAAAGAAAAATTATGACGTAAAATCCCAGTAGCAATTATACCCAGTAATAAGATAGTAATTTTAAATATACTAGCTTTTTTAGTTATGATTACATAGTTAATATAGGCAAAAACTAGACAGACAAAAGACATGGTTCTACCTTTGGCAAGTAGATCTAAAATAATAGGAATTAATAAGACTATATACCATCTAAAGTTTTTAGTACGCCATACTATCACTGCAAGAGAGCCAAGTAGAATATTGATTAACAGAGCTATCTTGTATTTGAAAAATATTTCATCTACATAGAATCTAAATACATCTAGTCTGGTAGTAAAAGTAATTAAAGTTGGTGCATAAGCTACAGTTACTATTAATAAAATAAGAGAAGTAAGCATAGTAAAACCTATCGCAATCTGATAGGTTTTAGCCTTGGGTTTAAATCTTGATATAATGTTTTTTGGTTCGACAGAAAATATGTAAAATACAAAAAAAACTAGCGTAAACCAATTACAAAATAAATTAGTAATTTGTATAGACTCTGGCTTGAATCGAAACAGATCTATAGAAGAATAAACAGCGAGATATCTTTTGAGTAAAAAGCTTGATAAAGTCAAATAAACATATGAGCCTATCAATAAATAAAAACAAGGATTTAGCAAGCTTAAATATTTTTTTTTCTTAAATCTGTAAAAGCAATATAAAGGTATAGCTATTAAATTAAAGTACAACAAAAAGTCAGACATTTCTCTCAAAAATTCTCTACGATAAAAACACCTTTGTGGTTATTATAAATGCCTAGTTAATTTTTAATAATTGCAATCTCCAAATTATGGATATTGAACTTGTCTTATCCTATTTAAGTATTTCAATATAAAGTTTTAAATATGAAGAAGTAAAAGTTTCTAAGGTAAACTCTTGCTCGACTTTTTCTCTAGCTTTCCAAGATAGAGACTGCCAACAAAGCTCATCTTCTAGTATCCAAGCAATTCCTCTAGCCAAGTCTTCTACTTCAAAGGGTTTAGCAAGATAGCCATTTTGTTTATGCTCTATCATATCAGGCATACCGCCGATGTTAAAAGCCACACAAGGAGTACCACAAGCTAAAGCTTCCATTACTGTATTCGGCAGATTATCTTGAATTGAAGGAGCGACAAAAACATCTGCTGCTGCATAGAGTAAAGCTAAAGAAATATCATCGTTAAGTTTACCTAAATAGTGAACTTTCAAGCCCAAATCTAATGTCTCGCTAGGTTGAGAACTGCCAAAAACGACTAGCTCGATCTGATTTTGTTCTTGGGAATAACTAAGTTTTTGCAAAGCTGGCATTAATAAATTAAACCCTTTTCTAGGATCGCTGGTAGCATTCATAGCTCCAAACAGAACTAGTTGCTTGTCCTGTGGCAAATTTAGAACTTCTCTTGCCAGACTTTGGGAGAGCGGTTTGTATCGAGTTGGATCAATACCATTGGGAATAACTTTTATGGGCAAATCCTGAAAGAGAGAACTAGCACTAGCGCATTTAGCTAACCAATTACTAGGAGTCACAATAGTCAGATTGAGATTTTTCCAGGCTTTTGTTTTGCGTCGCCACACCCAACGAGATAAATCCCAATCCCTGCTGCTGTGTAATTGAGGACAAGTTCCACAAGATTTAGTGTAGCGATCGCAGTCTCGGCTATAGTGGCAGCCTCCAGTAAATGCCCACATATCGTGAAGTGTCCAAACAATAGGTTTATTGAACTTAGCGAGGGTTTCAATCTGCAGGTATCCACCACATATCCAATGCAGGTTGATAATATCTGGACTGATATGAGCTATTTTGGGGGCGATTCGCTCTGGAAACCATTGTACAGAATAAGGAGTGCGATCGCGTTGTCGATAGAACTCTAAGGGAATGGAATTTACAGTAGGTCTAGCTTTAGCCCATCCTTTTTCTAGCTTTGTTTGTGGACTAATTACAGTGCGATCGTCACTTGTTTTATTCTGCACCAACATCTGAGAATCTACACCTATGTTAACTAATTCCTTATGTAGTCTATAAGCTGCTCTTGCTGCTCCACCGTTAACATCAGATGTATTTAAATGCAATACTTTCATGTTGCTAGCTTTTTCAAGCCCCTATAACCTTCATGTAGAGATTTCAGTATAGGGTATATAGATTTTGATAACGTTTCTACTTGTCTTATTAGCCTCCAATTTAAAGATTTTTCCTTTTCTTTAAGGTACACAGTAGCATGAGTTTCTTGACAAGCTCCAATCAATTTTAGTCCCATTAATTTAGCAAATATCTTAAATGTGTAACGCAGATGAAATGTACTGGGAAGATGACACTTAATCACTGGAGCAAAACAATTAGCAATTATTAAAGATCTGCCTAGTTTTACAGAACTTATCATCTGAGCAAATATGCCAAGAGGATCGGCAACATGCTCCAATACATCAGTACTAATAAGACAATCGTATTGGAAGTTTTTCAGCTTGTCAACAAATTGAATATTAGAATAGCTTGTTAAGCTTTTAATTGCTACCTGACTCGGATATGGTTCATAGATATCTATACTAAGACTTGGATTACTTTCTGCTATTAATTTGGCTAGTGTTCCCATTCCTCCACCGTAATCTACAACGTATTTTATTTGTTCACTATTAAGATTTATCCAGTTAGATATAGACTGACGATGTTGCATTGATAGATCGTGCTGTTCAATAAATAAACCATTTAATATCCAAACTGGATGATTATAGAAAGCAGATATTTTTTCCCAATTAAGATTTTTGTTATCGCAACCCAGTGCATCCCACACATCATCCATCATTTGCCACATTTGTTCTAGTGATGGTGAATTATTAGGATAAGATGATAGTAATTTTTTAAGTTCTTGTATTTGCGCTTCAGTGCAAATATATTTCTTATCAATAAGGAGTTGGCTTATATCGATCATTAAATATTTATATTAAGCTTTCACTAATTTACTCAATACCCTCTGAGTCTTGTTAATTAAACGCTTGGCTAAGGCTTGGCTAAAGTTAGTATTTTGGGTAAACTTATCTGCTTCAACATCTCGAATTATAAATGGTGGATGTTGGAGAGGAAAACACATCTTTTCTACAGGGAGATTAGCAAAAGGATTTTTGATATCTGTTGTGTGAGTACCTTCTCTCCCAAAACCAATGTTACTAACCAAGTTGACATTAGGAAGAATCGTCAAACCACTCTGAAGCCAACAAGCAAATGTCCATCGGAATGCCCAACTATTTATATTATCCTCATAGGTAGCTTGAAAAATTTTGCTCCAATATTTTACTGTCCTAGGTTCTTCTAAGATGAATTTAAGCCAGTTACCATCCCGAATTTTTGACCAGAGTTTCATATCAATATCGTAATACTGCCAAGCCCTTTTCCAAGTTGCCCAGCCCCAACAGTGATTGTAGCGGGAAAAATAGTAGCTATATTCTGTGCGCTTATGTCCAAACTGAAAGTTATCTCCAGAAATGACTATTATTCTTTCGTCATCTCGATAATAATCAAGTAGTTCCTCACAAAAACGGAAGAAACTAGGGTGAGGCAGGCAGTCATCTTCTAAAATAATTGCTTCCTCAACATTCTTGAATACCCAATCTAATCCACTAGAAACTCTCAGCTTACAGCCTAAGTTTACTTGTGAGTAATTAGTTAATACTTCACATTTCCAATCAACGCGATCGATAATTGCACGGGCAGCTTGACATTTTTCTGCTTCGCCAGGGGGATCGCTCCTTGGTCCATCTGCAACCACTAGTAGTTTTGGTGGTTTAGCCTGGCGAATGGATTCAAACACCTTTTTAGTGGTATCTGGTCGATTGAAAATTAAAAATGCGACAGGAGTTTTCATCCACAGTCAAGGATATTTAAGAAGATTAACGAATACTATACTAGATATTCATCGCAAAATTCACGCTTGAAAACCCTCAATACCAATCCTTTCGATCGGAATTTGTTTTAAACCTAGTTGTTTGACTATATCGGAATCTCGATCGAGCTTAAAGTCCTCTTGTGTAATTCGGTCAATATTTAGTTTGAGTGGAGTTAGAAATGGTGGCTCAGTAATTAGAGATTGAATATCAAAGCCAGCAGCTTGCCATTGGTTAAAAGTACCTTCTGGTGTGATCGCTCTTTTGGTTTTTTCTAAGTTTAAACCACCAGTGTGCCAATAAAGATTGCGATCGCAATCTTTCAAGCAATCGCGTTGCCAACGATCCTGATAGCTATACCAAAGTATCGCCTTCGGATTTTTGTAGATAACGATGTTACGTCTGAAAATATTACCTGCCATAAACTTATCCCGTGGCTGCAATCTAATTTGCATTTCTGAGCCATTGATAAAAATATTATTTTCAATACGGTTATCTTTGCCAGCGTGAATACAAATAGCACCTAGTACTGTACCAACAACAATGTTTCCATAAACTGTCGTACCACTGCTGTAGTCGTCGAGATAAATTCCCCAGGTGAAGTGAGGGGAAAGAATTTTCCCCCTCGCTGTTGTTCCTATACCGACAACATTACGGATAAAGTTAAAGCGAATGATATTGCCACTTGCTTGCTTGTCTCGCCCCAAGGTTGCAATTGCCCCTGTATCGCTTGTTTCTAGATTTGTATCTACAATTTCATTGAACTCTACGATATTTTTGTGTGAATAGCTGCTAATATTGTCTGACCTGAGAAGTATACCCTTGCGGGGCATACGATAAATTTGGTTGTGAGCAATGCGGTTTCCACTTCCGCTACTGATATCCACCCCTGAGGCATTTTTGTAAACCTTGCTACAATCATGAATGTCGTTAGCAGCGATTAAGTTATTAAACGGTTGAGTAGCTTTATCACCTAAAAGGATCACGCCACCTTGTCCTAACTGGCTGACCCTGTTGCGAATAATCCTATTTTCGTGACTGTGTTGCTCTATCCGCAACCCATAGCCACCCAGTCTAACAAAGGTGCAATCTTCGATCCCACAATGTCGGGCTGTTGACAACCAGATAGCTGCATCCGCAGGAGAGGAGTAATTATCTGTCAGAGTGTAGTCGGTATCTGTGAAGGTTAAGCTTTGAAAATGAATGTTTTCCACGAAACTTTTCTTCTTCCCATCCCCCTGCAATACAATCAGACTGTTCATTGCTGGGGCAACAACTTCTACACTATTAGGAAAGTCAGGTGTTGTCGGCCAATAAAATAACTCACCAGTCTTAGCGTCTAAATACCACTCGCCAGGACTGTCCAATGCTTCGCGGACATTCTCAATGAAAAACCGATTGCCGAGAGCAACACGATAACCACTGGCGTTTTGGAAATTTCCTAAAAGGGTATAATTTTCTTTGTTTACTCTGGTGACTGGCAAAATTGAATTACTCCAATTTTTTCCCATAAATGCTTGTAATTCTGCTCCTTCCCAGTTTTGCCAATTTGGGAATTGTTCTGGGTCAACAACAACATAATCCTTGCCAAATTGTAAGCCAGGACGAGTAGATTTATCTTTTCGGGCAAAAAGCCAACCACCTCTCAAAGGATTCTTGGGGTCAAAGTTGGGATAACGAGCGCGGATTGCCCAATCATTTCTAACCCGCAGTAGGCGAAAATACCATTTTCCTGCTTTCACCTCGGGCAAGTTGGCAACCCAGAGATTGCCTTGTCGTCTCCAACTATTAATAGGTCGACCACCGCTGATGATGGGCTTTTCATTTGGGTAGGCTTTGTAGGCAACAGGGAAGTCTGCTGTCCCAGAATCTTCAGGGGTTAATACTAGCGGTTCTGGCAAAAAGTAAGTTCCACCGCGTACTAGAACAGTCACGGGTTGCTTGAGATTTCCACCTTGCTGATTCTTGAGTTGGCGGATAGCGTCCCGCGCCCGATGGAGAGTAGGAAAAGGTCCATCTGTCTTAGTCCAATTGGCTTTTTTTTGTTTTCCTGACCAGTCATCGTTGCCGTTGGGAGCTACATAAAAGAGAATAGCTTCCAAACTATTCGCTGGAGAAGCGGATACTAGCTGCTCCCGATCTTGGGCTATGCAAGCACCAATTACTATAGGAGAAGCACTAGCTAACCAACCTAAACCAATCCAGGTTAAAAAAGTTCGGCGGTTCATAATTATTCTCGTACTTTCAGTAGATCACAAACTTTTCTAGAAGGTTTATGGAATGAGGTTTTCAGCCGATATTCCTTAGGGCTAGAAACTAGAGTGTATCAGCGAATGCACGCGATCGCTTTTCCCA
>JAAUYI010213118.1_pt1 | contig 10332 bp, 8 predicted proteins | sample 7278041 | NCBI WGS metagenome assembly JAAUYI01 (sample SAMN14350216, study PRJNA611818) | marine sediment metagenome | isolation source: surface marine sediment (0.6m) | place: French Polynesia: Moorea | collected 2018-08
CTCCAAAGAGATCTCCTCCCTGGCGCTGGGCATCAGCACCATGCGGCTCTTCGATGAGATCCCCAAGGAGATCATCGATGTCCAGGCCTTTTTCAAGCACAGCCTGGCCTGTGGGATTCTCTCCAGAATCCTGGCCGCCCATCTCAATATCGGCCATACAGAACAATTGTTTGTCTCCGGTCTGCTCCATGACATCGGCCGCGTCATCGTGTTCAAATACTTTCCCAAGGAGGCCACCACGATGCTGGCCGATGCCCGTTCGTCCGGACGGCGGCTCTACGACATCGAATTTGACACCCTGCGATGCCGCCACACCCACGTGGGCAGGGATCTCTTTCGGAAGTGGAAACTGCCCTACAGCCTTGAAAACGGCATCTATTACCATCACACGCCGTCCAGGGCACAGGAAGTAAACCGGACGGCCGTGATCCATCTGGCCGACATCTGCGTTCACGGCCTGGGTCTGGGAGCCAGCGGAGAGCGGGTCGTACCGCCCCTCGATGACGCCGCAATTGAAACATTGCACCTGGCCCCGGCAAGCCTGAAGACCGTCATCGCTCAAACCCTGCACCAGGTCGAATATCTGGAAAATGCGTTTCAGGAGAGTGCTCACGATGGCGGATAAACAACAAATTGAAAAGCTCCAGGACCGCATCGAATACCTTGAAGAGAATCGTCGGTACATTCAGAACGCCCTCGAAACCGTGCTCTCATTGGGAGAATTTCAAACCACGGCCGACGGCGACCCCGGGGACGAACAGGAGCTCTTTGAGCAGGCCGCCCGGAAGATCAATGGAATCATTCCTTTTGCCGGTTGCACCTTCTACCTCGTGGACGAGGAGAGCTTTCTCTTCTCACCAAAATTCTGCGACACCCCGGAGCATTTGGCCTACATCCGGGATGAAGTCGAATTCATGATCGACCAGGGGTTTTTCGCCTGGGCCGTCAGAGAAAAGCGGGGTGTCTCAACGGCCTCCCGCGACCACGGCACCCAATTTCTCCTCCATGTCATCAGCAGCGACAACCGGATCCGCGGTATGTTTGTGGGCCTGCTTCCCGAAGAGAAGCACTCCATCCCCGACACCGCCCTGACCCTGTTGTCCATCGTCCTGATGCGGGTGGCCAATGCATTGGAAAACCGGGAGTTCTACAATTACCTTCAAAACCAGAAAGGGATTCTCGAAAAGAAGGTGGCCATCCGCACCGAAGCCCTGACCCGGTCCGAACGCCAGCTCAAAGCCGCCATGAACCGGGCCACCGAACTGGCGCAGAAAGCCGAGCAGGCCAGCGAAGCCAAGAGCGATTTCCTGGCCAAAATGAGCCATGAACTGCGCACCCCCCTCAACGGCATCATCGGCATGGCGGAGATCGCCCTCTCCACCGAGTTGGATGAACGCCAGCGCCAGATGGTGCAAATCATCGACCGCGAATCCACCGCATTGCTGCGCATTATCAACGATATCCTCGACTTCTCCAAGGTGGAAGCCGGTAAGATGGAGATCGAAATCCACCCCTTTGACCTGCGCCGCCTCCTGGATGAGGTGGCAGACACCATGGGACCCCAGGCGCGTCGAAAGGGACTCGAGCTGGTGACCCAACTCGGGCAGGCGGTTCCCAAGCGACTCAGAGGCGATGCCATGCGCATCAAACAGGTGCTGCTCAATCTGGCCGGCAACGCCCTCAAATTTACCGATCAAGGTCAGATCCTAGTTGCAGTGATGATGGAAAAAGAGACCGACCATCAGGTCCACATCGAATGGTCGGTTAAAGATACGGGCATCGGTATCCCAAAAGAAAAGCAGGCGGCCATTTTTGAAGGCTTTACCCAGGCGGACGAATCCACCACCCGGAAATACGGCGGTACCGGCCTGGGCATCACCATCAGCCAGCAATTGGTTGAGCTGATGGGCGGGCGGCTCTCTCTGGAGAGCCAGGAGCATGTCGGCACCACCTTCCGCTTCACCTTGGCCCTGGACCGACAACCCAATGACACGGGACACGGCAAGGAACCGTCCGTCTCTGACGAGAGCGATCCCGAGGCCCCTGCGGATCACAGCGGGAAACGCATCTTGCTGGTGGAGGACTACCCCACCAACCAGCAGGTGGCCACCATGCACCTGTCGGCAGCCGGATTTGAGGTTGATATCGCCAAAAATGGCCGGCAGGCCGTGGCATCTTATCAGGAACAGCCGTATGATCTCATATTGATGGATATCCAAATGCCGATCATGGACGGCTATGAGGCCACGGGCGCTATCCGAAACCTGGAACATCAAGCGGCAACCCTTGGCCGGATTCCCATCATTGCCATGACCGCCAATGCGCTCAAAGGGGATAGGGAAAAATGCCTGGCCGCTGGAATGGACGACTTCATCACCAAGCCGATCAAGCGGCGATCTCTGCTCCAGACAGTGGCCCAGTGGACGGGCAATGGCCATCAGCCGCAACCAACTTGCGACGTCCCTGATGAGACGGCAGCACCGGCTTCCGAAAGATTGCCGTCACCCATGGATCTTGAGACCGCCGTGGATGAATTTGGAGACAGGGCGTTGGTGCTGGAGGTCGCCAATGAACTGCTCTCCAATACGCGGCGTCAAGCCGGCATCATGCGCGCTGCGTTGAGAGACCAGGCGTCCGAACGCATTCGAAAAGAGGCCCACGCGGTTAAGGGTGGCGCATGGACCCTGGAAGCGCGCCCGCTCGGAGATCTGGCCGAGGAAATTGAGCATCTGGGACGGGACAACACATTGGCGCCCGTCGAGGACCTGCTGGACAAGTTCGACACGGAACTCGATCGGCTGGAGGCGTTTCTGGCACAACGGGCATAGGATGACGGAAGTAAAACCGGACGGCCAATCGCCGTTTGGTGATCCATATAAGATAAGGAGATGAACAATGCGTATACTGGTGATTGATGATGAATTCGCCGCCCTCAAAAAACTGGAAGTCCTCTTGTCCGAACACGGTGACTGCGATGCGGCCACCAACGCCGGCCAGGCAAAAGACCTCTTCGCCCAAGCCATCAAAGAGGGCAAGCCGTATGGCTTGATTACCATCGACATCGGCCTGCCGGATACCAGCGGCCTGGACCTGTTAAAGTTTTTCAGCTTATTGGAGAGCAAGAGCCCAAAGCTGTCATCCAAGAAAATCATGGTGACCGGCAGCGCAGAGGCAGATGATGTTCTCGACGCCTCCAAATACTGTGACGGCTATATTACCAAGCCCATCAAGAAAGAGATCCTGTTGCAAAAATTGAAGCAGTTTGGAATCGAAACCGGATCAGAATCAGAAGCGTAAACCAGAACGGCATCCGTCTATAAGGCGGATGCCGCCGCCTCGCCGACCGTCATATTGACACCCCCCGCACCTTCTGCCATATTCAGGCAGCAATTGCCCTTTACCGGTATTGCCCCACACCATCAGCACATGGTTTGCCAATGCGCTCCAAAGTGCCGGAACCGGATCTCACAACTCCGCTGATTCTCTAGATACTTGGGATGGATCTGATGGATGAAAGCTTACACACGGCCTTTGTTCAAGGCTATGAGCGAATGGCGGCCTGGTCTGATTTACTGGACGACATCAATGTCTACCCGGTGCCGGATGCCGATACCGGACGTAACCTGCGGGTCAGTTTGGCCCCTTTGAAGTTCTCTCCGGAAGAAGATCTGCCCCGGCACCTTCTCATGGCGGCCACCGGAAATTCCGGAAATATCGCCAACGCTTTTTTCTCCCAGTTCGCCCGGACGCAAACCCCGTCCGCACTCATCGATACCGCAACAACCGGAAAAGAGGCGGCCTGGGCCGCCCTGCAAGACCCGAAACCCGGTACCATGCTGACCGTCTTCGATGCCTTGGTCCGGGTATTGGTCCCCGCCGATCCCGTCCTCACATGGTCATCACCCGACCTGGTGCTGGAGCAATTGAAAGTCGCCGTCCTCTCCACCACCGGCATGCTGCCCGAACTCCGACAGGCCGATGTGGTGGATGCCGGAGCCCTGGGCATGTTTCTCTTCTTCGAGGGGTTCTTTTACAGTCTGGCCGGACAGCCAGGAGCTTTGGGCAATCCCTTTGAACTCTTCGGCTCCAAGATCAAGCTCTCCCGCAAGGTAAACACGAAGGAAGAGGAAGGGTTTTGCATCGATACCGTCATCGAGCCACAGGACATGGATGAAGCGACCCGGCAGCTTTCTGCCATGGGCGACCACGTGGTCACCATCGCCGATGACCGGCATCTCAAAGTTCACCTGCACGCGTCAGACGAGGGCGCGGCCAAAAAGAGCCTGGCAGCGGTGGGCGACATGGTCCAATGGAAGAGCGAAAAGATTCAACGCATCCAGGCAAGACGCACATCCACCTCCGGCGTCCACATCGTTACGGACGCGGCCGGCTCCCTGAGCCGCCAGGCGGCCGATGAAACGGGCATTACCCTGCTGGACAGCTATATCATCATGGGGGATCAGCACCTGCCCGAATCCATGGTGTCGGCAGACCGGCTCTACGATGCCATGTCCAAAGGGATCAAGGTCACCACTGCCCAGGCCTCCGTATTCGAGCGGCACCAGCACTATCATTATTTAACCCAGCGATATGCCAACCTGCTCTATCTCTGTGTTGGTTCAGCCTACACCGGCAATTATGAGACAGCCCACCGCTGGATTGGAGAGCATTCAGATGCCGGCCGCATGACCGTGATCGATACCGGCGCTGCATCCGGTCGACTTGGGCTGATCGCCCGGAAGGTGGCCGCCTATGCCGAGGGTGGCAAAGATCCGGACCAGGTGGCACGCTATGCCGGCGCCATCGCCCCGCGGTGCGACGAACTGGTCTTCCTTAACCAGCTCAAATTTCTGGCGGCCGGCGGACGCATCTCCAAGTCCCGGGGATTTTTCGGTGACCTGCTCAAAATCAAACCCATCATCCGCCCGGGAGCAGACGGCGCCCAAAAAGTGGGCGTGGCCAAGAACCCCGCCGACCAGGAGGACTTTCTGCGCCACCATCTCGACCAGCATCTGGACCGCCGGGCACCAGTGGATATCCTGCTGCAATACACCGACAACCAGGACCGGGTGCTCTCCCGTATCCGTCCAATGATCCAGGACCACCTGCCCGAAGCCCGCATCATGGAACATCCCATGTCCCTGACGTCCGGCGTTCATATGGGACCGGGCACCTGGGCCGTCGCCTGGTTGAAAATGCCGGAGGACTCCATATCCGGTGTTGCCGAGGGCTTGCAGTAGTTGGAACTACGGCTTCACCCTCGGCGCCTTGGCTATGAAGCCCTCCGACATTTTCAACTATATGGAATTGCGATTTAATCTGTAATTGGATCTGGTACGGAGAGGGTTTCTCTGTTAACAAAAAAATATGGACACCAACGCTAAAACCGACACCAACCGATTCGCCATCGTCATACCGGTTTACAACCATGGCGGCACGGTGGCCCAGGTGGTACGCAATGCGGGTCGGCACGGCTTTCCCGTGATTGTCGTGGACGACGGCTCAACCGACGATACGGCTGCCAACCTTGAACCGCTTCATGATATTACGGTCCTGCGCCACCCCCGCAATCAGGGAAAGGGCGCCGCGCTGATCACCGGCATGGCTGAAGCCGCCAAAATCGCCGATTGGGCCGTCTGTCTGGATGCCGACGGCCAGCATGACCCGGCAGAGATCGGGGCGTTGGTTGGGGCTATTTCAGAGGGACAGCGCCCCATCGTCATCGGCCGGCGCGAAATGATGGAATCCGCCCCCTGGACCAGCCGGTTCGGGCGCAAGTTTTCAAATTTCTGGGTGTGGGTCTCCAGCGGGGTCCGCTTGAACGATACCCAGAGCGGTTTTCGCATCTATCCCCTGCCCGATGTGCTGGATCTGGATGTCAAAGCGCGACGGTATCAGTACGAGGTGGAAGTGCTGGCCAGGGCCGCCTGGACCGGCACCCCCATTGTCGAGGCATCGGTGGGCGTCTCTTACAGCCCCGGCGGCAAACGCATCTCCCACTTTCATCCCTGGCGGGATTTCCATCGCAACACCAAGACCTTCAGCCGCCTGATCGTCCGCCGGGTGTTTTCGCCGAACCTCTGGTTTGCATACCGTCGCAAATGGTAGCTATCCGGCATTATCAGCATTGCGCCCTCCCGAAATGGACGTTTGAATTGGTATCCCAAATATAGTATGGTCGCCATTCAACTCATTCAGCAGGACAAAGGACCGGCTTTCATGACCAAAGCGGAAATCACATCGGCGATACTGCATATATTCGATGAACAGTTCGAGATCGAAAACCCCTCCCTGGATGATGATCTGAGAGAGGTATATGAGTTCGACAGCATCGATGCCATCGAGCTGCTGAGGGAAATCGAAGTATTGCTCAATACGCAACTGACGCGTGAAGAGAAAAAAGCGGCAATGGATATCCGCACCATCAACCACATTGTGGATTATGTCGCCGAACTGGCCCAACAGCGCGCTGCTTGATGATGATCCCCTGATCGTGTTCCGTCTCCCATTGCCTAACCCACAGGACCCAACCGAATGGAAAAAAGAGTCGTCATCACCGGCAGTTCGGCCATCACCCCCATCGGCCATACCGAAGAGACCATCGTCCACAACCTCACCCACGGCGTCTCCGGCGTAAAGCCGCTCAAAGACGACGCCCTGCTGACCCAGCATATCCACTCCGGCGTTTTCGGTGCCGTGGATTATTCCATCGATTACGATTTCAAGCGACGCGACCGCAAGACCATGGGCCCGGTGGCCTACTATGCCTGCGAAGTCGCCAAAAATGCGTTGGCCCAATCCGGACTGACCGAAGCGGTGATCACCTCGGGCCGCCTGGGCGTGGCGTTCGGCTCCACCCACGGCAGCCCCACGGTCCAGCGCGACATCTACCGTACCTTTTTCAGCAGCGATGCGGAAAAACTCAACAATGTCGGTGCCGTGGATTATCTCAAATCCATGGTCCACACCACGGCGGTGAACATTACCAAGATGTTCGGCATCACCGGACGGGTGATTTCGTCTTCCACCGCCTGCACCACCAGCAGCCAATCCATCGGTTTCGGTTACGAGGCGGTCAAATACGGCCTGCAGGATGTCATGCTGTGCGGCGGGGCGGATGAATACGACACCACCACCGTGGCGGTGTTCGACAACCTGCTGGCCTGCAGTGTGGATTACAATGACACCCCGCACAAAACCCCGCGCCCCTTTGACAAGCACCGGGACGGTCTGGTGGTGGGCGAAGGCGCCGGTGCCGTTGTTTTGGAGGAGCTGGAGCACGCCAAAGCCCGCGGTGCGCAGATCCTTGGAGAAGTCGTGGGATTTTCCTGCGGCAACAACGGCGGTGATCTGATCCTGCCCAACATCGACGGCATCAGCCGCACCATCCGCGCCGGTCTGGACAACGCCCGCATGGATCCGGGAGAGGTGGATTTTATCAGCGCGCACGCTACGGCCACCAAGATGGGCGATGTAATGGAAGCCCAGTCCATCGGCCAGATCTTCGGGAACCATCCGGCGGTATCCGGCTTGAAAAGCTATATGGGCCATACCATGGGCTCCTGCGGCGTCATTGAGACCATCATGACGCTCTACATGATGGAACGGGGATTCATCGCCCCCACCCTGAACCTGGAAGAAGTGGATGACCGCTGCGACATGATACGGCACATCACCACACTGGAAGAAACGCCCATCCGCACCGCAGCCGTGCAAAACTTCGCTTTTGGCGGTGTCAACACCCTTTTATTTATCAAAAAATTCGAATAACCATGAAGACCCCCGACCGAGCAGGCAGGCCCCGCACGAATGGGGTGCGGTGGCTCAAGGACGCAACCATCACCACATTGCTGTGGGGGTATTTTACAGCCGGATTCGTCCTCTTTTTCTCCCCCTTCTACCTGTTGGCGTTTCTTTTCGCCAAAGAGCGCACCACCGCATTTCAACATCTCAACAGCCGCTTCTTCCATGGCTTTTTCTGGATCTGCCGTCGGCTCATTCCGCGCCACCGCTGGCAGATCGATCCTGCGGTGCGCAACATCAGGTCGTCGGTTATCGTCTGCAACCATGTCTCCTATCTCGATTCGATATTGCTGGTCTCCCTGTTCCGACGGCACACCACCATCGCCAAGGACCGGCTCTTTGGCATACCGATTTTCGGGTGGCTGCTGGCCCTTTCCGGCTACATCCCCTCCAGTGGCCGCGGGCGCTATGCCGACCTGCTGATCGACAGCCTCGACACCATCGCCGCCAACCTCGAAGCCGGGGGCAATGTGATCGTGTTTCCCGAAGGCACCCGCAGCCGGGACGGCCGCATGGGGGAATTGCAAAAAGGGGCCTTTAAAATCGCCCGCTATTGCCAGGCGCCGATCAACGTATTAAGGATAAGCAATACGGATCGATTGTTTATGCCCGGCAGATTCTCGTTTAACACCTGCGCTGCCAACGCCATTGACCTGAAGCTGATCGCCAAAATCACACCGGAGTACGAGAGCAGCGCCTTTTCCATACAGCAGTTAATGGCCCAGGTTCGTGCCACCATGGGGCCCCCAGCATCAGCGTGAGGTGAGCCCGAAACCGAAGCCAACAGACCGGCCGCAGAACCCGTGCTGCCGATGCCCGATATTACTGAGCGGAGTGAAGATGTCATGAAAGTCGTGCTGATCTCCATGCCCGATGTCGCCCCCCTGATCATCCATGAAGCCGCAGTGCACATGCCGGCCCATGGCATTGCTTGCGTCGCCGGCAACATCGACGACCACCACGATGTCACCATCATCGACCTCATCCGCAAACGCCGCAAAATCCGCAAGTACCTCACCCGCCAGTTGACCCGAATCCGACCCGATTTGATCGGCCTGTCGGCCATGGCATGGCAATTCGAGACCTGTACCAAAATCGCCAAATTGATCCGTCAATTGTTGCCGGATGTGAAGATCGTCATCGGCGGATACCACGCCACCTTGATGAGCGAGGAGATCGCCGCATCCGATGACGCCCAATGGATCGATTTCATGATTCGCGGAGAGGGGGAAGAGGCGTGCCGCCGGCTGGTCAATGCCCTTGACGGCGGTGATCACATCGAAGGGATACCCTCCCTCTCCTACAAAACAGCGCAGGGCTGGATCCACAACGAGTGGCAAGGCCCGCTGGACCTGGCCAAACTCAAGCTGCCGGTGCGCGACAAGCGGCGGCTCACGTGGGGCTATCATATCCTCTACAATAAAATCGAACTGTTGGAGACCTCAAGGGGCTGCACCCGCACCTGCAACTACTGCAGCATGAAGCACATGTACGGCCGGACATTTCGCACCTATCCCATCGAACGGGTACTGGCCGACCTGGACGACATCTACTACAAACGCAAAACCAAATGGGTCTTTATCGTCGACGACAACATGGTGCTCAACCCTAAACGGGTGGTGGCGCTCTGCGACGCCATCATCGCGCGCAACTACCCCAACCTCAACCTGGTCGTCCAGGCCGACTGCATCTCCATGTCCAAAAACGAAGAGATGGTCAGGAAAATGGCCCGGGCCGGATTCCGTACCGTGTTTCTCGGCATCGAGAATGTCTCCAAGAAGAACTTGCAATCCGCCCACAAAGGCGACATCGTCACCGCCTCACAGGAAGCGGTGGAGATATGCCACAAGCATGGCATCATGGTCATCGGCGGCCTGATCTTCGGATTTCCCGACGACGACGAAGAGGCCATCATCCGCAACTACCAGTTCCTCAAGCAGATCGATGCGGACTCCTCCTACTGCCAGATCCTGACCCCCTATCCCAAAACCGGTATGCGGGAAGGTCTCATCGAACAGGAACTGGTCACCAACAAATTCGACTACAAGCGCTACAACGGCCTGTGGGCCAATGTGCGCACCAAACACCTGGACTCGGACCGTCTCCAATATCTTTTCTGGTACCACCGCCAGGTCACCCTGGGTTGGTGGAACCCCTCCACTCACGCCAAAAGCCAGGGCGCCTGGACCGCCATCTGGACCCATCTCTTCAAACCGATCCTGAAGATGCGCTACGACCGCATGCTGCGCAAAATCGGATGGCAGGGCCGCTACCAAAAAGAAGTCAAACGGTGGAAGCAGATGAACTACTTCCCCGACCTGGATTAACCCCAAACTTGCAGCAGCCGGAGGACTCCAGATCCCACGTTGCCAGGGGCTTGCAGTCGCTTTACTACGGCTTCACCCTTGGCGCCTTGAATCTGAAGCCCTCCGACTCCTGCAACACACGGGCAGACTCGCCGACAGTCTCGACTCCATCGTCGCCCCCATTCGGCAGTATGTCCACCGGGCTGCGAACCGCCATGCCGCC
>JAAUYI010106812.1_pt1 | contig 10331 bp, 9 predicted proteins | sample 7278041 | NCBI WGS metagenome assembly JAAUYI01 (sample SAMN14350216, study PRJNA611818) | marine sediment metagenome | isolation source: surface marine sediment (0.6m) | place: French Polynesia: Moorea | collected 2018-08
TAACAAGCTACTGGGCAAAGGAAAGAGGAAGATGGTCGGTACCGTCGCTGTCATGCGAAAGCTGCTCCACTCCATCTGGGGCATGTTCAAGCACGAGACCAACTTCGACGGCGAGAAATTCTACGCTCTCACCGCAGAAAGGGGTTGACAAGCAACAGAGTATCTTCAGGGTTCGAAATGGGGGCGGTCCTTCACCCAGGGTGGCGCGCTCCGCGCTGACCCTGGGCTGATGGGTGTAACCCCTTCGGGGTAATTGACGAGCCCGGCGAGCTAGGTTGGCATCAGCCACCTCGAAAGTACTCGCTTCATGCTACTTCCTAAACGGCGGCCCTACTCAGAGCGTCGCCAGCGGATCTTGCCGCAATCGCTCGCGAAGCTCCTTCAAGAGCGGATACGTCAAGGCCTGGGCCTGGGCCGCCTGCGCCATGAGATTCACCGCCGCTACGGTTTCGCTATGGAGTTTAAAGGTATCCAGAACAGGGAGTACTTCCTTAGCTACCTCGAGAACGCTGTTCCAAGCATCTTGCTTCGAATAGGTGACCATCAGGTCGACAGAGACGAGTGCGAAGTGACATGACTCGCCAGCGTCACTAAAAGCTGAACGCGAACTCACATAAAGCGCTTGTGCAGCCTTTAGATCACCACAACGCTCCTTAATGAAACCATCGATCCAGTCGATCATTGGTGCCGCCAAAGGTTGATTGATCTCGCTGCTTACCTCGCGTGCTCGATCGAGCTCTTCCTTGGCTGCCCGGTATTTACCTGACCGTGTCAGGACATTCGCTAAATTACCACGCAGTGCGAATACGAGATCCTGCTGCTCTGGCTCATTGATAAGACTCGCCGCTGCGCGGAGATCCTCGACCGAGCTGCCTAGTCTACCAGCGTAGCCGTGGAGAGAGGCCCGCTGTAGGAGCGTTTGGGCTTGCTCACGATCATTGCCCAAGATCTGGAAGAGTTCGAAGGAGCGATCTAGCAAAGCACCCGATTCGAGGTAGTTTCGCTGAAACATGCGAAGAATCCCTTCGAATCGACAGGCCATCGCTAGCACACCTTGATCGCGCTTGGTTCTGGGTCGGGACCACTCCTGATCGAATCTCCCGAACGCCATGTCCGCTGTCGAGAAATCCATTGCCAGAACGTAAGCATTACCAAGCCAAGCCCATCCCAACGCCCGCAAATCATGAATCCGGTCTTCAAAGACTTCGTCACTCTGCTCCAGGCTCACCAACGCCAGCTTCGCCAGTTCGATACCCTGCTGACGGTTCTTCCGGCCCCGTTGCCGCGACTTCTTGCGCAGTAGGTCGAATAGGGCTTCGGTGCAGAAAAGGTAACCGCGCACCTCCCGCTTCTGCTCCTCGAAGGGCAGATCCCGGATCTCCAGCCATAGACCGCCGGCCGTCAATCGGCACTGCCGCTCACCTTCGACGACGATCAACGGCCCGCGCGACGTCGGCGCCGGCCTCTGGAGCCGCGCCGCGGGCTTCGGATAGAGCTGGTGGCCGCTCCGCAGGCAGTCCTCGGCCTCGTCGTCTTCCAGCTCGCCCCGGCCGAACATCATCCACTTCACGTCGTCGATCGTGGGACCGTCGGTGCCCAACCGCGGAAGCTTGGACGGCAACTTGCCGTCGTTGAGCTGCTTGAAGTTCTTCGCGAACGTCGGATGGTAGTCGTAGCCGAGCATCATGCTGATGGTGGCCAGCTGCAGGTCGGTGGTGCAGATCAAGACCCTCGCGACTTCGATCCGAGCCCGGTTGATGTACCGCTTGAGCGACACGCCGGTCAACTCTTTGAACACCGTACCCAGCGAGTGATTCTTGATCCCGGCCTTCTTCCACGCGTACTGCGCCTTCATCTCGGGCTTGAAAAGATCCCGCGCGATCACCGCGAAAAGCTTCTTCAAGGATTGAGGCGCCTGACGGCGGTCTCGACGAATGACCCTCAGCGTCTCTGCCGCCGCGATACGCAGCACCTCTCTGTCCGAATAACGTCTCATGGGATCTCCGCGCTGATTCTACTTGGCAAAGACTCTCGCCTGTCAAGCGTCGTTGATCTCTTTACCCGCGAATCTCCGACTCCTCCCTTCGCCGGGCCGCCGACCCTCGAGCCGACTCACCCTCAGCGCCCGATCCCGCCCATCGATCCCGGCGTTGCCACTACTGCCCATGAAGCGGAGTTTTACTCCGATCCGGAACTTTTCTTCTGCCCGGGGAATCATCCGCACCTCCGATTGATCTCCCAAGATCGGTGTTTTCTGCCGAGTAATCTGTGTTTTTATGGGTCAATTGAGAGCTGTCACCGAGACCACCGAGGATTGACGCTCGGAAATCTCGCTCAGTATCCTCGTCGCGTGACTGAGAAAGAACGCGCTTACAAGCCTTCGATGCTCTGGGACGGCCTACCCCTGGCGATTCGAAACCTTCGAACCCGCAGAGGTCTACTCCAGGGGCAAGCCGCCAAGCGAGGCGGCACGAGCGCTGACAAGTGGAGTCAGTGGGAGACGCGGACCAAGCGCCTGCTGCGCACCGACCTGGAGATCGTGATGGAAGGCCTCGGGGTGACCGAGGTCGAGCTCTACCAGGAAGCCGCGCGCCTGGAGCACCAGCACTATGCCCAACTGGCCGCTGAGACCGGCGAGCCGATCCCGATCTGCGACACCTCGGTGACCAGCAACGTGATCGGTGGCCTGCCGCAGGACAAAGGCGATCTGCCGCCTGACACGCGCCAGTGGCAGAACAAGCTGAGCAATGTCTCGGCAGCGGTAGTGGCGATCGCGATGTCCCTGGCGGACTGCGTGAAGGACGGGCATCCGATCCTGGTCCAGGATTTCCAGGACCTGCTGGCCGCGGTCGATGAAGAGGTGATTCCCGGCGACGAGCCGGAAGACGGCGATTAATCAAGAGCAGCCGAAGAGCGGCGGGCTCTCGGCTGGTGGATCTGCCGAACGCCGATCCCATCAGGCGCCTTTGTGGCGACACAACTCCCCGACCCTGGGAGATCAGTGGACGTTTTTCGACGGAAGACGCGAAGTTGCGGCGATGAGACACGTTTGGCACCGATCGAATGGTTCCCATTTCAGATCGAACCGGTTTCAAAGAGCCGGGAAGGTGACCCATTCGAAATGGGACGGTTTGCCGGCGAACCGAATGGTGCCCATTTGAGACTGAACGTCTTTTTTGGCGCTGCAAAGTCGCCCCATTCTGATCTGTTTGACCGCTGTGGCTGAGAAGCGCACCCACCGTCGAGCCGATATGGCACAAATCCTGAGGTTCCTGAAGTTTTCATCAGGCTGATTTATGACCTTGACCCAAGAAATCATGCCGATATGGCACTTTTGGCGGAAATCTGAGGTTTCCTGAGCTTTCCTGAAGTTTCCTACGGTTTCACACCTTGCCGTGACAGAGGACACCATGCCGGCCCACGAAACGAACGTCAGAAACGTCAGGAACCTCAGGCTTTGGTTGAGAGAAAAATCCCTTGACACCACCGATCGCGGGCCGCCAGAGAAAGTGACTAGCAAAAAGTCGGCGATGTAACTCTTGGAGACCGCGTGATACCTGACCTGTTACAGCCGGTCGATGAGTCACAGCGGATGCGGCTTCTCAGAGTTACATTTAATGTCAATGTATCAGTAGCGGTTACATGTGTAGCGCAAACATTACTTGATTTTTAAGCGATTTTGAGGTATGATTGCATCATGTTCGACACCCTTTGCCCCGTGATCTACAAGAAGCTGAGGCTGCGAGCCGGTATGACACAAGACCAGCTTGCGACTGTTCTGAATACCAGCCGAATGACGGTGATGCGGTTCGAGGCCGGACGCGCCCGGCCCAACCGAGAGCAGGAGGCGAGGCTCAAGGAGCTCGCCGGATGTTCCGACGTCGCCTTCGTCGAGCTGCTCTGCGAGCAGCTCAGTCGAGAGATCGGCCAGCGGGTGGGCCTGTTCGAGGACAGCGACTTCTACCGGCCGACCACCGCGTTGGCTGAAGCCTACGCCTTGCTCGACCATCACTCGGCAGATCTCGGGCCACGGCAGGTCCGGGCACTGCAAGATCGGATCAGCCTCTCCCAGAGCCTCGAGACCGCGCTCGGAAAAAGCAACGCCCACTTGACATCCAAGATCGGGGAGTGCCGCGACCTCCTGGCCGATCGAAGGCAACGCACATGCTGAATCCAGCCCGCTCGTCGACTCCGCGCCCATAGCGCGGCTCATTCAACACCGTCACAACTTTCCCGAACGGTCGAGCCCCAGGCTCGACGACAGGTGAGCTGTATCCCACGAGACCGTCTACTACAGAAAGATTTTCTAATGCATTCCCTCCCCCGAAGCCAGGCGCTACAGGACCGGCAGGCATTTGTGCCATCTCAGCCGGCCTGTTTTCTAACGCGCCGGGTCGGGATCCCGGCCCGGCTCATGACACGGCGAAAGCCGAAGGAGGGAATGTTTTATGAGCACTCAACAGAACGATGCTTCGCTGGCCCGGATGGTTGGCGAGGTCTTCGAATGGATCGCTACGGCGCCGCTCTTTTTGAAGGCGGAGAGGGTTCAGGAAGAGGGCGTCGTGCACCGGCCGCGCATCGACGAGGAGCCGAGCTCGCTCGCCGGCAAGGCAGCGGCGCTCTTCTCATGGTTCGAGGCGGCTCCGCACTTCGTCAAGGAATTCTCCTGGGCGATCCACAACCGCGAAGACGCCGACAACGACAACAACGACTGAACGGTCCGGCGGCGGGCCGCTGGTCCGGGGGAGCTCTTTGCCTTGCTGGCGGCCCGCCGCCCCTTATTTTGATTCGGTTTTTGATGCTACGGAGGGAAACCATGCCTTACAAAATGATCACTCGAAGTGAAAGCGAGGTCATGCGCATTGCCGGCTATGCCGGCTACTACGCTGACTCGATGGCGAACAACCTGACCGAAAGGTGGCGCAAAGTGCTGCTCAAGGGTCAGAAGTTCATCGACATCCACCAGCTTCAACTGTGCGTTCGCGCCGACCTGCACCAGCTGCGGGCCAAGATTCGCGAAATCGAAAAGCTTCACCTGGAGCGACTCGAGGGCGCGCGTCTCGGCCGGGGGGTCCGCGACATCGCGATTCCCCAGTTGCGAGTTCGTCTGCTCGGGATCCAGCGGCTGTTCGACGGCACTTTCGGCGCCGGCAGCAGCAGCACGGTCTTCGGAGAGGACACGGTGTCGATTCCGAATGAGGCCTTCCCGCTGCTGCGGGTCGGTCACATCGCCCACGGCCGGTTGATGGATTCCGGCTTCGAGCTGCCGGAGTCGCAGTTCGCCGGGGTCAAGATCGCGCCCCGGTCGCTGGCCAAGAGCTTCGAGCCGCCGCTGTTCACCCTGGAACGGGCGCTCGACGAGTTGGAGACCAGCGTGCCGGCGACCAGCGAGTCGCTGCAGCAGAAGATGCGCACCCTGGAGGATTTGCGAAAGCAAGCCGGCCGGGCGGCGCGCTTTCTCGAGGCGCTCTATTTCCTCGCCGGTCAGGACGAGATAGCGCGTCGGGTGCGGCTGTCGACGCACCGTTCGAACGAGAACGTCGTCCTCGGCGAGGCGGTGGTGGTGGAGGAAGCGGCGGAGACGGCAGAGGTCGCCACGAACACGAATGACGAGTCGAGGGTGGAGACCTCGCCTGACGTGACGGCTCCGGACGCCCTGAAAGCGGCCTGAGCCTTCGCCGGCGGCCGGCTTGGGAGGGACCGGCCGCCGGCTCTTTTTCACCCTCCATCGACAGCCAGGACCCGACCGGCGAGACGCCGGGGAGGCATGAGACCGGAGGAGAAGGTATCCGCGATGCGAGACGCAACGGCAGGAACGTGCACAACACCGACGACGGCCAGGCCTCTTGACGGAGGTTGCGGACGGCCCGCCATGAGCCGGCGCAAGACTGCCACCGTCGCCAACTGCTGCCACGCCGACGCATCGCCCGAGCGCCGACGGTCTCATGGCTCCCCGGGGCTTCGTCGATTCCTCGCCCTGGGGATGCCCGTCTGTTCTCCCCGCGGTCCCCCACCGAGCGTTCAGGGGCACCCGCCCCGTCCGCGGGACCGAAGCGAGGCCCCGGGGATTCATGAGCTCGCTCTGACCGTCCGTCGGCCAAGCCCGAGCAGACGAGTTGCGACGAGCTGCCAGACGCGCGCCGCGCCACGGCCGAGTCGAGCTCATGAATCCCCCGGATCTCGCTGCCAACGCCTTGAGATCACCTTGAGAAGCAGCCCGAGGAAAGCATGACGACCTTGCAGTTCTTGAATGCGCTCTATCCCGACCTTCTGTGGCTGGGCAAGTTGCTGATCTGGACGTTGACCCGTCGCAACGGCAACCGGCAGTCCTTCTGGACGAGCACCCTGGACGAGGCGGCCGACGCAGCGCACCGGGTGAAGAAGACGCGCGACGTCTTCTTCACGGTGGCGCTCCACGATTCGGCTGAGGCGCTGATCATCGCCCGTCGACGCTTCCCGAAGGTGAAGCTGCCCAGGGTGCGCGCCAGCCATGACACGGCCGTGGCCTTGCCGGCGATCTGGGCCGAGCTGGAACCTACCGGCACGGGCCGGGACCTCTCACCGAACTGGCCAGCGGTGCTGGCGGCGCTCGAGGGATACTCCAGGCCGCCGTCGATCATCGTATGGACCGGCACCGGCTACCTGGTCTACTGGCTCTTCGACCGGCTCTGGATCCTCGACAGCGACGCGAAGAGGAACCGCGCCAAGGATCTGCTGCGGCGGCACCAGGCCGCGGTGCGCGAGACGGTTCGGACCCAGGGATTTCGGGTCAAAGACACCGCGGACCTGGCTCGGTCGCACCGCTTGCCGGGAACCCTCTTTCACCCGGACTCCGGCCCGTCGGAGGCGGTGGTCGTGGGCCATTTCCCGCTCGCTCCGGGAGCGTCCGAAGGCCGCTATCGACCGAGCGATTTCGACGATCTGCCGGCGGCCCCCCGCAGTCGACACAGAGCGTCCGAGTCGCCGCTTCGTATCGAGCGGATTCGGGAGGGCTGCCGGTGGCTCCGGCACTGTGAGCAGGATCAGGACCACCTGGACGAGGTCGAATGGCTCGCGGCTCTCCATGCCGTGGGTCTGATGGAATCGTCGACCCGGGGCCGGCGCGGGCTGGCTCACGACTACAGCCGCGGGCACCCCGGCTACAACTCGCTCAAGACCGAGGAGATGCTCGCCCACGCGATGCGCCGCCGCGAGCCGCTGACCTGCGCCGGTATCGAGCGGCGATTCGATCCGGACGGTCGATTTTGCGGTCGCTGCCCCTACCGCGGCCAGATCGAGACGCCGCTCGATCTCGGCCGCGACGGAGCGCCCAAACCCCTCGGGGTACGCGATCCGGAGGCTGAGCGGATCGCCGCTTCGAGCTCGACCCGGACGATCCCCCTGATCGTCGTGGTCTTCAACACCGGGCCGGCCGCCGACGCCGAGGCCACGGGCATCGAGGCGGCCGGCACCGTGCGAGCCGGCACCGTCCGAGCCGACATCGAGCGGCGCCAAGACGGGGTTGCCGAGCTTGGCTCGCGCTCTGGGCCCGTCCCCGACTTGATCGACGGTCTCGCCGAGTTGCTCGAGCGGCTCGGCGGCGCCGCCACCGCCCGGGAGATCGTGGACGAGCTGGCGCGCTCGGGCGACGACTTTCTAGCCCTGCGTGCCGCGCTGGAAGCGCTGATTCCCCAGCTCCAGCCGGGCGACCTGCCGCGGGTGATCGACCTCGCCGGCCGGCTGCGTGCCTATCGCGGTCGCGTCGTCCGCGGTGCCTCCATCGAGCAGGCGTCGAAGGATTACAAGGGAACCCACTGGATGGTGAGGAGGGCCGCGTGATGTATCGAACCCAAGGTCCGCGGATCAAGGCGAGGCCGTCGCGGTAAGACCACTTCATTCCCGGCCTCAAGCCGCGAGGTCACGAAGACGTCCTGGGCTGGACGCCGGCCGACCTGCTGGCCTCTTTGCCGACGCCTGCTTCGATGGACCTCCATTTTGAGGACCAGATCCTCGACGAGGAAGCCCTGCTCGGAAGAGCGGAGAACGACACGACCGTGGCGCGCGATCACGTTCGTCGCCACCCCTATTGGAGCCACTGATGAGAAAACCCACCAACCGCCGTCTCGAGTCGATCCACAAGCTGCGCGGCATCCTCACCAGCAGTCGCGGCGATCTCGAGGATCGACTCGGCTCTCTGCTGGCGGAGCAGTCGGGCGCCAGCTTCAGCTATCGTCAGATCATCGATCACCTGGAAGGCGAGTTGATCCGCGTCGAGAGTGGGCTGAGCGCCGCCGAGGACGCCTACGACGTCAGCCAACAGTTACCGCCCCAGTTGCGGCGTCAGCGCAAGCATCTCGCCGCGGCGCTCCACGATCGCTACGAATCCATCCGTCAGCTGCTCGCCGGTGCCTTCGCCCGTCGCTACGGCACCGCCGTCACCGAGCCGGCACCCCGGTCGCCTCGCCCGCTGATCCGTCACGTGCGTCTGACGTCGAGCCTGCTGCACTGTCTGCGGCCCGATTCGGCGGTTTTCGGTGGCGTCGAGATCGACCCCGGCGCCCTGGCCGCGGAGCTCGATCCGCGGGCGGAGGATCTCGAGGAGCTGTGCAACGCGGTGGAGATCGCCTGCGCCGACGTCATCAACCATCGTGAACAGGCCGACCGGGCGCTGGTCGAGGCGGACAGCGTCGTCTCCTGGGTTGCCCGCAGTCTCGAGGGTTTCTATCACCTGGCGGGACTCGACGCCCTGGCCGGCCGGATTCGGTCGGCTGCGCGACGATGAGAGCTGCTTCCGCCCGTGCTATCCTTCGGCGAGTAAGCCTTCAGCGACTCTTCAACTGACTCGGTCCGGAGAGCATCGGGTTCGGCGAAGCCTCATGGGAGCTGTATATGTCCAAACCCAGAGCCTACAAAGATCCAAAATGTACCGAGGCGAACCGCCAGGGAAAAGAATGGCGTGCGAGTTGGTACTACGACTATAAGAAGCACCAAGAAGAGATACTCTATTCTCGTGTCAACATCTTCATGGTAGCAGTTTCCATACTGGCGGCTGCTCTCGTTGCTGTTCAAGAGCCGTTACTGCGGCTTTTTGTCGCATTTTTAGGCTTGGCCTCGACAGCTTTTTGGTATCTTGCTGTGAAGCGCCAGAAAGAAATCGTTGGGGATCTGAGGCTCCAGCTCGAGGATGCTGATTGTCTCTATAAGGAAATGAAGCGCTTCCGCGACCGAAGAGATGAGAAACTCAAGCGGAGGATCTCAGGGCATTGGTTACTGTTTTTTTATCTGCCGCTGATCTTCGGGGTTTTCTGGATACTTGCCGTGGTATGGTCCTTTAATTCCCTTCCTAAAGGTCCATAAATTTCGACACTGCCGGGTAATTCTCACCAGGCCGTTGGAAGACGCGTCGAGGTCGCTCCAACCTCGACGCGCCCAGTCGGTCGCAAGCTACTCCGGTAAATGGCAGGTCACGACCGGAACGCCGGGAGGGGCGCCGCCGGGACCGACCGTCACATTGCGCATCATGCCGCAGTCCTCGTGGACCAGGACGTGGCAATGGATGACGAAACTACCGCTGTAGGTCAGGAACCGGTGCCGGATTCGCACCTTCCCTGCCGTCGTTCCGTCTTCCGAGTACGGCACCGAGATCACATCCTGCCATCGCCAGTTGGACGGCTCGTTCGGCTTGTCCGGATTGACCAGCTGACCTTCGACCTGAAACGGGTTGACGTGGATGTGGAAAGGATGGGAGGCCAACGAGATATTGGTCAAGTTCCACGTCTCGACCCCTTCGTAGGGCACCTCGATCGTCGGCGGATTCTCGCCGTAGGGTGCTCCGTTGATCGTGAACCCGCCGAACTGCGAGGGCGGCTCGACCGCGAAGTCGATCGGCCTCTCGGTTTCGGGCTTGTCCGTAATCGGCGTGAGATAACACGGACGGTGCTCGACTCCGGGCAGCGGCGGCAGAGGCCTTGGCGACGCTGGCGCTCCGGTGACCACGATCGTGGCCAGAAGTTGGTTGGTGGTCGGTCCGTCGCCCGGGACGATCTCACTCTGGATATCGGCCTTCTTCTTGATCACGTAGTAGATGCCGGGATGCGGGATCTGGACGAGGAAGTCGGCTCGGTTTCCGGGGGCCATGAAGTGCTCATCGACCGCCACGGCGGGCTCACCATAGAAGGTGATGCCGTCGACCGCCATCAGGTTGAGGCCGATATTCGCGCCGGTATAGGGCTCCCACTCCCTGTCGGGATCGTAGGGATCCCCTTGGGAGTCGACGAGGGCGACGTTCATGAAGCCCCGCGGCGTCCCGGTAGCGTTGATGAAGCGCCAGCGTTGAATCTGCTGGGTGGTCA
>JAAUYI010048242.1_pt1 | contig 10329 bp, 8 predicted proteins | sample 7278041 | NCBI WGS metagenome assembly JAAUYI01 (sample SAMN14350216, study PRJNA611818) | marine sediment metagenome | isolation source: surface marine sediment (0.6m) | place: French Polynesia: Moorea | collected 2018-08
GTCGTCGGCGCGGCGGACGATGGCGAGGCAGGCGATGGCCGCGGGCCCGACGTAGTTGATCAATGCGTTCTTGTAGTAGTCGAGCTGGATGCGCCTCTCTTCGATGACCCTGTAGATCGGCTCGCTGTCGGCGCGTCCCGGCCGGTCGACCACCACCGCGCCCTGCTCGACGAAATTCTGCACCGCCTCGAGGACCGCGCTGGCGCGGGTTTTCGGATCCAGGAGGGCGGCGGAGAGCCGCGCGAGTGCGGTGTCGAGGTAGTCGATGAGCTCCTCGGCGCGCTCGAGCAGGCGCCCGTGGGCGATGCCGCGGCCGCGGTGGGCGAGGAGCACGGTGGCCGCCACCGAGGTCGGGGTGACCGACGAGCAGGTCGCCACCTGATGCAGGATGCGGTAGCCGATGCGCTCGGTCTCCTGGCGCCACGCCTCGTCGTGCTCGGGCGACGGGTCCTGGGGCAAGCCGCGGGCCCGGGCGATCTCGGCCAACGACATCGGCGGGGCGAACTGGACGTGCACGCGTCCGTAGCGCGAGCGCAGCACACCGGCGGTGCGCAACACCCCGCGCACGTCCTCGCGTTTCTTCTCGCCCCCGCGCAGCTCCTTCTCGTACGCGCCGGCTTCGATGATCTGCTCGTAGTCGATCGAGGTCGGGGCGAAGAAGACGTCCTCGCGGGCGCCGCGCCGCCAGGCGTCGACCACCATGGACAACAGGCCGAGGCGCGGCATCAATACCTTGCCCGTGCGGCTGCGGGTGCCCTCGATGAAGAACTCGAGCGCGGTGCCCTGACCGAGCAGCTCGCCGAGGTAGGCGCGAAAGACGGCGCCGTAGAGCTTGTTGTCCCGGAACGAGCGGCGCAGGAAAAACGCTCCCGAGTGGCGGAAGAGGAACCCGATCGGGAAGAACGAGAGGTTGGCGCCGGCGGCGATGTGCGGCGGAGTGAAACCGTGCATCCACAGGATGGTGGAGAGCGCCAGGTAGTCGACGTGGCTGCGGTGAGACGGGCAGTAGACCACCGGGCCCCGCCGCGCGGCCTCGAGCACCGTGGCCATGCCGGGTTCGTCGATGACGACGCCGTCGTAAATGCGGGTGAAGACCCAGTTCATCACGTTGGCGAAGGTACCGGTGATCGACGGCGAGTAACGCGCTGCGATCTCACGCAGGTACTTGGCGGCTTTCCTCTCGAGCACCGCCGTCGGTTTGCCCTGTTCGCGCGCGAGCTCCTCGATGGTCTCCTTGAGGTCCGCCTGGCGGAGCACGTGCCGCATCAGGGCGCGGTAGGTCGGCAGCTGGGGACCCGCGATCACCCGCTCCTCTTCGCTGATGCGGCGCTCGAGCTCGTGGCGGACGCGCCGGGCGATCTTGGCGTCGTCGAGGTCGCTGTGCTCGGCGATCAACGCCGACAGGTCGACAGGATCGCCGACGCGCACGGTGGCGCGCCGCGAGGCGCCGCCGGTCAGCGCCATGGACAGGCCGCGTTGCCGGCGCAGGCGCCGCCGGCGCCGGCCGCCGAACAACCGCTCGCGCAGGGTGGTGTCGCGCGCCTCGCCGCCGTGGGCGAGGCTGGTGACCGCGTGCGGCACGATGAACATCGGCCGGTCACTGAGCCGCTGGGCCGCCACAAGGGCGCGCAGGTAGTCGTTGGCGGTCGGCCTCTTGCGTTTGAGGCTGAGCGCCTGCCGACTGTCCTGGAGAAACAGGAACGCGGCGTCGCCGCGAAAGACGTTCTGCACGAGCATCTCTTCGCGTTTGCTCGGGGCGTTGTCGCCGTAACGCGCACGCCACGCGCCAACCAGGTCGCGCATGCGCTGGCGCACGATCTTCCAGACCCGCCCGACCGGCTGCCACAGCCACAGGTTGATGCCGCCGACGAAGCCGGCGAGCGGCAGTCCCATGCGATCGAGGGCGAAGTTGAAATAGAGCGCCAACCAGGTGGACCGCGCCCGCGCCACGTAGACAATGACCCCGTGCTCAGCGAGACCACGGATCTGGCGCGCGTGGTCGTCTGGGTAGTGGATCGGTCCGAACAGGTACTCGAACACCGGGCGCAACAAGCGCCCGTAGCGCGCGTGCATCGCAGAGCTCGCCAGGACGGGCTCGGCCGGTTCCGGGGAATTGCTGAGAGGCTCCATGGCGCCAAAGCCCGGGGAGATGGTCACCAGGGGCGGTCCGGGAGCTCGAAGCCGAGCTCGACCCCGAAGACGTAGGTGACGATCAAGTACATGAGGCCGGCGGCAACAAAGAGCGCTACGAACGCCGCCAGGCTGACGCCGGCGAGAGCGGCGAGGGCCACGAAGGCGGCCCCCGCTACCAGCGGCTCGAGGACGCGCCGCAGCGACGGGGGGGTCGACCCGAGGTTCGGGCGCAAGAGCTCGGCCATGGCCCGGGCGTCGCGGTCCTCCAGGCCCCCCCAGGTGCGCTCGGCCTCCTGGCGCAGGGCCTCGGCGGCATGCTTGATCTGGTCGCGAATGCTCATCGGCGGTTGGCCTCGCGCAAGCGGCGGGTGAGCACCTTGATGATGCCGCCGGAGATCTCGGGTTTCTCGGCGAGGATCTCGGAGAAGTCCTCCCGTTGGATCTTGAGCAGGGTCAAGTCGGTGAGCGCGGTGATGCTGGCGGAGCGCGGCTCGGCGTCGAGGATCGACATCTCACCGACGCACTGGCTCGGGCCGAGCTCGGCGAGCTTGTGGTCGCCGGCGTGCACCTTCACCTTGCCGTCCACGATCAAGTACATGGAGTCACCCTGGTCGCCCTCGCGGATGAAGGTCTCCTCGGGGCTGTACTCGACCTCGTCGGTGATCTGAGCGATGTGTGACAGCTCCTCGGCGGGGATGGTCTTGAACAGATCGACCCCTTTGAGGAACAGGACCTTCTCGACCGTGCTGATCACAGTGGCTCCCTCGCCCCGCCGCTTGCTCCCGAGCGCGGCGGGCGCGGCGACAATATCCAACCACCGCTCCCAAAGGAAGAGCCAGGTGGTCCGCCCGGTTCTCCCCGCGGCCTCGGATCCCGGCTGCGGCGCCCATCGGTTGTGGTATACCAGGGGTCCATGGGCGAAACCCTCGACCAGCTGGTGCATCAGACCCGCGAGCTGTTGCGTTTTCAAGGTGATCTCGGTTTGACCGGTCTCGATGTTCCGGTCGAGCTCCTGACCCGGCGACCCGGGCCGAGCGCCGCCGCGACGCCGGAAACTGCCGCGACGCCCGAGACCGCCCCGATGCCGGAGGCCGCTGCCGGTGCGCCGGCGGCGGCAAAGGTCGCGCCCGCCCATCGCGAGGTTGCCCTGGAGCAGCTCCGCCATACCCTGGCCGACTGCACTCGGTGCAAGCTGTGCAAACGGCGCACGAACGTCGTCTTTGGCGTCGGCAACCCGGACGCCCGGCTGATGTTCATTGGCGAGGGTCCGGGACGCGACGAGGACTTGCAAGGCGAGCCGTTCGTCGGTGCCGCAGGTCAGCTGCTCGACAAGATGATCCGGGCGATGACCCTCAAGCGCTCCGACGTCTACATCGCGAACATCGTCAAGTGTCGCCCGCCGCGCAATCGCGATCCGGAACCGGATGAAGTCGCGGAGTGCGAGCCGTTCCTCAAGCAGCAGATCGCCGTCATCCAACCCGAGGTCATCGTCGCCCTCGGGAGGTGCGCGGCGCAGACGCTGCTTCGTGACTCCACGCCGATCACGCGCATGCGGGGAAAGTGGCGCGCGTACGAGGGTATCCCACTCATGCCCACCTTTCATCCGGCGTATCTCCTGCGCAACGCCGGCCAGAAGAAACCGGTCTGGATGGACCTGCAACAGGTGATGGCTCGTCTCGGGTTGCAGGTTCCCGAGCGTCCCGATCGATCCTCTTGATGAACGCGTCGGTTCTGCCTAGGCTGTAGCCATGAAGCGACCGGGCATCGGTGGGCTCGCGCTGGTTGGGTTCGCCGCGTGCGCGACGCCGCTGCCGCCGGAGTTGGAACCCGGACCTGCCGAGGAGGAAGAGGTCGGCACCTTCGAGACACCCGCGCTGGTCGTCAAACCGGGTGAGGAGGTGGTCGAGGCCGGCCAGGCGTACAGCGTCGGCGATCCAGTGCGCGCGGTGCGCATCCTCGACACGCTGCCCGCAGGCGACGCGCGCCGGGACGAGACCGCGGGCCTGCGCGCCAAGGCGCAGGCCGACGTCGACGCCATCGCGGCCGATTGGCTCGCCAAGATGGACAGCTTTGTCACCAAAGGCCAGTTCCGCATGGCGCGCGCGCGCGGGCTCTACATCCTCGAGCATTTTCCGGTGAGCGACGAAACCCGAGGTGCGATCGAGGCCAAGCTCGAGGCCATCAAACGAGGTGTCGCCGACGCACGCGTCGAGATTCGCGAGCTGAGGGTCCAGGCGGCCGATCAGCTCCTGCGCCACGACTTCGTGGGCGGCCTGCGCACGCTCCGCCGCGCCGAGGTCACGGCGCGCAAGTTCAACTTTCGCGACGCCCTCGATATCGAGCGCCAGATCGCCGCGGCGGAGTTCCGCTTCGCGCAGGAGCGCGTGCCGCCGGAGATCGCCCTCGCCGACAAGGCCCGCAAATCCAAAACCGGTCGCAAACGGCGCGACAAGCCCAACGGTGGCAAAACCGAGGTCACGGCGGAGTCGCCGGGCGCCAAGAAGATACAAGACTTGCTGCGCCTCGGCTCGCAGCACCGCAAGAAGCGGGAGTACCACCAGGCGATCGTCTCGTTCGACAACGTGCGACGGCTCGACCCGGGCAACAACGCGGCCAAGGTCGCGCTCGAGAGCTTGAAACGCAGGCGCCAGGACCTGATCAAGGAGTACCTCGCGCGTGCCAACGAGCACCTGCTCAAGCAGGACCTCAGGAACGCCTATCTGTTGTTCCTCGACGTCAAGGAGCTCGATCCGGACAACGAAGAGGCGATCGAGGGCATCGAGATGTACCGCAACCTCGAGCGCATTCGGAGCCAGCGCAGGTAGTGTCCGGGTATGCCTCGGGCTGCCGATCGAGGAGCGGCGGGTCGCGAGCTGCCCCTCGAGGCGCACAACCGCTGCCTGCGTGCCGTTCGTTGCGGCGGCGCCCACACCGCGGCCGCCGCCGGGCTCGCGCATCGGCGCGCTCTGCGAGGGGCTCTGCGAACGGATTGTCGAGCTCGAGGCGTCCGCCGAGCTGACCGCGGAGAAGGCCGACATCTTCCACCGGTACGTACGCCGGCGCGTTGCCGGCCCGGTCGACGAGGCGTGGCGTGCCTGCGAGCGATCCCTCGAGGTCGGATGGTCCTCGAGAGGCGCGACCCGTTCGGCGGCGGTTGGTGCCCGGCATCGCGCGCCTGCCGACCTCGAGCTCGAAACCACGCTCTGACCGGGTTGGCATTGGCGGCGGCCCGGTGTATGAGGCAGGTGCAGCCGATGGCGGCCGGCGCGCGGGTTGACCCGTGTGTGGGGCCGGGGCACACTCGCACTGGAAGAGTGGGGGCACCAAGCGATCCCGAGAACTCTCTCGACAAATCTGAGCACATGAACTTCGAGCTGGACTTCAAGATCCTCGTCGACGAAGAACCGATCGACGCCGCAACCCTCCTCGCCAATCCGGATGCGCACCGCGAGGAGCTCTCTGACATCTACGCCTGGGAAGGCGCGATCCTGATCAAGGTCGACGGCCAACCTCAGGGGGACGAGATCCCCGATCCGGTCTTGCGGCTCGCGGACCAGTGGGTACGCAAGATCCCCTGGATCCTCGGCGGCGACACCGAGACCGTGGCGTTCCGTGACAGCGAGCACTGCTACGCGTTCATTCCCGCCGGCGACGGCGTCGAGTTCAGTTTGTTCTCCGGCACCGAGAGCGAGATCGAAGAGTACGTCATCGAGCCGTTCACCGTGCGCATGTCGGCCTTCTGCACCCAGTCGATCGCGCTGTGCGAGCGCCTGCTCGAGCTGGCCGGCACGATCGACGCGGCGCTCCTCGAGACCGATGACTGCAAAGACCTGCGCGTCAGCCTCGACGAGAGCAAAAAGGCGTGGCGCGACCATCAGCTACGCGACAAGCGTCGTTGAGCCCCCAACTCCGACGGGAGCCGCGAGGCGTGGCGCGACCGTCCGCTGCGCGTCGAGCGTCGACGAGAACCGCGAGGCGTGGTGCGACCGTCCGCTGTGCGACGAGCGTCGTTGACCCGCGAACCCCGTGAGCGCCGGCCGTGTGTCGCTGCGCGTGCGGCGGTCAGAGTTGCGCGGCGGTGCACAGTGCGAGTAAGCAGGGTGCATGCTCGTGTTGTTCTGTCTGGTGGCCGCGGGCGGGGATCTCGGCGCCACCATGCGCGCGCGCGGCGTGCCGGCGGCCGACGTGGTGGTGGCGTTCGCGGGTGACGCCGCGATCCGCGAGCTCGCGCGCGACGCGGTCGCCGGCGCCACCGACGACGGCGCGCGTGCCTTTCGTCTGTACCGAGCGATCCTGGCGCTCAAACGATCCGGCGCCATCGTCGCCGACCGGGACAACGCGCCCAAGAAGCGCCTGCCGCGCACCGCCGCCGAGTTGCTCACGGGCGAGGCGCAACCGGCGGGCTGCTACGAGCTGAGCGCGTTGTTCGTGGCCGCGGCGCGCAGCGTCGGGCTCGACGCGGTCGGCGTCGAGCGCGAGCCAACGACCGGCACCGGTCAGATCGGCCACATCATGGCCGGCGTCCGCCTCGGCGAGCGCCTATCGATCTTCGACCTGCAGAACGAGACCCAGGGGACCTGGTCGCGGACCCGAGAGCTCGACGACCTCGAGCTCGCCGCGCACCACTACAACCACCTGGCGGTGGCCCGCTACCTGCGCGGTGAGCACGAGGCCGCGCTGCGGGCCGTCGATTGGGCGCTCGCGCTCGCGCCCGACAGCGCGAGCTTTCTCAACAACCGCGGCACCGTGCTCGCCGGCCTCGGCGAGCCCGTCCTCGCCGTCGCCGAGGTCGCCCACGCCGTCGAGCTCGCGCCCGGCGTACCGCTGTACCGGTACCAGCTCGGTCGCCTCTACCTCGCGACCGGAGATCTCGACGCGGCCATCACTACCCTGCAGCAGGCGCTCGCGCTCCGTTCTGGATACGGCCTCGCCCGCCGCGATCTCGGTTGGGCCTACCTGCTGGCCGGCCGCCCCGAGGCCGCGCGGGCCGAGCTCGAGCGGGCCCGGCGCGCCCGCGACACCCCGGAGGCCGAGCTCTACCTCGCGCTCTTCTTGGCCGCCCGCGGCGAGCGCACCCGGGCGCTCGAGGTCATCGACGCCGCGGGCGCCGGCGACCCGGCGCTCGAGGCCCTGCGCGCCGTTCTCACCGGTGCGCCGGGCGCAGACGCCGCGACCGTGGCACGGCTGCGCGCGGTCCTCGCGAGCGTCGGGGCCGCGCACCGATCCCTGGGGGAGCTGCCCCCGCCCTGACGGAGGAACATCGTGGCAACGGTCGTTCAGAAATACGGCGGCAGCTCGGTGGCGGACGTCGAGCGCCTGCGGCGGGTCGCCGGGGTCGTGGTCGACCGCTGGCGGTCCGGTGATCGCTTGGTCGTGGTGGTCTCGGCCATGGGCAAGACCACCGACGCCCTCATCGCCCAGGCGCGCGGGATCGCGCCGGCGCCCTCGCAACGCGAGCTCGACATGCTGGTCACCGCCGGCGAGCGTATCTCCATGGCGCTCTTGTCGATGGCTATCCACGAAGCCGGCGGCGATTCGATCTCGTTTACCGGCAGCCAGAGCGGCATCATCACCGACACCAGCCACCAGGGGGCGCGCATCCTCGAGGTCCGCCCGGTCCGGGTGTTCGAAGAGCTCGAGCGCGGACGCATCGTCATCGTTGCCGGCTACCAGGGGGTGTCGCGTGACAAGGAGGTCACCACGCTCGGGCGTGGCGGCACCGACACCACCGCGGTCGCCATGGCGGCGGCGCTCGGGGCCGAGGCGTGTGAGATCTACTCCGACGTCGACGGCGTCTACTCCGCCGACCCGAACCTGTGCGCGCAGGCTCGGCTGTTGCCCGAGCTCTCCTACGAGACCATGCAGTCGATCGCGGGCGCCGGGGCCCGGGTGCTCAACGCCGACGCGGTCGAGTTCGCCAAACGAGCGGGCATCGCGGTGTTCGCGCGCAGGTCGCTCGATGGGAGCGGTCGCCAGACCGTGGTCTCGAGGGAGGCGAACGAGCCGAGCGGCGTGGTGGCGGTGGTGCACGCTCGCGCGGTCACGCGGGTGTGCGGCGCGGCCGACCTTGCCGACACCCTGGCGGCGGTCCGCGAGGCCAACGGCCGGGTGATCTACGCCACGGCGGCGCCGGACGCGGACCTGCTGGTCGACCGTACCGGCATTCCGGGCCAGAGCCCGGCGCCGGTCGAGGCGCTCGCCGAGGCGCGTGGCCTCGAGGCCGCGGGCGTCGAGGTGGTCACCCTGGTCGGAACCGCGCTCGCCGGCCGGCCCGAGACCTGGCGCGCCGTGGCCGAGGTCGCCGTGCCGCTCTCGTGGACCGCGGCGGCCAACGCCCTCTACCTGGTCTACCCGCTCGGGGCGGGCGAGCACGCGACCGGGCTCCTGCACGACCGGTTGGTGGCCGCGGGATGACGGCACCGGCGCGCGCCGCGATCGCGAGCCGGTGGGGCCGGGGAGGCGAGACGGTCCGGTGAGCACCCGAAGCAAGGCTCAGTCGCGGGTGAAGACCCAGAGCGCACGAACCGCGGCACCGAGCAGCGCGAGGTACGGGAGGATCGACCACGGCCCCGGCACGCCCGCGATCTGACCGAGGTTGAACGAGGTTCGCCAGGTTGGGCTGCCGTCGTCGCCGAGCACCACCAGGACGTGCTCGTTGCGTATGGCGACGTTGCCGGCGAGGAGTTGGTCACTCAACCAGCCGTAGACACTCATCGCAGGTGCTCCCGGCCGCGGGGTCGGCGTGACCGCCACCGCCAGGAGCATGAAGACCAACGCGATGCCGACGCCGGCGAGGATCCAACCGCGGTGAGCGGCGAAGATCGCCGTCAGCGGAACGACCGAGAACGCGACGAACAGAAGCGCGTAACGCGAGGCCAGGCCCCACCCCGAGTGCCAGTACGACAGGCAAGCGACCGTCAGCAGCATCAGCCACGCGGCGCCGCCGGCGGCCAAGCCCGGGGCTCTCTGGCTCGGGTCCCTGAGCATGCGCACGAGGCCGGGGACCGCCGCGAGCAGGAACGGGCTCGCGAAGAAGTAGCCCTTTTTGTGTCCGAGGGTCATGTCGAACAGACGATCGAAGCGGAAACCGTCGAATCCCATCCACCCCTGCGCCGCGGCGCGAGCGAACCCGGCGTTGGCCATGGAGTGGTAACCGACGCGGAGCGGGTGGCCGTAGACGATGGTGTGGTGGATGAGCGGGACCGACGCGGCCAGGCCGAGGCCGAGCACGACCCAGGCGAGCCGGCGCTCGTTCTGGCGCAGGCGGTACGCGGCGAACAGGGCCAGGGGCAGGGCAATCACCGCGGTCTGGTACTCGAAGGCGGCCGGGAGCCCCGCACACAGGCCGGCCAGGACCAGGGTCCGGTTGTTCCCGAGCTCGCCTTCCAGAAGGACGAAGCTGAGGACGCCGAACAGAGCGACAAACGGACTCGAGTTGGTCATGGTGGAGTAGGGGAACAGCGGCGTCGCCAGGGTCATGGAGAGGGCAACCCACGCGGCGTCGCGCGCGCTCAGGCGGCGGCGCGCCAGGACGAAGAAAACCACCGCCAGCGTGGCCAGCGCCAACCCCGGACCGAGCAGCGTGGTGAGGTACGCCCGCGCCGTGTATCGATTGCCCGGGTTATCGATGCACGCGGTCGCCAGGCGAGCGGCGAGGTAGCCGGGCACCATGGCCAGGCCGGTCCCGGCCGGCTTGGTGGAGGCGACGTGACCGTTGGCCCGGGCCAGATCGCCGGTCGAGTGCCGGTAGTCATCGACATAGAAGGTGCCCTGCTCGACCAGCGCCACCGTGGTCGCGAAGTGTGCGTTCTGGTTCCAACCGCCGCCCTGAAAGAAGTATGCGACCGATCCGAGGGCGGTCACGAACAACAGGACCTCGACCCTCCGCTGCCCCAACGTGGCGCCGAGGAGCGCGCGCACCCAGTGGAGCTTGACCGCGATGGTTCCGGGGAGTCTCTGGGCCACTCGAGGACGCTACCACCGCTCCTCCGCGTGCACAAAACCGTGGCTGCCACCGATCGGAACCATGCAGTCCGCGCTCCTCTTGCGGTCGCTTCGAATTGTGTAGCGCGCGACTCGCTCCTGTGTTTTTTTGTCACGTAGGAGTGTTCGATGAGCCCACCCGTACAGGTCCAGGTGTTTCGAGGCGGCCAACTGATCGGCCACGTGGTCCTGGACGGCTCGAAGAAGGTCAAC
>JAAUYI010130706.1_pt1 | contig 10323 bp, 8 predicted proteins | sample 7278041 | NCBI WGS metagenome assembly JAAUYI01 (sample SAMN14350216, study PRJNA611818) | marine sediment metagenome | isolation source: surface marine sediment (0.6m) | place: French Polynesia: Moorea | collected 2018-08
CAGGAAAGTATGTGCTGCAAGTAGCAAGTGTGCCAGGCCCTGAGACGGAGACAATTGCAAGCTGGAAAACTGAGTCATTTCCAAAGATTGCGATTGAGGTGCAACCTGCAAGTGTAAAAGGAGATTTGAAATTGTTTTGTGTTTTCCGTTATCAGCGAGGAATGCCTGGCATTTGCCGGCAGTGATGAATCATACTCAAAAATTTCCGTGTTTTCAACGTTAAACCTTGGTTTGGTTCAATGGCTAAGTTCACTTAAAAATTCCACGGAGTGTGTGAAGGGGACTTCTCCTGGGCCAGTCCCTTCGACCAATCAGAAGCCAGAATAAGAATCTTTGGTATGCCAGATTAGGCCACACCCCTTTTGGTCATTTAGACCAATCACAGCGCAGCTTTGAATTGCACTTGGGTCAACTTCCTGTCTGCTCACAAAAAAATTTGAAAAAAAACAATTGAAAAAAAGCTTTTTTTAAGACTTTCTAGGCCTTCTTTGTCAAATTTCTGAGTTAGAAAAGAAAGAGAAGGTAACATTTTTGTAATTTTTGTGGTCTTTTTCCTGCTTTTGTTGGTTTAAGCTGAGAAATTTCTCTTTTTTTACATCATGTTTTCAAAGATTTTTTTCTTCATGTGTCAGATGGAAATCCCTGATCCAGAATCTCCTCCAGGGCCACAACCTCACCCCCCAGACCCTCCAGATCACACCATGGATGTTCCTGGTCCATCCACATCTGCTTCTGGTGACCAGGAACCCTCTGCAGCAGCCTCAATGGGTAAGAAAAATTCATATTTTGGGACGAATGGTAATATAGTCGGGACGAATGTACATTGTGATAGGACGAATGTACCATATTTAGGGACGACTGTTACTTTTAGATACGGAGTCGGAACAACCTGTAGGCTTTGGTGAGATGTTTGGGCAGTCTTCCCTTTCTTCTCAAGATGTTTCTGATGATTCCTGGGGTGAGAAATATATCTTAAAACCAATTGAATCAATTTTGTCGCCCTTTTTGCAAAGAGGGACGAATGTAATCTTTTAAGGACGACTGTTAATTTGTTACGGACGAATGTGTATAAAACCGGGACGAATGTTATATTTCAGATTCGGCACTTCGTGGTGTCAGCAAAGCTAGTGAGCTTAGAAAGAAGATGGTGCAGTGTATGGAGGGGAGGAACATCATCAGAGATTCTGAACAAGCTTTGTTTGATAAAGGAGTAAGTATATTTTTTGTTCCAAAAGTACTGATTTTTGCAGGCATTCTCAGTTCATCACAATATTTTGCTCCCTTTTCAGATAGCTGATGGCCAGAACTCTTTGGTGAAGTTGGAGCATACTTTGCTTCAACTTGCATCTACCCCTGAGGTTGTAAAGGGTTTGGCCTATATGTTGGCTGTTCCTTTAGAAGATGGCAGATGGGTGGTCAGGTATGCATTTTGAATATTCACTCCTATGAATTTAACTGCCTTTTATTAGTACTTAATTTTGTATTTTCTTGTTTCAGGTGTTTTGACAGTGGTGTGTACAGTGGAGTCTGCTCCTCTGGTCTTGCACCTAAACTGGCCACCCTTCTTGGTCTTGAGGCTGATCAATTGATAGTTTATACTGTCTATCAGCCTCATGATCTGAAGTTGCTCAATGAACACAGAAATGTGGACAAAGTAACCAAAAGTGTTGGTGAGTTTGATGCAAAACTATGGGTTGTTTTCATTGCTTTTATTTTTCTGAAGCACTTATGGTATTCTTTCTTTTTTTCAGGTACTCAGAGGCTCTACAATAAACTTCTCTCTGGTTATCAGAGATCAGTTAAGAAGATGGTAGCCTCATTACTTCCTAAGGCAACAGAACATTCCATCCCCCTTTTTTGTCATGTCTTCAGGAGCACTCCACCACAAGGCCAAGAACCTTCCAAATGGCAAAATCGGTATGTTACCGGGACGAATGTATGTTATACTGGGACGAATGCTAATATCAATAGGACGAATGCATAAAATTATAGGACGAATGAAATAAGGACGACTGATACTTTTGTATGGACGAATGTAAATATTAACGGGACGAATGCTACATTTCAGGTTCACGTTCCTGTCCCCTTCTTTGCAAGGAGAAGCCTCACCTTGGGATGCTCTTCTGACCCAATATGTGCTGCAAGGTCATGAGTCTGATGGTGATACTGTTGTGGAGCATGTGTTAGATCTCCCTGTTAACACACTCCAAGAGCAGGTATCTTTGTGGTCTGCAGTGTCAAACTTTCATTGGTGGTGCTCAGTGAAAGTCTCTGGTGCTTTCATATCTGAAAAAAATCAGCCCAAATACTCTCAACACCTCCTAGTCATACATGATCAAAGGAAACTGCTTCCAGCTTCTCCCAGGCATGTTCTCATGCACTGTTTGCCTTTTTTGACACAGTCAGAATTGCCTCAGAGCCTGTTGAATGTTCCTGATAGACAAGCTGATGCAGAAATGAGATTCATGAGGAATCTTTTACACCTTGTGAGGTATGATCAGGAGGATGTAGATACTATTGTGTCTTCATCAGTTTCTCTCCCTCCACAACCTAACCCCACTCCCACCCATGAAACTTTACCTGAAGAACCTCAACCCAAAAAGAGGAAATACACTGCCAGGGTCTTGACAGGTATTCCTGATGATCTTCTGGAGGATGCCATCCTTTCTAGTCATTCTGGTGAAGAGGCTGTTAAAAGTGCTGTTCCTGATAGAAGTCAGTATGATTTATTCTGTGAGAAACTGCACTTAGATGATGGTTTGGTTCAGTGGAGACTACACTCTAATGAGGAAGAGGTTGTCATCATGAATGATTACAGCCCTACCACTGGTCAGTGGAAATCCTTGGACCATGTTCATGTAACAGCTTCTTACACTGATCCTGCAGAAGTACAAATTAAGTGTACCTGCAAGAGTTATGAATACATGCAAGGTTTGGCTATCCAAAGGAATAATTTGGACATTGAAGAAGATACTGTTCTGTCTGCTGAATTCACATGTATGCATTGCAGATTTTTTGCTCAATTTCTGCAGTCCATTCATGGATCATTTCTCAGCCAGGATCCTATCTCTCCAATGCACAAAAAGGTACTTCCAACCATTAAGGAGACTAATTGTGCTGTACTTTTGCTGGGTGTTGCCTCTCCTTCCATTACAACCAAGTTGTCAGTAGTTGGAAGAGATGGTACCACTCCTGCCTTTGTACACATATATTTCACTCCTACAGGTTGTTATGCCAAATGTCAGGATGGAATGTGTTCTGCTCTGCACAACATCAAGAAAAAGATCCCCAGGGGCATTTGCTTAAAGGATCTAGAGCAGGGGCAAATGTGTGATCATATTTTCACACTCTATCACAATCAGGATTACTTGGAAGAGTTATTTCCAGACTATTTCCAACCAAGTGATCAAAATCTTGATGAGCAGAGCCCAGCACCTTCTACTGATAATCTTGACCCTCAGGTTATCAATACTGATGATGTTGAGGTGAGGGATTATGACCCTGGTACCATTACCTTCAATGTCAATGAAGGCAAATGGCAGTGTAAGTCCCACAGTGCTTTCTTGCCAAAAGACAATAGATTTGACCCAGACCTGGTCAAGAGTACCCAAGAGAGGCTGATCCATTGTGATGGTAAGGTGAACCAAAAGGGTTTCTACAAAGGGCCAGATCTGTTTTCATCTTTGCCAGCCTGTGCAGAGTGTGGAGAGAAGTTCCATGAAGGCTCTACCATGCAATTTCGGACTGTTGTGGTGTATTCGCGTAACGTAAGTACATTCGTCCCGGTTTTCTTTACATTCGTCCAATATAAATATGCAGTCGTCCTTGCTCATGTTCGTCCTTTTTAATATTCGTCCTTGTTTTATATACAGTCGTCCCGATATTTTTATCATTCGTCCTATAATATATTGCATTCGTCCATATTTTGCAGGGAGCTCTTGAGTGTATGGTGGGTGAATTTGTCTGCCAAGCTAACCATATCACAAGATATGATGGTCAGGAACATCAAGTTTTCTTTGTTACACCTGTCTCAGGGATTGGGGAGGAGTTATTTTGGGATTTCCATGCTTTGTTTAATTATGGCAAGCTTTCATTTACCAAGTTCTGTTCTACAGTCACAGCAACTTACCAGACCAATCATCCAGACAGTGCTCCTTTTGTTTCTAACAAGACATTCATTCAAAGTTTTTTCAGTTGGATTGTCAGGATGAAGATTGATTTCAGGCAAGAAATTGACCCATGGTGCAAACATGATCCAGCTTTTCTGGCCTGTGATGGAACTCATGTAGGAGTTTCTTTGAAGATGCAAAACATGAAGGATCCTATCACTAGGCCAGAAAAACTGGATTATAAACCAAAGCCCTTGCACAAGAAGAATGACAGGTGTTTCTTGCCCTATCCTCAACCTGACAATTTTGGTTCTGTTGCAGGGTATGAGTGGGTGTGTGAGAGGATTCAGAATGCTAGAGCTCATTTGCTTCTTTTGAGTTGCAGGATCCTGAAAGATGAGGAGACATTTGATTTGGTTGAGAATGAAAGACAGGAGGAGAACCATTTATATGATTTGAAAGATGCCTTACATAGCCTTGAGTTGCAGGGGGTAGAGAAGATGGTCACCATGTTCATCCAAAAAGACCTCCCCCCTACTGTAATGGACTCAGCTGCCAAGCTGTTCAGACTAATGGTCAAGGTTGATGTGGCTCTCTCTGTCATTTTCCCTTTCTGGTCTCACTCCCTTTTGAAGGACTGCTTTGAAGCCATTGAAGCTTCAGACTCTGCACTTCCCCAACTTCTTCACAAGTTGAAGTTCTTTGGAATAGAAGTGGCAGATCTGCTAAAAGCTTCAGTGGACTCAGGCTGTTCTGAGGTTGTGGTCCAGTTTTTGAGGGAACTTGTAGAGTCTGTTATTTCACTGCATTCCAATGACAGAGAGGTTCCACCTCCCAACCCCCTCCCTGGCACTTACAACCCACCTTCTGGCACTGCTTATTATTTCACAGAACATGGACAAAAGGTCAGGGAGATGCCCAATTACTTGGTCAATGACTCTGAACAAGACAAGACCAGTAAATCAAGGGTAAAACCCTGTACCAAAATCTACCCCCAGATTTCAACAGGTGGATTTGGTTACATGTTTCTTTTCTTTTGCCCATATCATGGGCACTGCTATGGTTTCCATTTGATTGAGGGTGGAGAAGGTAGGAAAGATCCATTTTCAGCATTGCTGAAATACAAGCCAACTCCACCCAAAGAAGTTTTCTATGATTTTGCATGCCAGTTCAATGAATATTGTTTGAACAGGGAGCCAGCCTTTTTCAAGTGGGTGAGAGTGTGGCATGACTTATTTCATGGTTGCAATCACAAATGTGTGCCTTGTTTCAAGTCCACCAGGGTCCTTGGTTTGCAGGGTTTGAACTCTGAGATTTGTGAGCAGTTTAATTCTTATTTGCAGTCTATTAAGTTCACTGGCTCCCACCTTTCTCAGACTCATTTCATGCTTTTTACTCAGTTTATGATTTGTTTATGGAACAGGGAGAAGACAGAGAGGGTGGGAAAGATGGCCACTGTAGCTCGTAATGGCCTCAAGGAAACTGGACAATAATGTGCAGTCGTCCCGTTTTTTATAGCAGTCGTCCTTGTATTATTAGCAGTCGTCCCAAACGGTTTTGGGATTATTTCAACATTCGTCCCATTAAATGTATCATTCGTCCTGAAATAATGAACAGTCGTCCTTAAAAATCTGTACAGTCGTCCGTAATTTGTACTTTCCTATTTTTTCCAACTGATGTGATAACTTTTTTGTCTGATGGACCTGAAAAGGTTTTGTGAACATTTTATCTTGAACTTGACAGATGTTTTTTTCACTTTCCTGTCACAATTACTCTGAAAAACACTTTAATGTATTTTTCTAATTCATGGAAATTGGAAAAATTTCAAAATTCCTTGCATTTTGAGGAAAACTGTTTTCCCAGATGGTACACCCCAAATTTGGTGTTAAAATAAAATTTTTTAACTGTTTTATGTGGTTATTTGTGTCTGTTTTCAACTTGTTTTCCGACAATATACATTCGTCCTTAAAAAATGCGCAGTCGTCCAATATTCAGATCATTCGTCCTTAAAGTTAGTACATTCGTCCCAAACGTTTTTGGGCATTTATAAGAAGAGGAAAATAGTAAAATTAATTCTGACAGCAGAAAAGAGCTACAAATTGATAATGTAACTGAAATCTTTCAAAAAAAAAAAAAATTTTTTTTTGAGGAAAATTGGTCAAAGCTTCTTTGGGTGTAGCCCTACCTGACCCTTATCACAGAAGAAAGCTAAAATAAAAATTGCTTTGGGGGAAATAATACTTTTTATGGTCTGGACTACTAGAAAAACTTTAGTTTTAGTGATGCAAATGGTTTTTTCCCTAAAATATCATTGTTTACTTGATCTAATTTCATGATTTAGGAAGTTGGAAATTAAGATTTGGGACGAATGATAAAATATTCGGGACGACTGTACATAATACTGGGACGAATGCTCTATATAATATACATTCGTCCCGAAGAAAATCTAGGGCAAAAAGAAATTTCACTGAAAATTGCTTTCCCATGTTAAAAACACCAGAAATCTTTTTCCAAAAATTAGGAAAAACAAATTTTCAACTTTTCTTGGTTTTGTTTTCTGCAAATATATTTAAATTGTCAATTTTTCTTCAAGAATTTTTAAAACCATCAAACATTCCAAATTGTTGAGGCTAACATTTCTGACTAAAATACCTTTTCAAAAAATAAAAGCCTTTCATGCTGTTTAAACACAATGAAAAATTGGAGAAAAATAGTAGAAATAATTATCAATTGTAAAATGTCCAGTATTTCAACTGAGCTGACCAATAAAATTTATTTTCCTGAGAAGCTATTTTTCTAGGGGGTAACATTTCTTCTGCACACAGCTCTCACCATAACAACATTCAAAAAGAACTGAAAATGTCTGATAATGAAGATCCACCTGATCAAGTCACAGAGGCAAAGAAAGAACTGTACAGAAAGTATCAAGAAAAGTCAGAGAGTCTTCTGAAGGTCCTTCCTGAAGGCAAACAGCATCGTAAGTTAATTTTGCCGATTCACGCATTCGTCCTCAATTATCGCCCATTCGGCCTTTAAATGTGCACAGTCGTTCAATTGTACAGTCGTCCCGTTATTTTGCGCATTCGTCCCAGTAAAATACACAGTCGTCCTTTGTTCGTCCTGGTGGCTGAGTTGTTATGTTTGGAATGCTTTGGCTTGAGGTAAAGGGAATTCATAGAAAGTTTACTTTTCACTTCAGATGATATTATTGAGAAACCAAAGACACCAAAAATCACTTTGGACAAGAAAAAGCCACCAGGACAAAAAAGTGTTCAAACTGTGCTGAACTGGAAAAGTTGGAGTTGTTCAAAGCCTGAAAGTCCCATCCCACCTCATCATGTTGAAACAATTCCTGATCCTGGGATGCCTGGCAAAGATTTCAAGCAGAAATTTGGCCCAACTTTTTGTAGAAATGTCCATTGTGGGGATGGCATCCTTAAATTTTGTGGTAAGCTGCTACCTGTTAGATCTTCAGTGTTCAGATATCTCAATCCAAATTCTATATGTTTTCCCCTTTTCTTTTCTAGAACTGGAAGATCTGCCACTGAGACTTCTGACTGAGGATGAGCTGATGAGAAAACTGAACTCTGTGGTGCAGAATGACCCAGAAACCTGGCAAAAGATCCTGAAACTGGACAAAGATTCGACGGTTCCGATGTAAGCATTCGTCCCGGTTTTATACACAGTCGTCCCAGTATTATGTACATTCGTCCCAATACTTATATACATTCGTCCTATTTGCAGTGCTCTGACTGAGAAGGAGACCAACAACCCTAGAGCAAAGATTTCAGCAGAGCAGCTGGAAGTTCAGGAGAGGGAGGGTGTGAACTTCTTGTGCCAGTCAAAAAGTGTGGCAAAGCCCAAAACTTCAAAGGAGGTGAGACTCAAATCCCATTTCAGCTTGCTAAACCAGTTTTTACAAGTTTCTGTAGTCAAGCATTTGTTATATTGCTGTACATTTCTTTCAGAAATTCAACATTGAGTCTGCAACCTTGGGTTTCAACAATTTGTTTGAGATGGACTACATGAAGAAGTACCTTGCAGCAAATGGTGGCTACGAAATCGTGAAGGTACATTCGTCCCGGTTTTTTACACAGTCGTCCCTGTTATATTAGCATTCGTCCCTCTTAAATATACATTCGTCCCATTTGCAGACATCGGACAAGGGAGACTGCATGTTCACAGCCCTTCATGCACAGATGCTGTTCTCAGATGATGAGAAGAAGAAAGGTGCTCTGCTGGCCAAGACTGAACAGTCCAGACACTACACTCCCTTCAGATTGAGGCTCAACATTCTGAGGGCAATGATACATCACTGCGAAGTGGTAAGTACATTCGTCCCGTTTTTATGTACAGTCGTCCTTGTTCTATTAGCATTCGTCCTAAAAATATGTACATTCGTCCTAGAATCCGGAATATCGTGAAGGAGTGCAGAATGTGATTGCTTCCTTCTATGGAGACAGGGCTGAGCCTTTCACACTGGAGTCCTATGTGAGGTAGGGTTGTTGTTAATGAAAAGGCTCCTTTTAGGTAAAAGAACAACTCCCTTACAAGATTTTTTAATGTCTTTTTTCCTTTCAGATACATGATGAAGAAGGACAGTTGGGGAGATACCAACATGCTGAACACCTTGTCTCTGATCTGGCAGGCCAAAATCACTGTTGTCAACATCAGTGGGGAGGACCTATGGGAGAACAGATTCAGACACAATGAGTTTCTCCACAACTGTGATTTTGTGCTGATCTCCAATGCAAGGAACCACTTCAACGCCGGCGGTATGTACAGTCGTCCCGATTTTCTATACATTCGTCCTATTAAAAGTAACAGTCGTCCCTATTTTGGTAACATTCGTCCCATTTTATTTCAGTCAAGAACACAGGAAAGATGCCACTGCTCCATTTGTGTCAGCCATATGAGACACATCCAGGATTCGACTGGTATGCCTACTGCAGGGATAAAGATGATGATTTGCCTCCAGAGATTGTTGCTGTGTACGGAGTAAGTATACGCATTCGTCCCGGTATTCTACACATTCGTCCCAGTGTTATATACAGTCGTCCCATTAATAATGTACATTCGTCCCATTACAGCAGAAGGAGAAGGAGAAGGAGAAGAGTGATGATGAGGACAAGGATGCAGAGATAGAAGAGAGAATCAAGATAGAGGTGGAGAGGCAGGTGAAAGAGGAGAGAGATGAGTGGTTGAAAGAGAAGGCCATGTTTGAAGAAAAGATGAAGGAGATGACAGTAGGTGGAGTTGAGCCAAGGTTTTCCAAGGAGGACCTGAGTGAAATGCTGGAGAGTCTGATGGACAAAAAGATGGGGGAGTTCACCAGGAAGACCACCAAAAAGGTTAATAACTGTCTATTTTTAATCAATATTGTTAGTTTTGGTCAAGTTTCTGAGGTATTTTTCATAACTATTTCAGCTGAAGAGAGAGATGGGAAGGCAAAGGGAGGAGAAGGAGAGGGAGGAGGAGTTAGATGACTTGGAGATAGGGGAGGAGGAAACAGAATGCCCATTGTGTGAGAAAACATTCAACAACAGTGAAGGGGTGAAGATCCACTACAAAAGATTCCACCAAGGAAAGACGGACCATCGGTATGTACATTCGTCCCGTTTTTATGTACAGTCGTCCTTGTATTATTATCATTCGTCCTTACTTAATGTACATTCGTCCCATTTTTAGCTGCGTGTGGAAGTACCCTGATGGTACCTTGTGCAAAAAGTACCTTACTTCAAGACCACACCTCATGAAGCACATCCAAGAGTTTCACAGAAACAGAACTGCCCACACCATTCAATGTGAGCCCTGCAATGTGACCTTTAGCTCCAAGGCAGCCCTCACCAAACACAACAAGGAGCTTCACGGACCGGGTATGTACATTCGTCCCGTTTTGTCACACATTCGTCCTAGTTTTAGGTACATTCGTCCTATATAAAATGTACATTCGTCCTGTTTCAGAGAAGACGTTTGCCTGCAGGTTCAACTGTGGAAAATCATTCTCTACAAAGAGATATGAACAACTCCACATGCCCATCTGTGAGGACAACCCAGACAGGCCTCAGATCCCTTGCAAGTGGTGTAAGAAGATCTTTCACACCCAAATAAACCTGACCAGGTAACTAGACAGTAAATATTTGAACAGTTGCAACCTGCAAGAAAGAAAACTCATATTGCTTTCCTGTTATTTTTCAGGCATGCTTGCAAGAAG
>JAAUYI010074371.1_pt1 | contig 10318 bp, 8 predicted proteins | sample 7278041 | NCBI WGS metagenome assembly JAAUYI01 (sample SAMN14350216, study PRJNA611818) | marine sediment metagenome | isolation source: surface marine sediment (0.6m) | place: French Polynesia: Moorea | collected 2018-08
CGACGTCAGGAGGCCGGAATAGCACGCTCTAAACGACAGGTGAGGAATGACAGGACACGAGGATTTTGAGAAATTAGAAATCCCAACAGTCGTTTTCTTCAATGGAGGAGAAGATATGATATATTTATCACGACAAATAATGGTTTTACTCCTCATTACCGCATTTCTCACAACCAGTACAGTAGTGCCCGCCGCTAAATCAGCCACAATTGACACCTCCACATATCTTAATACCACCGTCAACCCTACAAAAGCAGAATTAGAATCCTTGATTAACCGCGAGGATATTCGCAACCAGCTTACCGCTTTAGGCGTGAACCCTGATGATGTCGCAGAGAGAATAGCCTCGTTAACGCCTGCAGAGCTTACCCAATTACAGGAAAATATTGATGAGCTCCCAGCTGGTGCCAATGTTCTTGCAATTCTAGGTGGGCTTCTGCTTGTCTTGATAATTCTTGAGCTTCTTGGAGTTACTAACGTCTTCACTAATCTCTAATCGTGCTGCGTAAGCGAATATATCTCCTGATAGCTGTAGCATTTGGAATTTTGACATCTGGTTGCGCCCAGAAACTTCCGACACTCAACATCCCTCCAGGAGAGGAAATTTTGCTGAGTGGCACGCCATTTTATCCGCAGGAGGATTATCAATGTGGTCCCGCATCCCTGGCAATGCTCCTTGGCGCCTCGGGAATTGAGGTACATCCGGATGTACTCAAACCACTTACCTACCTGCCAGAACGTCAAGGCAGTTTGCAGGTTGATCTCATTGGAGCAAGCAGAAGGTATCACCGCATCACCTATGAAATTGATCCAGAGATATCAGCAGTTCTTGCCGAACTGAAAAATGGTCATCCAGTCCTTGTCCTGCAAAATTATGGTCTGGAATCACTACCTGCATATCACTATGCTGTGGTGATAGGCGTATCGACTGATAGTCTTATTCTCCGCTCCGGTACAAACGAAACACTTCACTTGGATACAGCCCAGTTCCTAATGAGTTGGATACGTGCAGGTGGTTGGGGAATCATACTTCTCAAGCCTGGCGAGTTGCCCGCAAATTTAGATGTACATCGTTACGTCAAAGCCGTGAACGGATATGAAAGAATTGGTGATAAAAAATTGGCTGAGGCAGCCTACATTGCCGGCCTTTCCCAACATCCTGATGCACAATCTTTGCTTTTTGCACTAGGTAATAATTACCTAGCTCAAGGTAAACTGATTGAAGCAGAAACCCAATTCCGCAAGATTTTAAAAGCAGATTCACAGCATGTTGCTGCCGCCAATAACCTGGCGGAAACGCTTTTTAGGAGGGAATGTGGTCTGCAAGCTCTTTCGATGAGCAAATTAGCAGTAGAAAACGCACAAGCTCAGAATTCACCGCTTCTTAAAATTGCGATGTTAACCCATCGGGAGATTAAAGACAGTCTTACGGAAAAAAAAGAGATAATTAGCCCGGAAGTTTATCAGATCAGTTCCAGCATTGATGAAATTATTTGCGTGGAGGATAGTGTTAAGAAATGACATTTTTTTATTCTAAGGAAAAAATCTCACTCTTCCAAACACCACGACAAAGCGACAATTAAGCAACACAATCTTATTTATATCATAGTAGAAAATCATAGCTTTGTTCATTAATTTTTTCTTACATAATCGAAAAAAATTGGTTCATGTTGTTTCTTTGACATCTTTCCTTGAAGGTCTTTAAAACAGTTATTAGTACTGAGGTGTGAAAATTATTCTTATATTTCTCCATATTCTTTTTATCTCTTAAGGAACAAGGAATGTCCGGCTGGCTCATATTAATTTTAGTTTTCGGCGGTGCAACTCTCTATTTGATTATCCTCGTGAGGAACTATCAAGCTAAAGAACGAGCAAGTAATGATAGATTAGATACCCATCTAACTCTTCTCAGCAGTGGCTTTGAAAAGCTGGCGAAGGAAAATACATCAGAAATTACTCCTTCCGACAAGATAGATATCGCCAACATTAAAGAATTATGGGGATACCCTCCACCAAAGGAAATAGTAATTGAAGAGGTTGTTCATGGTGAACAGGTTCCGCAAGATTGGGATTTCGCAATTCACCTCCATGAAGCATCTGAGCAATATTTGGGGATTGAGCTGTTCGTTAGTCTGGAAAACAGAGTCGCCTCCATTCCTGGTGTTGACAGGTGTCTCCATGAGGATCGGGAAGTCTTTTTAATTTCCTCAAAAAACTATCAACCTGATATTATGGCTGAGTTGTTCTGGCGTGAGTTTTTGCATGCAGCTGAAATTGCTCATATCCAAACATGAGATATATCATTTATTTGTCATGATCCGAAAAACCACAGTTCTGCTTATCTGCTTTATAACAATCATTTCAGTGAGCAGGTGTCTGGCAGATATACAGAAAGTCACATTGCCAATTACCCTTGATTATCCGCTATTACGCAGTATGCTGGTATCCCAGGCATTTCTGGAACCCGGTGAGATGGCAACCCTTGTGGATAGAGGCGATGGTTGTATCTTGCTTACAGCAGCGAAGCCCCAGGTCAGCGAAGGAAATGGACTGCTCCGCTTTGAGGTCCTTATAAATGCCCATGCAGGAAGTCCCATCGGAGACAGTTGTTTCGCCCCTATCGAATGGCAGGGATACCTCGTCCTCTACCAGAAACCGGTACTTGATCCAAATTCATGGCAACTCTCCTTCACCACGGTTTCCTCTGAAGTACTGCGTCCAGATCGGCAGCCTGCCAAAATTGCCACCATTCTTTGGAACTTGATTGAACCACGTGTTACCTCGCATCTTGCTGGAACTTCAATAGACCTCTTGCCACCAGTGCAAGAAATAAAAAACTTTCTTCTGCCGCTTTTTCCAGATGAACGCAAACTGCAAACTGAAAAGATGCTAGCCTCGATGCAGCCAGCTGGGATGAAAATAAATCCTGATTCACTCCATATAGCAATTTCCACAGAAGTGGATGCAGTCTATGAACCTGAAAAGACTGACGGATTTCAAGAGCTCAATCAAGAAGAACTTCAACACATAATTAGCACATGGGAACGATGGGATAGTTTTTTAGTTTATCTGGTTACCACTCTTTCAAAGCAGATGCTAAATGAAGATGAAAAACAGATACTTACCAATTTATTGTTGGATACACGTTATCGTTTCGTTCTTGCGATGACCGATAAAACAATTCAGGGGGATATAGTCCGACAGCAATTTGTCAGTGCCTGGCAGGTAATGTCCCCAATCTTCAGAAGACACCTGCTTTTAGAAGATAACATTTCACAAACACTGGGATATCTTGCTTTTGTCTCCTCAGCAGATGCGCTCCTGGTATTTGACAAGTTGGGTCCTACACTTGGACTCGAGATTAGTACCAAGGGTCTTATCAGACTGATGCACATGCTCAATGCCGACCCGGAATTTTTGCAATATCATCAGGGCATAAACCCCGAACTGCAGCGTCATTTTGAAATAGAGGAACCGCCACAAAGCACTCCTCCTTCCCAGCCCCCAACTGACAGTTCAACAAAAAATATTTTAATACAACGGCTTATGGCATCCTTCTCTCCCAGTGTTGCCTATGCTGCTGATACCCAGCCTCAGTTTTCTGATATTATTAAATGGAAGGTGCCGCAAACGGAAGTTGCAGAATACGTAAATAATGTCGAAGAGTTATTAAAACAATCGACCACCTCAGTTATAAAAAAAAGCAAAGTACCACTCGAAAGACAGAAGTTGTTTCGTTTGCTTATTCCAGCAATGGCCTGGCAGGAAAGTTGTTTTCGTCAATTTGTGGTAAAAAATAAAAAACTCACCTATCTGATTTCCTATAACCAGAGTTCTGTCGGTCTAATGCAAGTAAATGAAAGGGTCTGGCGTGGCTTATACAACCTCAATCGGCTGCGTTGGGATATTCATTACAACGCTCATGTTGGAGGTGAAATAGCTGCTAGGTATTTGAGTAAATACGCTCTGCGAGATACTGAAAAGGTCGCATCCTTAGATGACGACACGCTTGCCAGACTTGTTTATGCAATGTATAACGGTGGACCTTCACAATACAAAAAGTTTTTTCAACGCTTGAAAGACAACAAGTTCTATGATAGCGATAAACTCTTCTGGGAAAAATTTCTTCTCGTAAAGGCAGATAAGGTAGACCAGGTTAGTGTTTGTCTGATTGGCAGCTAAACCTGAGCAGAATCGCTATTCGTCACGCATAGGTGTTGATAACCCAGCCGCTTTCCGGATTACGTATTCTATTGATCAATGGTGTTTCCACGGTCTTAAAGGCATCAATGTAAAAGAAGTCATCGATGTACTTACTGTCATTCTTCATGGGAGATCTCTCTGCAAGTTTGGTATCCGTAGGATAGTAACACCAGTCAAGCTCTACCCATTCATCATCGGATTCACGCTGATAGGCAACCCAGGCATGTCCACCTAACAGCGAGACCCCATCTTCATTTTGAACAAATCCGCCATAGGTTCGCAACCTCTCCATGGGAACTTTGGCATGCAGGGCTAAACTGTGCAGGAGAAATGCCCCATCCTCACAATCACCGCTTTCCTTGAGTAAAGTAAGAGAAGGAGTCGCCCAATATTCGTTCATGCCATAGTTATGTACGTCATACTTATATTCAATATTCTCTAACACCCATTGCTCAAGCTTGTACATTTTCTTATCGTTGGAGTCAGATCTCGCTACAATTGCATTTGCCTTCCGGGCTATTGCAGGGTTAGGAAATTGCAGGTACCGCTCATAGCCATCTCCGGAATCAACGTCAATACCAATGTTTCGGCTGAACTCCAAGAACATGATCTTCAACTGATATTGTTGGTTGAGCAATTGCGCAAGCGGAAAGGTCGCATCCTTCGAATCGGAGGGCCTAATCAACTCCCATATGCTGTTGACATCATCGACTTGAGAGGATGGCAGGAGTTTTTTGATATCTTCAGAAGTCAAGCCAAGAGGGGGTAATTCCCCTTTTCTCTCAATACGGAAAGAGGGAGGTCGTGGAGTCGAACTGAGGATAGACTGGACATTCATCAGAGTTCCTCTCCTTTCTATTTTTCGGCACTATGGAGCCGGATTTCAAGAAAATATCTGACAAAGAGATCCTGGTTAAGCTATCTCAATCTATTGGAGTGGTTAGACAAATATGTTAGAACCCCACAAAGAAATTATAATTGTGGAATAAATCACCACTCTTTCTTCTAACTGTTTTGATATCTGAAATTGGAGAATTAAATATAGCCGATGGTGCCTCAAAAAGCCATAGATTTTCGTTAGGCAATTACTATCTTTAATTTCCTATATCATTTCAAATATGGTCGGAATGTATGCACCTCATATTCTTCAAATTTGCATGGGCTTTAGAGTCTCGTACTCGAGCTCATACCTCCTCGCGAGGAAGACATCCACATTTATTGAAACAGTACTATTCTTCTAAGACTAGCTGAGCTGTGTGCTTAACTTTTTGAAGTAAATCATTGCGAGATGCATAATCATCTCTTTCGCTCAAATCGCAACCACGAATGAGGAAAGTTTCTGCAAACATCTCCAGCTCTTCAAAAAAGTGATTGTATCGAGGAAAGATATCATCATACATGGCTTCATCTCCACCTTGTGAGAGGATAAAAACCAACTTTTTTCCGGGAGGCAAACGATGTCGGACGGGACCACTTATAAAATCCGGTGTAAGGTAGGAGTAGGTACGATCAATAAATCCTTTCAGTTGTGCAGTGACATCTCCCCAATAGACTGGTGAGGCGAAAACCACTACCTCGGCTTCCTTAACATCCCTGAGGACCTGTAATAAATCGTCATGCAGAACACAATAGTCAGCACGTTCCTTACAACCATTGCAGGCCTGGCAACCTCGATAAGAAAGGCTATTCAAAAAATGGGTGGTAACCTCATATCCACTCTCTGCCATGATTGATGTGAACATTTCAGCTAAACTGCTGCTGTTTCCATGACGACGTGGGCTCCCGAGAAGGGCAACTACTTTCATCTCCAAACTCCTGCTGAAAAAAGAATTCTATAACTTAACGATAACTTATTCAGATCAACCCTGTTCTTCTGCAGATAAAAATTACCGAGGCAGGTGTTGGTCTTTTCGCAGGTGTCTGTAGCCTGGATGGCGAAAGTCTTGCTCCCCATGGATGGGTTTATGGCGTCCTGAGAAAAGGCCAATACCTGTCTCATACAATTTACTGAACTTTAGAGGTAATCAGATAACTTATCGATTAATTTCCCCGATAAATTCATACATATAGCTAAAATAGTTTTCATCCGAAAACTAGGGATTTTGTTCGAGATCAAGGTATGTGAAAAATTTTACCACAGGCATATATTTGATATTCCGAGGTTAAAATTTTAAGCGTAACGCCGAGATCAGACAAAAAGACAGTTTCCGAACGGGAACTAAAATAGCACAACATCCACCTATACCACAACACATAGCGTAATAGAAGATTAAGAATTTCATGATGTATGCATGAAAAATCTCTCCAGAGAAACATTTCTTCTGTTATAAATCTTTTTCATCCTGCTGTGGTGTGCTCTCTACGTACGTTTTAGCAATGTTCGAAGAATAGAGCAAAATCTGCTTCATTAAATCCATTAATTCTGTATGTACCTGACTCGTTTGTAACGATTCCTGCTTTTCCGCTATTATCCTCTTCAAATGCGAAGCTCGATATTTAGATTCCAAGTCAAGGTACTTTCTCTCCTTTTGCATGATATACTGAGCAGCTTCCAAATTAAAGGTACCAAATGCCTGACGAAGTAATTCAATTTGCTTTACAACCTTACTGTGATAGATCAGTAACTCTTCTTTACCCTCTTCGCAAAAATCGAAGACAAGCTTATTTTTCTTAGCAATTAGAGGCAACATATTTCTATGAATAATATCACCCATGCTCTCCATATCTTTGACTATCGACATCATCCCGAAAACTTCCTTCACCTGTTCACGAGTGATATCACGTCGGGCAATCTTGGTAAGGTAGACACTTAATTTATCCGCCAGGAAATCCAGTTTTTCTTCACGTAAATCAATTCCTTCAAGCAAGGTAAGATCAGGGTGAATCTCATCTCTTGTGGGAATCTCCCTGAGCAGTAAACGCCTCTCTTCACTTGTAGTATTGTGCTTGGAAATGTAACGGATATCTGAGAGAAAAGGAATGATGATGGCGTTAAGCATCCTCCCCAGGAGTTTGGCCATGCGGGATATCTCCAGCCGGGCAAGATCGATTGCCAGGGATGGAGTTTTAAGCATACTATCATCGATATGAAATGTTTTAATAATGCTACTTTTAGGCTGTGCCTTCTCGGGAAAGATGAAATAGATAAATTTTGAGAACAGAGGAGTAAATGGCAGAAAACCCAGGCCCAGACTGAGATTAAATAGTGTATGGGCATTGGCAATTTGGCGGGCTGTACCTGAACCGAAGTACCCGGCAATAGCTTTGACTACCTCAGCAAATTGAGGAATCCAGAAGATAAAGAGGCACACCCCTGCAATCTTAAATATTATATGGGCGATAGCCACCCTCTTGGCTTCTCTTGAAGACCCGATACAGGCAAGTGCTGCGGTAACACAGGTACCAATATTTGCCCCGAACAGAATAGGAATTCCACCTTCAAGGGTGAGTAATCCCTGTTGGGCAAGAACTATCAGAATACCTGTTGTCGCACTACTTGATTGAACAACTGCGGTGAAACCTGCCCCTATGAGAATTCCCATAATTGGGCTTTCCATATCTTTCATCAGATCTATAAATGGCTCATAGGTTCTGAGCGGTTTCATGACATCACTCATGAGCTTCATACCAAAGAAGAGTATGCCAAATCCGATGATTATATCGCCGATATCTTTGATCCGTTTATTTTTACCAAATATTTTCAAGAGAAAACCGACAGTAACCATAAGCAGCGCATAGTCCGTAAGCTTAAAGGCAATCATCTGTGCTGTAATTGTCGTGCCTATGTCAGCACCTAAAATTACTCCCAGACTCTGCGTTAGCGTTAGCAATCCTGCCTGGACAAAGCTCACCAGCATCACAGTGGTGGCACTGCTTGATTGGATGACCATGGTCACAAACGCACCAACAGTCAGCGCGATCACTCTGTTTTTAGTGAGAGAGGCAAGAATTGAGCGCATTTTGTTGCCAGCGGTATTTTTCATACCCTCACTCATCTTTTCCATACCATAGAGAAAAAAGGCAAGCCCTCCAGCAAGACCAATCAAGAGAGTTGACCATTGTATATTAACCGATTTTTGCACACCTTCACTTGAGAGAGAGGATGAGACAAAAAAGACAGCAATGCCACCAACTGCTAAAAGTGCGATTAGATAATTACGTAAAATCTTGATTGCCATATCTTCATTGTTCGCTATTTGTAATAAAATCAATAATCCTTGTTATTACTATAGCATTGCTGGGAAAATTTATGAAGCTGTAGGCATGGGCCGAATCCCTTCTATATCTGAAGAGGTTTCTTGTGTGGCTGGTATTTTATTAAAGGGAGAATTCTTTTTTGAAGCATCCCAAGAAGTCATTATTGGTAGCTTTTGCTGCTCTTTTCTTCTAGACGTTTCATAACATTGGAATACCACCTTTTTTGCAAGGCTGGATTGAAGTATAGAGATGTCTCCTCATCAAATTTTGTTTGGACTTTAAGGTTTTCCTGCATAATCTTCTGCCCCAACTGCTGGACTTTCTGCAAAAGGTGCTCTTTGACTTCCTCTACACTTTCACCAAATGCGATAAAGCCCGACAATTCCTGTTGAGATGCACGGCTAAGATCACGCGCGGCCAACTCAAGCAGGGCAAAATGAATCTGCTCATGTTCCAGAACATATGGCTGTCTTTTGGAAGGAATTTTGGGATTCCACCAAGAGCATGAAGGTTTGAAGACCGCCTCATATTCAATGGTCTCGACACTCCCTATGTAGAAATTGTTACCTGAATAGGAACTAGCAGAAATTCGCATCAAGGTGTTCTGGGAAGAGCGAATACCCAGGCAGGATCTGGCATTTATACTATCACTATACTGAATGAATTTATCAGAAAGTGAACTGGCTTGAAAATCATTTTTTGTGAGCATTCGATAACCGAAAGCATTGATGTCCCCAGCACCTTCCTTAAATTGCATATTGAAATGGGGTTTCGCATAATCCGGCAATCGGGCACAACCCGCAAGATAGAGTAAGAAAATAATATTTAACAGGCATGCTAGTTTGCCTATTTGTCTCTCCAGGGTGTGCCTCAATGTATCGCCCTCATATTGTCAGAGAATGAGTACTCATTCTCTTCTATCATTTTAACCAATAGACATTTCTAAAAACCTAATTTATGCCAACGTCTTCACCACTGGAAATAGATTTTTCCTGCAACATTTCTTTTACCGCAATATTCGATGGCAGTGAGAAAAATACAGTGATGAGCATGCCAAATCATGCATTAACATCTAACTCAGAATATGATCGAGTCAAGCAACTCGGCAAGATATGGACTCAGCACACAGGTTGGCAACGTACCTGAAAAAATATATGGAAAAAAGCAAGAAAAGAATATAGTTTTGAAACTATTACATCAAGTGATAAAGATAATTTAAAGAAAGGAGGGAGATAACAGTATCCACATAATATCGGGCATCTCTGCCTGAGACAAAGATGTACTTGTATCTGCGACGTAAATCAAACATACCCAATTAATCCATGAGCGGCTTTTCCGGGGCGCTATGCTCGGAGAGTTGTATTCCGAGTATGAAATTGGGGAATACCGGACGAAAGGATGGTGCTATGGGCGTTGCGTTGTTAGGAATGGGCATCTGCGGCTTCACTCCCACCTCGACAGGCATGTCGTATAGGGAAATGATAGCCAAAGCAGCCAAGATGGCTTACAGGGATGCGGGCGTCACAATCGATTTGATAGACGGAGCCGTATCTGCCGAAGAAGACTTTCCCTCAGGCTATTCAATAGCCGATGAGTACGTTCCAGATCAACTCGGAATGGTACGCAAACCAGTGTACACAATTCCGGGTGACTTCATGCATGCAGTTGCCTCTGCTGCCATGCAGATCGAAACCGGACAATTCGAAATACTCGTTGTTGAGTCCTACAGTAAGGCTTCAAATGTTTTAACTAAGGATGAAATGGTGCGTTTTGCCTTTGATCCGGTATTCAATCGTTTTGGTCTATCGCCTCAATGGCTGGCAGGCTTGGAACTCAACTCTTTTTTGAGCGAATCGGAATTTACAATTGACGAAGTGGCTGAAGTGGTTGTCAACAATCGAGCAGCCGCCATTGCCAA
>JAAUYI010219065.1_pt1 | contig 10317 bp, 11 predicted proteins | sample 7278041 | NCBI WGS metagenome assembly JAAUYI01 (sample SAMN14350216, study PRJNA611818) | marine sediment metagenome | isolation source: surface marine sediment (0.6m) | place: French Polynesia: Moorea | collected 2018-08
TGATCCGGGGCGGAGAGCCGTTCACGCTCGGTGAAGCTGTGCCAATCGCGGACCCCGCGCTCGACCTGAAAAACCCACTCAAGGGGCCATTCCGCGCCGATGCGATTGACTGGTTGGGGACGGCCGAGGCTGCGATGGAGCTGGCGCGGATCGCCGGGATCCTCCCAGCTTTCCTCGTCGATCCTGTCGATGCGGGTGAAGCGCATCCTGTCGCTGCGAGCGATCTCGACGCCTACACTGAAGCCGGCGCCCTGCGGATTGTCACCCGGGCGCGTCTGCCGGTCGACGCCAGCGAGGACGCGGAAATCATCGCCTTCCGCTCGACTTCCGATACCCGCGAGCACGTCGCCCTGATCATTGGCGAACAACGCGGCGACCGTCCGCCGCTTGTGCGGCTGCACTCCGAATGCCTCACCGGCGACATCCTCGGCAGCCTCAAATGCGATTGCGGACCGCAGCTTGACGCGGCGCTGCACGCCATGTCCGAGCATGCCAAGAATGACGGTGGGTGGGGCGCGCTGCTCTACCTGCGGCAGGAAGGGCGCGGGATTGGCCTGATCAACAAGCTACGCGCCTATCGATTGCAGGATCAGGGCTTCGACACGGTCGACGCCAACCAGCGGCTCGGCCTGCCGGACGAAGCACGCGACTTCCCGACGGCGGCGCGAATGCTCGAACTGCTCGGCGCGACCACGATCCGGTTGATGACCAACAACCCGGCCAAGGTCGAGGCGCTGACCGAGGCCGGAATCGCGGTGGCGGAGAGGGTCCAGCACCAGCTGCCCGACAATCCTCACAACGCCCGCTACCTTGCGACCAAGCGCGACCGGTCGGGACATTTGCTCGAATGAGCGGCACCGAACTCGCCATCACTATCCGGCCGGAGACAGCAGGCGATGGAGCAACGATCTTCGCGCTGACGGAAGCCGCGTTCCGCGACATGCCCTTTTCCGACGGGGACGAACAGCACCTCGTCGATGGCCTGCGGACAGACGGCGACCTAGCCTTGTCGCTGGTAGCCGAAGACGCCGATCGAATCGTCGGCCATATCGCCTTCTCGCCAGTAACGATCAGCGATGGCGCGCAAAATTGGTACGGCCTTGGCCCAGTCTCGGTCTGGCCCGAACTGCATCATCGCGGCATTGGGACAGCACTGATCCGGCGCGGTATCGCCGACATGCGCGAACGCGGCGCAAAGGGCATCGTGCTGCTTGGCAGCAACGAGTATTACCCGCGCTTCGGCTTCCGGCACGAGCCGCAACTTACCTATCCCGGCCCACCTCCCGAATATTTCCAATGCTTGCTACTCGAAGGCGAACTGCCCCGCGGCGAGGTGAAATACGCGCCCGCTTTTGGCTAACGCCGCTCATACTGCTTCAGCCCGCTCGCCAGCGCGTTGCCGGACATTGCGATGCGTGCGCCGGTCCAGTCGGCGAGGAACACGCTGGAGCGGCGCAGGCCGGGGACGAAGCGGGCCTCGTTGCCGGTCACTTGCAACCCGTCCGACGAGTGCAAATCGTCCTCGGCACCCACCGCGATGAAGGCCGAGTAGTTCTCCTTGTCGCGGCCCTGGATGAACCAGTTGTTCGCGATGACGCCCCGGCTTCCCGCAGGCAAGTCGATCATGTAGTTGGTCCCGCGGCCATTGGCGTCGTCGAAGCTGTTGTTTTCGATCGTGACTTCACCCGCGCGCGCCTTCAAGTAGTGCCCGCCTTGACCGCGCTCGAACCGGCTTTCCTTCACCGTCAGCGAGCCATAATTGCCGGTGTAGATCGAATGCGCGCAGCCTGCGGAGTTTTCGCAGGTGCCAAGGCCGCTGAATGTCGTGCGGACGATGTAGATCCGGCCGCTTGGATCGTTGGCGGTGAGGATGCCCTGTTGGCTATCGAGAAACCAGCTGGTCGCAACGTTCAGGCTGCCCTTTTCGAGCCGGATGCCCGCACCGTTCCCGTCCGGCACATGAATCCCGCGGAACACCAGCCCGCGCACTTCCGCACCGGTCCCGCGCAGCACGAGCGCTGCCTTTCCTTCGCAGGCCTTGCGCTCGAAAACCGCTTTGCCCGGTTCGTCGGCGACATAGGTGATAACGCCCGCTTCCTGCACGGCGCATTGGCGATAGGAACCGGAAGCGATGGCAATTGTGCCGCGTCGGTTGCCAATCGCGTTAATCGCTGCCTGCAGGCTGCCATAGCTGCGGCCGGTTTCCTTGACGGTGAAGCTCCCATTTGCAGACTGTGCGAACGAAGCGGTCGCAGTGATCACCATGATGCCGATGCAAACGACCGCACCGGCAATTGCCCGCAGAAGAAGGGAAGAACTCGGTATGCCGTTCAGTTTGGGGGACTGTTTCATGCCGATTGCGATACCATGGCGCTGAGAGCGCTCGACCCCGGGAATCGGCGCTGTGCCGTTTCGGTCCAGCAATTGGCGCTTGGCTTAACGGGGCTGGCGGGGCTAAACCACGCGCGCTTCGGGTGGAAAGCTATCCGATCAACAGTTTGGGACATAAGAGGAGGAAATCCCGATGAAGAAACTCACCACTCTCGCTCTGTTCGGCGGCGCATCATTGGCTCTGGCCGCTTGCGGCAGCTCGGAGGATGCGTCGACCGAAGCGACCGCCGACACGGTGGAAATGCCTGCCGACGAAGCGCTCGAAGCGGTTACCGACGAGCCGGTCGAAGATGCTGCGGCGACCGACGCGGACGAGGATGCCGGTGATGCGACTGCCGCTGTCACGCAGGAAACCGCTGAAGCCGCTGCCGAGGATGCAGCCAGCGTCGCTGCACAGGTCGAAGCCGCTGCGGCGGAAGCCGAAGCAGCTGCCGCCGCCGTCGACAGTGCTGCGGACGCGGCCGCCGACGCGGTCGACAATGTCGGCCAGTAAGCCGAACCACAAACCTAAGGCGAGCGCGGCGTTTCATGGCCCCGCGCTCGTCTTCTTGCTTGGCCTGATACTAGGCGGTTGCAACGATAGCGGCGGCACTGGGCCAGGTGGCGTCAGCGAGGGCGAGGCACAGGCGCTCGACGAGGCCGCCGAGATGCTCGATGCCCGGCGCCTGCCCGAAGGCACGCTTCCGACTGTGGCCACGCCTCCTGCAAGCCCGGACGAAGGCTCTGCGGAGACCACCGAAGTGACAGGCGACACAGCCGAATAATCGGGCGACACCACGCCTGTTCGCCCATCCTGAGAGGATCACGATCATGAATGCCCCCGCCGATGCCAGCCAGTTCAATGCGGGCATGGACCCCGACACGTTCGAGCAATTCGCCGAGCAGCTCGAGCGCTACGTCAAAGAGCGGCTAATTCCGGCAGAACCGGAAGTGATCGAGAACGACGCGATCCCGTCCGAAATCGTGCAGGAAATGCGGGATATGGGCCTGTTCGGGATCTCCGTGCCCGAGGAGTACGGTGGGGCAGGGTTGAATACTTCGCAATATGCGCGCGTGGTCAATATGATGAGCTACGCCGCGCCCGCGTTCCGCTCGATATTTTCGATCAATATCGGGATGTTCGCGAGCGCGCTCAAGAACGGGGCAACTGAGGAACAGCGCGCCGAATGGTATCCCAAGCTGGTCGAAGGCAAGATCGCCTGCTTCGGCCTGACCGAGCCGGGTTCCGGCAGCGACAGCGCGGCGATGCAGACCACGGCCGTGCCCGATCCCGATGGCAACGGATGGATCCTCAACGGCACCAAGCGGTACATTACCAACGCGCCGCATGCCGATGTCGCGCTGATCATGGCGCGGACAGAAAAAGAGGCGCTGCCCAAGAATGCGCATGTCAGCGCGTTCCTGGTGCCGATGGACACGCCGGGGGTTTCGACCGGTTCGCCCGACAAGAAGATGGGCCAGTCGGGTTCGCACATTTCCGACATCATGCTCGACGATGTGAAGGTGCCGGGCGAGGCCTTGCTCGGCGGGGAGACCGGCAAGGGATTCCGCTTCGCGATGCAGAGCCTCGACAATGGCCGCATCAGTGTGGGCGCAGCTGCGACCGCCTATGCGCGCCGCGCGCTCGACAGCGCGCTGCGCTACGCCAACGAGCGCAAGGCGTTCGGCGAACCGATTGCGCGGTTCCAGCTGATCCAGGCGATGCTCGCCGACAGCGAGACCGAGATCTACGCCGCAGAATGCATGATGCGCGATGTCACCGCGCGCGCCGATCGGGGCGAAAACATCATCGGCAAGGCGGCCGCGTTCAAGGTCTTCGCCAGCGAAATGTGCGGGCGCGTGGTCGACCGTGTGGTGCAGATCTATGGCGGCGCAGGATATCTCGCCGAGTACGACGCCGAGCGCTTCTATCGCGACGCCCGCATCTATCGCATCTACGAAGGCACGACGCAGATCCTGCAACTCCAGATCGCCAAGCACATGTTGCGCGAATGGGAAGCAGTCCACGGCTGATCCAGTCAGCGCCCAGATCAACAGGTGCCTTAATGTACCAATTGCTCAATGACCTCTCGATCATCGAGGTCTCCAGTTTCGTCGCCTCGCCCACTGCGGGTCTCTACTGTGCGCAGATGGGCGCCGAGGTGATCCGCGTCGATCACAAGGCCGGCGGGCTCGATTACGACCGATATATGCTGACAAGGGAAGGCCGCTCGCTCAGCTGGGAGAACCTGAACCGGGCGAAGAAATCGGTCGCGCTCGATCTGCGCAGCGGCGAGGGCCGCGAGCTGTGCGTCGCGCTGGCGGCAACGACCGGGAACTGCATCACCAACCTTCCCGAGCAGAGCTTTCTCGGCCATGCGGCAATGAAAGCCGCGCAGCCCGACAACGCACCCGACATGACCTCGGTGCGGATCATGGGTTGGCACGATGGACGCCAGGCGATGGATTTCACCGTCAATGCCGCCTCCGGCTATCCGCTGATGACGGGACCGGAAGAGTGGGACATGGCAACAGCTCCGCCGGTCAACCAGGTGCTGCCCGCTTGGGACTTCATCACCGGGGCCTATTGCGCCTTCGCCATGCTCGCCGCGCTCCGCCACCGCGACGCGACCGGCGAAGGCAGCGAGGTGCGTGTGCCGCTGGGGGATGTGGCGATCGGGACCGTCGCCAATTCCGGGATGATGGCTGAAATGCTCTATCGCGGCTGCGACCGCGAGCGGCTCGGCAATGCGATCTGGGGCGCGTTCGGGCGCGATTTCCGCAGCAAGGACGGGGTGCGCTTCATGGTCGCCGCGCTGACTGCCAAGCAATGGGCGGGACTGGTCGAAGCCTTTGGACTCGCCACGCCGATAGGACAACTGGAAGCCGAAGTCGGGGTGAATTTCGCCGATGGCGACCGCCCGCGCTTTGAGCACCGACATGCCTTGTTCGAGCTGTTCCAGAAGGTCGCCGGGAGTCACGACTACGAAGCGCTGGAAGCGCGCATGGCCGCCAATGGCTGCACCTACGAACGCTATCGCACCGCGCATGAGGCCGCCAACGATCCGGTGCTGGTCGCCAACAACCCGCTGTTTGGGCCGTCACCCGCCAACCCGTCCGGCTTCGAGTATCCCGCCACGCGTTCCTTCGCGAACCTGCCGTCGAAAGAGCCCGGCAACCCGGCCCCCGCGCCCTATCTCGGCCAGCATTCGGAAGAAGTGCTGGCGGAACGGCTCGGGCTAACGGGCGGGGCGATCGGCAAGCTCGTGGACGCGGGCACCGTTGCCCTCACCGACAAGGACCGCCGATGACACGCAGAGCAGCCATCGTTTCACCCATCCGTACTCCTGTAGGCAAGTTCCTTGGCGGGCTCTCCAGCCTGAACGCCGGAGAGCTGGGCGCGATCATCCTCAAGGCATTGATCGAGCGCTCGGGTGTCGACCCGGCACGCGTTGACGACGTGGTCTTCTCGCAAGGCTACGGCAATGCCGAGGCCCCGGCTATCGGGCACTGGAGCTGGCTCGCAGCCGATCTCCCGCTCGAAGTGCCCGGATACCAGCTGGACCGGCGCTGCGGATCGGGGCTGCAGGCGGTCGCCAATGCGGCGATGATGGTCGAGACCGGCATTGCAGATGTCGTGGTTGCGGGCGGGTGCGAGAGCATGTCGAACGTCGAACATTACACCCTGCAAGGGCGGGGCGGAGCGCGGATGGGTGACATCACGCTGCACGATCGCCTGTCGCGCGGACGATTGATGAGCCAGCCGATCCAGCGGTTCGGGGTGATCACCGGGATGATCGAAACCGCCGAAAACCTCGCCAAGGATCTCGGCATCACCCGCGAACAGGCCGATGCCTATGCTGTGCGGTCGCACCAGAATGCGGCGGCGGCATGGGAGGCGGGAAAGTTCGACGATCATCTGGTACCGGTCGCAGTGCCGCAGCGGCGCGGCGATCCGGTGACTTTCGATCACGATGAGGGCTACCGCGCCGATGCCTCGATGGAGACACTCGGCAAGCTTCGCGCGATTGATCTCAAGCGCGACCCTGACGCTATCGTCACCGCCGGCAATGCCAGCCAGCAGAACGATGCGGCGGCGGCGTGCCTCGTGGTGGCCGAGGACAAGCTGGAGGAGCTGAGCCTTACCCCGTCGCTTTGGTTCGGCGGATGGGCGGCAGCGGGCTGCGACCCATCGCGAATGGGGATCGGGCCGGTCCTGGCGGTCAAGCGGCTGTTCGAGCGGCGGGGCTATTCGTGGAACGACATTGGCCTCGTCGAACTCAACGAGGCTTTCGCGCCGCAAGTGCTCGCGGTCCTAAAGGGCTGGGGCTGGTCCGAGGACGACAGCCGCCGCGAAATCCTCAACGTCAACGGTTCGGGAATCTCGCTCGGCCACCCGATCGGCGCGACCGGCGGACGTATCCTCGCCGATATGGCGGCAGAAATGCATCGCCGCGAAGTCCGCTACGGACTCGAGACCATGTGCATCGGAGGCGGTCAGGGCATCGCCGCAGTGTTCGAGCGGGCAGTGTGAGCCAGTTCGACGCCTGGATCGGTCGTAAAGAACACGCAACCGACAGGCTCGGTGAGGAGCGTGCTGCGCGATGGCTGGCGACCTTCGACCTGCCGCGTCCCGAGCCTGTCTTCATGCCGCAAGGGATCCACTTCGCGCTTTGCACGCCCGACGCTCCAACTGTGGCCTTGGGCGAGGATGGGCACCCGCGCCGCAATAGTAGCCCTGACAGCTTTCTCCCTCCGGTCCCGCTGCCGCGACGCATGTGGGCCGCGAGCGCCATCACCTTCGTCGAAGGTATAACGATCGGCGCGTCGATCGAGCGCGTCAGCAAGGTCGTATCGATCAAGGATAAGCAGGGGAGCGCGGGGCCGCTCGTCTTCGTGGAAATCGAGCACGTTACGCTTGCCAACGGAACGCTTTCGGTGCGCGAAACCCAAACGCTGGTCTATCGCGCGGCCGCCGCCCCAGATGCACCGCTTAGCCCGCCCAAGGTGGGCGTCGGGGTTTTCGACCCTTCCGGTTGGGATGCACACGTCGAAATCACCCCCGATCCGCGCCTGCTGTTCCGCTATTCAGCGCTGACCTTCAACTCCCATCGCATCCATTACGACCTGCCCTACGCGCGCGATGTTGAGCGGTATCGCGGGCTGGTGGTGCACGGCCCGCTCACAGCGAGCCTCTTGCTCCAACTGGCTGCGCGCGAATTGGGAGAGAACAGGCTTGCCGGTTTCGAGTTTCGCGGGGTGTCGCCCGCAATTGCAGGCGAGCCGCTCAATTTGGTGATGCGTGCGCGCGGTGAAGCGATCGAGTTTGGTGCCTTTGCTGGCGACGGTCGGCAAGTGACCAAAGCAAGCGGCACCACCTGAGCCTAGTCCTTCGGCGGTCGGCCCCGCTTCGGCGTTTGGCTTTGCGCCACCTCGATCCCGCGCGCCTTCAGCGCTTCGCGCAGCAGCACTTCGATCTCGGCATTGGCCGATCGCAATTCGGCTGCGGCCAGCCGCTCGACCGCGACGTGAACCGCCGGGTCGAGCCTGAGGGCAAAGGCTTTCTTCTGGGGTGCAGCCATGGCTGCCTCCTCGGGTCAGCGGCCTTACTGGTAAAGCGTGCCGGTGTTGACGACCGGATGCGCTTCGCGGTCGCCGCACAGCACCACCATCAGATTGGAAACCATCGCAGCCTTGCGTTCATCGTCGAGGTCGATGACCCCGTCGCTTGAAAGCTTGGTCAGAGCATCTTCGACCATGCTGACCGCACCGATCACCACCTTCTTGCGTGCGGCAATCACGGCGTCGGCCTGTTGGCGCCGCAGCATCGCGCCGGCGATTTCCGGCGCATAGGCAAGGTGAGTGAGGCCCGCTTCGTCGACGAGGATTCCAGCGACCTTCAGCCGGTCGTTCAGTTCCTCGATCAGTTCGGCATTGACCACATCGGCGCTGCCGCGCAACGTCGTCTCGTCCTCGTCCGACATGTCGTCATAGGGGTGCCGCGCACCGACCGTGCGAAGGCCCGCTTCGATCTGAATGTTCACGAATTCCTTGTAGTCGTCGACATCGAACACCGCCTGCGCGGTATCGGAGACGCGCCACACCACGTTGCACGCAATCTCGATCGGATTGCCGCGCAAGTCGTTGATCTTGACCTTGTCCGAATGGATGTTGTGCGCGCGCACACTGATCTTCTTCTTGCCCATCCACGGCCAGATCCATTGCAGGCCTTCGGTCCGCACGGTCCCGCGATACTCGCCGAACAGGGTGATCACGACCGCCTGGTTCGGCTGGATCATGAAGAACCCGATGGAAATCAACACAAACGCGAGGACGGACAGAATCAAGAACGGAAGGCCAATTACCGGACCAAGCGTGGGCCCTATTCCGGAAACGAAAAAAGCGAACACAATTGCGACGATGGCTAGCAATGCGATCAGCATCACATAGCCGTTATAGGCAAAGCCGGGTCGCTCACGGCTTGAGGCCATGCCTGGACTGCTATCGGACATAATTCCCTCCTGATATAAGTATGATATCATATTTATATCAAAGAGAGGCAGGCGTCAATCGGGGATCGGATAGTTTCCGATCGGCTTCATCACCGCGAAGCTTTCGTCCTTGGGCTCGCGTTCGAGATCGGGAAACTCGATCGCAGGCGGCTCGACATGGGTGTCGGGCAGGCGATCGAGCAGGTTGCGGATCAGGGTCAGCCGCCCGCGTTTCTGGTCGTTGAAATCGACCAATGTCCACGGCGCATACGATGTATGTGTCGACTGCAGCATCGCCTCGCGCGCTTCGGTATAGGCATCGTATTTCTCGCGCGCAGCGAGATCGATCGGGGAGAGTTTCCAGCGCTTGAGCGGGTCGTCGAGCCGTTCCTTCAACCGCTCTTCCTGCTTCTCCTGATCGGTGGTGAGCCAGTATTTGAACAACAGGATGCCGTCCTCTACCAGCATCTTCTCAAACGCCGGAACCTGTTCAAGGAAGCGCTGGACCTGATCTTCGGGAGTGAATCCCATCACCTTTTCGACGCCGGCACGGTTGTACCAGCTGCGGTCGAACAACACGATCTCGCCCGAAGTCGGCAAGTGCCGGACGTAGCGCTGGAAATACCACTGGCCGCGCTCATCATCGGTCGGCTTACCGAGCGCCACAGTGCGGCATTGGCGCGGATTAAGCTTGTCGCGGACCGCCGTGATCGCACCACCCTTGCCCGCCGTGTCGCGACCCTCGAACAAGACCACAATCCGAGCGCTCGTCGTCCGTGCCCAGCGTGCCATGCCAACCAGCTCCTCAGTCAGCGGTTCTAGCAAATTTCGATAATCCTTGCCGTTCAGCCCCATTCTCGATCCTTACGTGTTTGTTCTTGTTTCACAGCAGTGGTAGTATCAAATGCAACGTTATGGCTACTCTTGCAGACCCCGAAACCGACTTTACCCAACTGCCCGAACTTCCGGCGGATGTCTTCACCGCGCCGCTGCAGAAGCCCGACCATGTCGGCGATGACTGGCTCGAGCCGGCGCAGACCCAGTATTCGAGCGAAGACCATCAGGTGTGGGACGACCTGTTCGCGCGCCAGATGGACGTCCTGCCCGGACGCGCGGCGACCGCGTTCATGGACGGACTGGAACGGCTCGACCTCGGGCGCGGCGGAGTGCCCGAATTCGGGCGGCTATCGGAGGAATTGGGCGCGCTGACAGGATGGAGCGTCGTACCGGTGCCGATGCTGATCCCCGATCACGTGTTCTTCTGGCACCTCGCCAATCGCCGCTTCCCTGCGGGCAACTTCATCCGCACCCGCGAGACCTTCGACTACATCCAGGAACCCGACGTCTTCCATGACGTGTTCGGCCACGTACCGATGCTGACCGATCCGGTTTTCGCCGACTACATGCAGGAATATGGCCGCGCCGGTTGGAAGGCGATGCGCTACAATCGCTTGAA